>JAABUN010003311.1_pt1 | contig 25338 bp, 20 predicted proteins | sample 5559311 | NCBI WGS metagenome assembly JAABUN01 (sample SAMN10711877, study PRJNA513370) | rock metagenome | isolation source: Antarctica rocks | place: Antarctica: Victoria Land, Siegfried Peak sud
ACAAGTCGCGGAACGGGTATCGTAGATTTGACAGACAAACAAATAAAGTTGAATCAGTTGATTTTCCATGGTAAGAAAATTCTACCAATCAACTTGTTTGTCTGTCTTTTCAACTACTGATTCGCATTCAACCCTTGACCACTTACCACTAATTTGTTTGAAAGCGGCGCGGGCTGAAAATTTCCAAATACTTCGAGTCTGAATTTTCGACAATTTTATCAGCCAAAATTTTCGCCGTCAGCGGCGCGAGCAAAATTCCGTTGCGAAAATGCGCCGTTGCGACATGCAGGTTTTCGATTTCTGCGAGAGCGCCTAAAATCGGCAAACCATCGGCGGCAAACGGACGCAAGCCCGCCCATCTGTCGGATACTTCTAAATTTGCCAGGCTCGGCGAGATTTCCGAAGCGATTTCGAGCAGAAAATTTAATCCGCTCGCCGTTAAATTTTTGTCAAAGCCCGCGTCTTCGACCGTCGCGCCGATTAAAATTCTGCCGTCGCCGCGCGGCACCAAATAACCGCGCGGGCTGTAAATGACTTTTGAAAAAAGACGCTTTGCCGTCTTAAAACTCAGCATCTGTCCGCGAATCGGTTTGACGAGCGGCAAAGAGAAGTCATTTTCGCTCGATTCGATGAGCGATGTCCACGCGCCTGTTGCCAACACGAGCATTTCGGCGAAAAACTTCGCGTCCGACGTTTCCGCGCCGAGAACTTTGCCGTTTTCGACAATTAAATTTTTAACTTTTGTATCTTCAACGATTTCGACGTTGTTTAATTCCGCGTATTTTTTCAGAGCAAGCAATAACCGGCGATTATCGACTTGCCAATCATCTGGGAAAAACAAGGCTTCGCGCACGTCGGGCGAAATAAAAGGCTCGGCTTTTCTGGCTTCTTCGGCGCTCAAATGTTCGACCGCTAAACCGGCATTTTTCTGCCAGGTGAAACGATGGCGAATTTCCTCTGCGTCGCTTTCGGAAAAGGCTAAGTAAAGCGTTCCGTTGCGGTCGAGTTCGATGTCGACGCCTGTTTCCGCCAAAAGTTGTTCGGCAAAATTCGGGTAAAGTTTTTTTGAATCATCGCATATTCGATAAAAATCGTCTTGTCGTTCGGCTTCGGCGTTCGGCGCGAGTATTCCGGCAGCAGCGAAAGACGATTCTCGTCCAAGTCTGCCGCGTTCGAGAATCGTAATTTTTCCCGCGCATTTTTTGCGAAGCTCGCGCGCCAGACTCAAGCCGATAACACCGCCGCCAATAATTAAAATGTCTGCTGTTTCGGGGAAATTCATCAAAATGTCGGGAATTTATGCTGTTCGGGCTTTTGAAATTCCTGTATAAAACATACTATCTCACGCCAAATCGAAACGCACGTTATTGAAACCTCGAAATTTTGCCCGCGTTCTTTTACGAACATCCGATTCGGAAAAAAGCGAATGCAATAAAACTCGTCGAGTTTTATTGCATTCGCTTTTCCGGGTTTTATGTAAATGACTTTGCCGCTATTTGCTCGGCAGCAAAGTCATTTACATAAAGTCTTATCATTTGTAGCGTCTAAATTACACAGATATTCCGTCGTTTATTTCGACGCCGCTTTATGGGCTTGTCGATACGAAGCATAAGCTGCTTTGTATTTACCGGCAAGTCTCTGCGTTTCTGCGGAGTTAAAGAATGCCTGCGCGCCGGTGCCGGTGCCGACATTGGCAATCGTGTCTCTCACAATCGAGCGAACCAAATCGAGAAGACCGCACTGTGTGGGTTTGCTTTCAGCGTCAACTGAAGCGGCAACTTGAGCCAATCCTTTATCGTTTAGTGACGGCAAGCATACATTACTCGGTGTTTCGTGCAACGCAACAAAAGCCGAGCCGTCGGTCGATGCTAAATCCGCCTCAATTTGCGTCCGAAGGAGAAGATTTTTCATTTCGTCCTTGTTATCGTTGGCATTGTTGATAATCTGCGTCCGCGTGGCATTAATCAAATTAGTTAGAGAAAGGAAATGAGCATCGTCATTAGCGACAATCGTGTTTTTGTTAGCGTCATCATTCTTGATAATTGCCGCTGAATTTGCATCGCCGGCTTTGATAATATTTCCTTGAGCGTCTGTAACTGCTTTCGTAATCGTGCCGGTGTTTTTATTGTCGTTACTGACAATCGCAGTTTCAGCGTTGGTTACCGCTGTCTTGATGGTCGTAGTGTTGGTCGCCGCATTGCCGATAATGTTCGTATAGTTGGTGTTGTCGTTTGCTTTAATGTCTGTCAGATCGTCGTTGATATGTCCTAATCGTTCATAACTAGCCTGACCAACTGAAGCGGCATAATCGTCATCGCAAAAATGAATACCTTGGTTGACAGCTTTGGCGGCGAGATAAATGACATCGGTTGCAATGCACACTAATCTTACATTACCTCCGAAGCCTGCTACTACAATGACTTCATTACATGCATTTTGCGCTGCGTCTCTCACGCCTTCAGCGATAAATAAATTACGTCAGCGGCAATAATTGCTGAGGTTGAGACAGGTCCGCCGCAATTAGAATCTATGCCGGGAAGCCCTGGCGAGTTAGCCATATCTGAAGCAGCCTTTATCACACTATTTTTGTATTCACTGATTGTTGCCCGTGAAGTTGCAAGTTTTGCCCGCATCTTCGAGGGATTCAGAACTTTTCTCAAAGTAGTAAGTTCCTGGCTTGACATCTCCTGAATTTGTTTTCTGGTATCTACGAGTGGGTCTTCGTCTTTTTGTAGACCAAAGTCCTTTACTCTAAAATCAGTAAGTTATTGACGCTCTTAGCTCTGGCATTGTGTCTGGCGATACTGATGGGAGAAATCAAAACGGAAATCACGCGAAAGGTTTTGATGAAACTGAAAAATAACGGAAGATATGCGAAAAGTTTGTTTAGAATCGGATTGGATGCTTTGTAAAACATCCTGTTCAACATCAAAATACCCGATAAAATCAAGACTTTCAATATCTTACTCAATTTGCTGTCGTGTGCTTAAATGCAAATTACAAAATGTTCCCGTTCATTTACAGGTTAAATGATTATTGTGGTAATACACCCAATTTTGTTTGAGTCTTATAAAAGAAAAGCCGTGAGAAAAAAAACCTTGCGGTTTTTTTACTTTTACTTTTACAATATAGTGGGAACGTCCTTCGATTCGAAGGACGTTCAAATAATCTAAATAACTCAAAGGAGAAATTTGAATGAGTTTAAATGATTCGCCTAACGCGCCGGAACGTAAACTCGCTGCTCTGGAAAACGAATACCGTGAAGTTGATTGGAAGTTATCGTCGCGGGTCGGTGATGAAGAATTACTTGCAAAGCGACGTGATGAACTTCCGACTTTAATTGGCGAAGCAAAGCTAGAGGTCGCTTTTGAGCGAGTCAAGCAGCTACGCGCGTCACTTGAAACGATAAAGGCGGACTTCGCCCAAGCGAATGCTAATGCCCTTAGGCTTCACGATATGTATATAGAACGCTCCCAAAAAATTCAATCGGAACTTGAATACATCCGCAAAGAAGAACAGGAAGCTACATGGAAAAGGAATTTGTTAGAATCGAAATACAACGAACAGCAGCGCGAGTTAGTATGCGTTGAAGGTGAATTAGAATCTTTGTTAGCCAGGTATGACTACGTCTATAACGTTGTGGAATGACGCTCATGCATTCCCGTGCATAACTGCTTTATTCTAGTTGTATTTACTTGGTATAACGTTAATGATTAAATATGTAAATGTATATTATCATCTGCCAACACTCTATCTAAACGGGCAAAGGAAAATTTGAAATCTCTAAAATTTTAGAAGAAAAGCGTCGTAACAAAAACAATCTAAAAGCTATTTTCGCAGTAAAAAAGACATAAACAAGATAAAAATTTGTTGACAAAGCCTAGAAAGTGAATTATAAGTACAGAGTGTTTTCGTATTTTTTCTTGCAGCGACACGCAATTTTTCTGACCTAAGCATTGAACAAATAACACATTACATCGGTTTTAGTTTAGTATTAAATCTAACCTTTTCAGCTTGGATTTACGCCTGTCCTGCAACTCGTTCATCAAATCAAACCAGTTATTAAATAAATAAAAAGAGGATTTCTTTATGCATTTCGTTAACTCCCGCAAAAAGTCTGGCTTTTCATTTTCAACTTTTTTTGTTGTTTTACTTTCTATCGCTTCAATCGCCTTCGGGACAGTCGACTCGTCGGCAGATTCAAATCAAAACAACCAGGTTGAAACCGAGAGATTTAGTTTTTTATCAAATAGTCCGGCAACCTTCTTTTTCAGCAACAATAATGTTGCTCAAAGCTCTTTCGCCTCACTGTCGAGTCTCGGCTCACAATCAAATCAATCCGAAGAAATTCTTGATTCCGAGGTTTTCAATCAGTTCGATGCCTGGGTCAAATCCTATGTCGGTAATGGTTATCGAGCCGACAGCGAACAAGTCATGTTGGGTGAGAATCTGGCACTCAAGCGCAAGCAATTGCTCAAACAGTTGATTGAAATCAATCCAGAAGCTGCGCTTGAGAAAGCTCTGTCTGCCGAAACAATCGACCGGCTTCCCGAGTTTATCGCCGAGCATACGGAAAAGCGCGTCGGCGCGACGGGCGACTTTTTGGTTTATGTGCTGGACGGGCTAAATCACACGAGCGCGGGAAAGCGAGGCGCGAAGATGAGCGGCTCGCGCACCGAGAGGTGGGTGGTTATTGGTGAAACCAGATACCGTGCATATGTCTACGGCAGACGCGAGTCGATGACGACGAAGCTGGAGATACCGCTGCACGGGATTGTTATTGACGAGACGATGGCAGTTGATGAGAGTCCAGCGCGAATCCTAGACAAGACAGCAGCGATGGCGGAGGTTGGCGGCAAGCAGATGTATTTCTCGAACGAGGCGGAGATGGAGGATTTCATTGCCGGACAAATCGAATGGGAATCCAAAATCGGACCGACGCGCTTGCTGGCAAGAGGTGGAAAAACAAATACACAGAGAAGTGAATCGGAAGCGGAAACACTGGCACCGGAGGAAACGGCATCGGCGTGGACCGAAGGTGCAAAAACCGTTCTGGTTATCCGTGTTGACTTTTCCGACCGACCAGGCGAGCCGGTAGATCAAAGTAATCAAACGCTGACGGTATCACGAGCGCAGAGTTTATTCACAAACGAAGTGAATCCGTTCTATGTGAACAATTCATACAACAAAACATCTCTGCAAGCGACGGTCGTGCCGGTGGTCGTGCGCTTGCCGCAGACGCAGAGTTATTACACGCAAGGCAGCAACTATAACGTGATGATAACAGATGCGTGGAATGCGGCGCGTCAAGCCGGATATGATGTCAATAATTACAATCTCGACGTTGTTACTTTTAGTTACACATCAGGTTTTGGTTGGGCGGGGCTGGCTTCGGTCGGCGGTCGAGGAGCTTTGCTCAACGGTGCTTTTACTTTGCATGTAACTGCGCACGAGTTAGGACATAATTACGGGTTGCTGCACGCTAATTTGTGGCGGACGACCGACGGGACAATCATCGGACAAGGAAGCAATGTCGAATATGGCGATTGTTTCGACTTGATGGGGTCTTGTTACAATCAGGGTGCAAGCTCGCATTTCAACACCCGATACAAACGATTACTGGATTGGTTGACGGATGCAAACGTCAAAACGGTAACAAGCAACGGAGTATATCGAATCTATGCGCAGGATGTAGCCTCGGCTGGCGGAATACGAACACTGAAAATCAATAAAGACAGCACGAAGAATTACTGGGTTGAGTTCAGACAGTTGTTCACCTCGAACTCGAATGCGATGAGCGGTGCGTTTGTTCGATGGGACTATGCCAGTCAGAATTATCGTGAGACACAGCTTTTGGATATAAATCCAACTACTTCTACTGTGAGCGATGCCCCGCTAGTAATTGGTCAAAGTTTCTACGATAGTAACAGCCTGATAAGGATAACGGTTTTAGGCAAGGGAAACACGACACCGGAAAGTTTGGATGTTAGAGTTGAATTTAATCAAACCAGTAATCCGACACCAACGCCGACACCTACTCCTCCGACAGTTACGCCGACGCCAACCGCAACGCCGCCGCCGACAGCAGGCAGTTCGTTTAACGCGGTCAATGATTTCTCAACGACGAGCAATCCGAGCGGCGCGTGGAGCTACGGCTATAAAGCGACATCAAGTGCGGCATTTACACGCTACACGGGCAGCGGACAACCGTGGGCGGGAATTAATTCGTGGTCGCCGAATGCCGGCGGCGGCTGTTGTTTGATGGTGACCAAGAATATGACCGGCACGACGCAGACCTACGGCGGCTCGATTGTTCAGCCTGCCGACCTATTGAACTTGCATCCGGGACCGGGTGGCGAGCAAACAACCGTTCGCTGGACAGCCGCTTCGACGGGAACATATCAATTGCAGGGACGCTTTCAGGGTATTGATACTGGCGGCACGACGACCAATGTGCGAATACTGCACAAAGGCGCGCAGGTGGCGTCGGGCAGCGTCAATGGTTTTGGAGCGCAGGCGACGTATGACTTTGCGTTGTCAGTCGTCGCGGGAGATACAATTGACTTTACCGTTGATTACGGAAGCAACAACACATATAACAGCGACAGCACCGGCTTGTCTGCTTCTATAATACCGACATCTACTCCTCCTACCTCAACACCAACACCGACAGTTACGCCAACACCAACCATAACACCAACGCCGACCGCAACGCCGCCGCCGACAGCAGGCAGTTCGTTTAACGCGGTCAATGATTTCTCAACGACGAGCAATCCGAGCGGCGCGTGGAGCTACGGCTATAAAGCGACATCAAGTGCGGCATTTACACGCTACACGGGCAGCGGACAACCGTGGGCGGGAATTAATTCGTGGTCGCCGAATGCCGGCGGCGGCTGTTGTTTGATGGTGACCAAGAATATGACCGGCACGACGCAGACCTACGGCGGCTCGATTGTTCAGCCTGCCGACCTATTGAACTTGCATCCGGGACCGGGTGGCGAGCAAACAACCGTTCGCTGGACAGCCGCTTCGACGGGAACATATCAATTGCAGGGACGCTTTCAGGGTATTGATACTGGCGGCACGACGACCAATGTGCGAATACTGCACAAAGGCGCGCAGGTGGCGTCGGGCAGCGTCAATGGTTTTGGAGCGCAGGCGACGTATGAGTTTGCGTTGTCAGTCATCGCGGGAGATACAATTGACTTTACCGTTGATTACGGAAGCAACAACACCTACAACAGTGATAGCACGGGATTAACGGCAATCATTACGCCGTTTTAAGCAGGACATAACCAGTGGAAATAGTTTTGGCAATCATTGTCAATACTTTCCACTGGTTTTTTGCCAGAACAGGTGGTTTGGCTCACTAGTAAATTTATTTCGTTTTCGAGTGTTTAACTGTATTCTCGGTTAACCGCTTCATTTCAATTGTGTCTTTTTGCTTAAAATATCTGAAAGCATTTTGCAAACGATTTTGATTATTTACCAACCAGACAATAAGGCAAATCCCAGAAAGCCTTAAACATTTTTGCTCTCCTCCAACTTTTGCGCAATTGCTTCGATAGTTTTCGGGCGTTGTTGCCAAACAATAAAGTAAATTGACTTGCCCAAATCGAGCAAATAGCTGAAAATTCCAAATAGATTTTAACGACGAGGAATCAAAAGGCAATGCCAGAAAATAATCTGCCGCCGACAGTGAAAGGCGGAATTTTCGGCGGACATTTTATGCAGTTTCGGCGCGACCCGACCGGATTTTTGCAAAAACTCGCCGAACTTGGCGATGTCACATCCTTTAGAATGGGCAGTCAACTCGCTTTTTTTCTTAATCATCCTGATTTTGCCCGCGATTTGTTGATAACGAACAATGCAAAATTCGTTAAGGGGCGTGCTTTACAACGCGCTAAAAGATTACTCGGCGAAGGCTTGTTAACGAGTGAGAGCGAAACTCATTTGCGACAGCGTCGTATGATTCAGCCTGCATTTCACCGCGAAAAAATAAAATCTGATGCCGAAGTAATGATCTATTACGCCGCAAAAATGCGCGACGAATGGAAAGACGGCGAGGTGCGCGACATTGACAAGGAAATGATGCGTCTGACATTGCGGATTGTCGGCAAAACCCTTTTCAGCGCGAATGTCGAAGACGATACAGATGAAATTGGAGTGGCTTTAACAACTATAATCGAGATGTTTAATTATCTGCTTTTGCCGTTTTCGGAACTGCTCGAAAAACTTCCGATTCCGCAGGTGAAACGATTTAACCAGGCGAAGGAAACTCTGGATTCGATAATCTACGGCATTATTAATGAACGCCGAAAATCGGGCGAAGACAAAGGCGATTTGCTTTCGATGCTTTTACAGGCTCAAGACGAAGAAAGCGGCGGGAAAATGACCGACAAGCAAGTGCGCGACGAATGTCTGACGCTTTTTCTCGCCGGACACGAAACGACTGCTAACGCTTTGATTTGGACTTTTTATCTGCTCTCGCAAAATCCTGAAAAAGAAGCGAAGTTACACGAAGAACTCAGACGAGTTTTACAAAATAAAAGAATTCCGATTATTGAAGATTTACCGTATTTGAAATACACAGAAAGTGTTTTAGCCGAATCTCTTCGGCTTTATCCGCCCGCGTGGGCTTTGGGACGACTGGCAATCGAGGAACACGAATTCGGCGGCTATAAAGTTCCGCAAGGCTCGCTGGTTTTGCTAAGTCAATTCGTAATGCACCGCGACAAAAGATTTTGGGAAAACGCGGAAACTTTTCTGCCGGAACGCTGGGAAAAACAAAGCATCAGAGAAGCCGCGAAAAAATACATCTATTTTCCATTCAGCGGCGGTGTGCGAGGCTGTATCGGCGAAGGTTTCGCCTGGACGGAAGGAATTTTACTCATTGCAACTATGGCAAGAAAATGGAAATTAAAGTTGATGCCCGAACAAAGAATTGCGATGAATCCTTTGATGACGCTCAGACCGAAGTTTGGAATGAAGATGAAGATTGAAAAGGTATAAAATAGTTCTAAATAATAAAATTGCAAATTTTTTGAAAAAATCTTGTTTCATACTTGAAACAGATTGCGACTTATGTTAAATTTGTTTCATCAGTGCAACAAAATGCCTTTGACGGTAGGTATTTAGCAAACGAAAAATAAGGGAAAACATTAAGAAACCATTTAGCAAGGAGAAAGCAAAAATGAAAAATACAAACAAACCGAAAGTAAATCCATTGAGCCGTATGCCGCGCCAGCAGCGTCTGATTCTGGCGATTCGCGGCGGCGCGGGTGTCGGCAAAAGTCATTTTATCAGTTCGATGTCGGAAGCGGGCTTGGGGAAACTCTGCATTTTCGATACGGAACGAAAGGCGCGACTTCTTCGCGGAGTCGGTCAAACTTTTGACGCTTTGGAAATCGAGCAAACCGACGAATTGCCGGAATTTATCGAATGGGCAATCAACGGCGAAGGGCGGGAACAAAATTACGGATGCTTTGCGCTAGACAGTTGGGCGGCGTATTTCGGCGCGAAACATTCGGAAATGATTGAAGCCGTGCGTGAAAAAACCGGCGACCCGCTCGCGCAGCCGAGCGCGGAAGAACTCGCCGCCGACCAGATGATTCTTCAGAGCGTTTTGCGAAAACTCTGTATCGAAAGCGGAAAATGCGTCGTCATTGCCGACCAAATTCCCGCCAAAGGCAAAGAAGCAAAGGAAGACAACGAAATCGGGCGCGTTTTGCCGATGACCGCATCGGGACTTGAGTATTTTGTGGACGTGATGGTTGAAGTTTCGATGCAGGAACGCGACGGTGAAATCATCAGAGTTTTCCAGGTCGTCAAAAGCAATTCGCCGGTGTTTGAAGTCGGATTCGAGATGACGGGAAACATCGGCTTCAAAGATTTTCTCGAACATATGAAAGGCGAGCAAGCGTTGGAACTGGCGTTTGATAAACCCGCAAAATCGGACGTGCCGGAATTTATCGAAGACAAAACTCCGATTTCGATTGCGCCGCAGAAAATGACCGTTGAAGATTTGGTTAAAAAGGCGGAAGCGAACGGTTTCAAACGCGCGGACATCGTAACGGGCGCGAAAATTTATCACAATCAGCCGAATATTCATCATTTGACTGACGAGCAAATCGAGGATTTAGACCGCCGGATGACGGCACGTCTCGAAAAAACCAAAACTGAATCCGATACTGCAACCGCGGCGAATGAAAAAGTAAGCAATATCAAACGCGCAAAAGTCGCGTAAAAAGTTTTGCGCAGGCAAAAGACGAACGAACAAGGGTTAGGTTACAAACAAGGGAAGGCAAACAAAAAGGACAAGGAGAATCGGGAAATTTCTCTTTGTCCGTTTTTGCTTTGGATTTTAACTTAAGAACGTTTATTAAATTAGATGCCGATTTGTTAATGCTTTCTCCATCGTTACTTCATCAACAAACTCCAAATCGCTTCCAACCGGCATTCCCATTCCGATTCGTGTTACTCGCAAATCTAAGCCTAATAAATTTATCAGCCGGGCAATGTAATGTGCCGTCGCTTCGCCCTCGGTCGTCGGGTTTGTCGCCACAATAACTTCTTTGACTTCAACGCCTTCATCATCTTCCGGGCGCAGCCGCGGAATCAGATTCGCCAACATTAACTCATCGGGACTGATGCCGCGAATCGGTGACAGCGAGCCGTGCAAAATATGGTATAAACCTTTGTAACTGCGTGTCTTTTCAACCGCAACGAGATTATACGGTTCTTCGACGACGCAGATAATCGACCGGTCGCGCGATGGCGACGAGCAAAACATACACGGATTTACGTCCGTCAGATTATTGCAAATCGAACAGAAAACGATTTTTTGTTTGACTTCCTGCAAAGCCTCGACAAAGCGTTCGATTTCCGCTTCTGGACGGCGCAAAATATAAAACGCCAGACGCTGCGCCGATTTGTGTCCGACACCGGGCAGACGTTTGAATTCGTCAATCAGTTTGGCGACGGGTTCTGAGTATTCAAGCATTTGGATTTTGGACTTTGGATTTTAGATTGTTTTTGGATTGAAATTTAAAACTGAAACGAAATCGTTTATAAAACTTCTAATCCAAAATCTAAAATCTAAAATTACATCAGTCCCGGCGGCAGCATTCCGCCGAGTTTTCCTTTGAGTGATTCTTCGACTTTGCGGCGGGCTTCGTTTATCGCGGCGAGCGTCAAATCCTGTATCATTTCGACATCGCCGTCCTTGACCAAATCGGGCGAAATAACCAGTTCGATAACTTCAAAATCGCCGCGCATTTTCACCGTTACCGCGCCGCCGCCCGCCGTCGCGTCAACGGTCATTTCCTTCATCTGTTTGCCCATTTCTTCCTGCATTTTCTGGGCTTGCTTCATCATCGAATTCATATCGAATCCACCGGGAAATTTCATCTGTTTTTCACCTTCCTATAAAAATACTCGCTATTTAAATTCTTGAAATTATTATAACATTCAGCTTGCCGATTGTCTTGCATCCGGTCAAATTTTTATCCGCGTTTATCTGTGGTAATCTGTGAATCTAAAGCAGATGAAAAAATACGTTATCAAGCGCGACCGGAGCGGTCTGCCGGAAAAACTAAGTCGTTACCGCGAAGAATTAAACGCCGAGCAGTTTCGCGTCGTAACTGCGCCGCCGCAAGCGTCTCTGGTTGTCGCGGGCGCGGGAACAGGCAAAACGCGCACGATAACTTATCGCGTTGCATATTTGATTGAGCAAGGCGTTTCGCCGCAAAAAATTCTGCTGGCGACCTTTACGAATCGTGCCGCGCGTGAGATGTTGAGGCGCGTCGAAAATCTCACCGGATCGCAAAACGTCCGCAAAATCTGGGGCGGAACTTTTCACCGGATCGCAAATTTAATTTTGCGGCGACACGCGATTTCAATCGGTTTTGATTCAAATTATTCGATTCTCGACGCGGAAGATGCCAGAGATTTTATCAATGTCTGCGTTGACGAAGCCGGAATCGACACAAAAGCGAAACGCTTTCCGAAACCGGAAGTTGTGCAGGACATAATTTCCTACGCCAACAATACAGACCGACCGATTGAAGACGTGATTATAAATCGCAATCCGTATTTCGAGCCTTTGACGCAGCAAATAAAGCGCGTCGATATGATTTATACCGAGCGAAAACGCGAGCAAAACGTAATGGATTACGACGATTTATTATTAAATTGGAAACGCTTGTTGGTTGAAAAACCGGACATAGCAAATGTTTATGCCGAGCAATTCGAGCATATTCTGGTTGACGAATATCAAGACACAAACCGGCTTCAAGCCGAAATTATTGATTTGCTTGCCGTTAAACATAGAAATGTAATGGTTGTCGGCGACGACGCGCAATCAATTTTCGCGTGGCGCGGCGCGGAATTTACGAACATTTACGAATTTCCAAAGCGTTATTCCGAGTGCGAGATTTACAAACTCGAAACGAATTATCGCTCGACACCTGAAATTTTAGGACTTGCGAATGTTTCGATTGCCAACAACCGCAAACAATTTCCGAAAACGCTCGAAGCCGTCAAAAAATCGAAAGGCTTTGCGCCCGCGCTCGTTCCGTGCCGTGATGTCGAACAACAATCGGCGTTTATCGCTTCGCGGATTTTAGAATTGCGCGACGAAGGAACGGGTTTGGAAGACATCGCCGTTCTGTATCGCTCGCATTATCATTCGCTCGAACTGCAGCTCGAATTAACCAGACGCAACATTCCGTATCGCATTCAATCGGGCGTGAGATTTTTTGAACAGGCGCATATCAAAGATGTGATTTCTCATTTGCGAATCATCGTCAATCCGCGCGACGAACTCGCCTGGAAGCGTATTTTGAAAATGATTCCGAGCGTGGGCAGCGCGACGGCAAATAAAATTTACGAATCGCTGGCGTATGCGGAAAATCCGTTTACGCTCGTCAAAAAGGAAGACTTTCAATATAAACCGCGAAGCACGCAAAGCTGGCAAAACTTTATTGATTTACTCGAAAACCTCGTCAAAGACGAAACCAGAAATAATCCCGCCAAGCAAATCGAGATAATTTTAATGAGCAGTTACGAACAGCATTTGCAGGAAACTTACGAAAACGCCGAAGCTCGCACGGAAGATTTGAAACAGCTTGCGCTTTACGCTTCAAAATATGATTCGACCGAGAGTTTTTTGTCGGAACTCGCTTTGATTTCCACCGAAAGATTTGGCGCGCCGCAAACAATCGTCGGCGAAGATGTCGTCGAAGGTGGCGAGGAAGACGAACTTTTAACTTTGACCTCGGTTCACCAGGCGAAAGGTTTGGAATGGAAAGTCGTGTTTTTGATTTGGGCGGCGGAAGGCAAATTTCCTTCGCCCCGCAGTTTGAAGGAAATTGACAGCGAAGAAGAAGAACGCCGTTTATGGTATGTTGCCTTAACCCGCGCCAAAGACGAACTTTACCTGACATATCCGTTAATGATTACCGACTACAACCGCCAAACCGTGCTGCAAAAGCCTTCGCGTTTTGTAATGGAAGTTCCGCCCGCGCTGTTTGAGGTTTGGAGCCTCGAAGAAGACGCGCCGAAATTCGATACGCCGATTTTGCTTGAAGAGAAAAAGCGGGATTTTATAAATTAAAAACATTTTCATTTGCTATTTTCTGTTTTCCATTTTCTATTAACTAAATTTACTTTTGCAGAAACTGCATTTATACTCAAAAATCATATCGGGTAAAAAATTATGAAGATTAAATTTGTTCAAAAACTTATCGGGTTGAGTTTTGTTTTGGCTTTCGCGCTGTTGAGTTTTTCGTGTCAAAACGCGCAGACATCGCAGACTCAAGCGACGGTTAATCAGGGACCGATTAAAGCGCAAACTCCAACCGAAGCCTACAAATCGCTCTACGCGGCAGTCAAAGCCAAGGATAACGCAAGAATTCAGCAGTTGATGTCGAATAATACGTTAACTTTCGCCGGTTTCGCTATGGAACAGCAAAAACAATCGCTTGAAAAGGTTCTTGAAAACGGAATGACCGCGACGACTTTTGCGGACAGTTTGCCTGAAATCCGCGATGAGCGCGTCAGCGGCAATTTCGGCGCGGTCGAAGTTTTCAGCCAGAAAGATAATCGCTGGGAAGATTTGGCGTTTGTTCTGGAAGACGGAAACTGGAAGCTCGCTGTCGGCGATATCGTTAAAGGAACTTACAAATCGCCGGGCAAAGGACAGGCGCAAATCGAAATGGAAGCGAACAATCCAATGATGCGTGACGCGAATCCAGCTGCGAACACAAACGGAAACAATAACTCAAAAGATGATATTTCAAAAGATAAGTCAAAAAGAAATCCCGTTAACACGGCTGAAGTTCCTGACGAAAATATGAACAGAGTACCTGCAAAAGCAAACAAAAAATGATCGGCGCACCGCAGATTCAGGAAATCATGGCGCAATACAGAAAACACGGCTGGACTTTACGCCGTGTTTTGCTTTGTGCGCAGACACGGGAAAACTTAACCGATTCGCTCGAAAATCTGTTTGGCGAAACGCAGATTGGTTCTTTTGAAACGGACGCGGCGTGGTTTTCACGCCCGTCGGGAATTGGGTGCGAGGCTTGGGAACTTCGCCGTCTGACTCAAACGCCGTTTGCGCTCATTGAAGTTTTTGAGTATGAAGATGACGAAGCCGTGCGCGAAGAAGCGCGGTTTGAAATGGAACAAAATTTAATTAGTGGTAAACGGTAAGTGGTTAGTGGTAAGTGAAAGAAAAAATTTGTTATTTAACAATTATGATTAAATTTTACAATTAAAAATTTATCCTCTGTAACTTACCACTTGCCATTTATCACTATTTATTTAACTTCTTTTTAACACTTCGTTCACATCCGGTTAAAACCCTTCGTTTATTCTGGCAATTACTTTCAGCTTCGCGCTTTTATAATCGGGCGATTTGTTCTACATTTTTATCTGATGGAACAGAGAATACTTCTTGAGCGCGAATTGAATATCTTGCGCGACCGTCTGCTTCTGATGGGCGGCGAAGTCGAGCTGGCGTTGCGGCGGGCGATGCACGCGCTCGAAAGACGCGACAGCGATGTTGCCAATCAGGTTATCGAAAACGACCGCGTAATTGATTTGCTCGAACTCGAAATTGACCGCCTTAGCGTGGAAGTTTTAACTTTACGCCGTCCCGTCGCCCGCGAGCTTCGGATGGTTATCACGATTTTCAAAATAACGCCGATTTTAGAGCGTATCGCCGACCACGCTACGAGCATCGCGCGAGCCGCGCTCGAATTAAACGACGAGCCGGAACTAAAGAATTACGGCGAACTGAACGAAATGGCGGAACGCGCGCTCGAAATGCTGCAATCGGCACTCGACGCTTTTACGACCAACGATGCGGACAAAGCCAGACAGCTTATCGGAAAAGACGCGGAAGTCGATAAAATCTACGATTTGCTGGTTAATAATTTGATGGAAACAATGTCGCGGGACGCGGCGAAATCAACTCGTCTGGCGAGATTGCTGTTCGCGGCGAAAAACCTGGAACGAATCGGCGATTACGTTAAAGATATTTGCGAGCTGACCGTCTATATGAAGGAAGCCGTTTTTATCAAACACCAGTAGGATTTTAGATTTTGGATTTTGGATTGGAAATCGTTAATTATTCGTTGATGGTTGTTTATTGAGCAATTGCAGCGAACCACGAACGACTGACAACAAACTAATCCAAAATCCAAAATCTAAAATCCAAAATCGAAATATGCAGGAAATTTTAATAATCGAAGACGACACGGATATTGCCGAAAGTCTGCAATATAACTTTAAGCGCGAAGGCTTTCGTCCGGTAATTGCCGAATCGGGCGAGAAAGGTCTGCGGCTCGCGCTCGACGAAAAAAATCCGCCGTCGCTGATTATTCTTGATTTAATGCTGCCCGGAATGAGCGGAATGGAGCTTTGCCGTAGGCTTCGCCGCGAGCCTCTGACGGAAAAAACGCCGATAATTATGCTGACGGCAAAAGCCGCTGAGATTGATAAAATCGCCGGACTCGAACTCGGCGCGGACGATTACATCGTCAAACCGTTTTCGGTCAAAGAAGTTGTCGCGCGTGTTCGCGCAGTTCTGCGGCGTGTCGAAAAGGAAACGATTGAGCGATACGAAGACGGGAAAATTTCAATTGATTTTGCGGATATGCGCGTTTTGTGCGCCGGCGCGGACGTAAAACTGACGCGCAAGGAATTTGCCTTGCTAACCTATTTGATAAAAAGCGCGGGACGAGTCGCCACGCGCCAAAACCTGCTCGACAACGTTTGGGGTTACAGCTATTTCGGCGACACGCGCACGCTTGACGTTCACATTCGCCGCCTGCGCCAAAAACTCGGCGATTGCGGAGGCTGCATCGAAACGGTTGTCGGCATCGGTTACCGTTTTGTCGAAATAAAGTAAGGCGCAAAGTTCAAGGTTCAAAGTTTAAAGTTTTTGTTTCACAACCTTGAACTTTGCGCCTTGAACTTTGAACTTTAATAAGTTTTATGAGTTTCCTGGATAATTGGTTTGCGAATAAAAAATCGAGCGAAAATCTTTCGCGCCCGATTTTGAGCAAGATTCTGGAAACGATGCGCGAAAGCGTAATTGTCGTCGGTGAAGACACGCGCATTTTGTCTTCCAATCGAGCCGCATACGATGCTTTTGCCCGCAAAAACGGCACATTGAAAGATAAGCGTCTGAGCGAAGTTATCCGCGATTTGTCGTTGCACGAAGCGTTTCGCAAAGCACTCGAAGAAGACAAATCCTCTGACATCGAACTGGAAATTCCGAGTTTTGAAGCCCGCAAATTCGATGTGCATATCGCGCCGATTCAAATTGATAAAACAAAAGGAGCAATCGGCGTTTTTTACGACATCACGCAGATTGAGCATCTCGAAACGGTGCGCCAGGAATTTCTGTCGAATATCTCACACGAACTGCGCACGCCTCTGACTTCGATTTTAGCTTTTGTCGAAACTCTGGAAGACGGCGCGATTGACGACAAGGAAAATAATCAACACTTTTTAGCCGTGATTCGCAAAAACGCCCGTCGAATGCACCATTTGATTGACGATATTTTAGAGCTTTCGTCAATCGAATCGGGCAAAATCACGCTTGAAGTAAAACAGGTCAATCTTTTCGCTTTAGTCGAAGAAGTTTTTACCAATCTTTCAACCAAAGCCCGAGAACGCCGAATCAAATTAACAAACGAAGTTCCTCAAAACACATTCGTTTTCGCCGATGTCGCCAGACTTGAGCAAATGCTGACAAATTTGATTGACAATGCCGTCAAATTTAATACGGAAGCCGGAAGCGTAACCGTCGGTCATTCGCAGAACGAATCAAAAGACGTAATTTCCGTTTCAGACACGGGCGAAGGAATTTCAAGCGAACATCTCCAAAGAATTTTTGAACGCTTTTACCGCACAGACCGCGCCCGCTCGCGCGAAATCGGCGGAACGGGTTTGGGCTTGGCAATCGTCAAACACCTTGCGCGGCTTCACGGCGGCGAAGTTGCAGTTAATTCCACGCTTGGCAAAGGTTCGGTTTTTTTAATCGAATTGCCCCCGAAAAATTAACGTTTTTCACTATCGAAAAGTTGTGCAGACAAAAATGAGTGCCGTTGTTCGCGCGTTCGCAGTAATCTCTTTCCAAAATTTTCTTCCAAACAACCCGGCTGTGTGCTATAATTAAAAAACTTCAACAAAGTTCGGTTCAAACGCGGATTGGTTTCGGTTAATTCGTTTCTCAACAGTTCAGGGAGAAAATTATTATGAAGCTCAGCGTCGGACAAAAAATTTCCTATCCAAGCCAGGGCGTTTGTCTGGTTGAAAATATTGAAGAAAAGAAAATCGGCGACTGCTTGATGAAATTTTACGCGCTGCGTATTTTGAGAGATAACTCGACGATTTTTGTCCCGATGGCAAATGCCGAAGCCGTCGGCATCAGACCAATTATCTGTTCAAAAGAATATAAAAGTTTGATAAACCAACTTGGCGCGGACTTTGAAAATGTTTCTGACGACTGGAAGACGCGTTCCAAAGAATACGGTGAAAAATTGCAGTCAGGCGACGTTTTTAAAGCGGCGGACGTTTTGAAAAAGCTCACGTTTTTGAGCCACGAGAAAAAACTCTCGTTCCGCGAGCAGACTTTGATGGAAAAAGCCAGATTTTTAATCGTTTCCGAAGTTACCAACGCGGGACTCGCGCAGGAAAACAAAATCGAAAACAAAATCACCGAACTCATCGGAAACGCCTGCAACAGACATCTCAACACTCAGCCGACAGTAATGACGGCAAGCGTTTGAGAAATGAGAGTTAAAATGATTTCTGCTGCTCATCTCTCATTTCTCATTTCTTATAGCTTGCCCGGACGACTGTCTTGATATTTCCCCGAACGTGGAAATCGCCTTCAATCTCAACCTGCAAAGGGTCGCAAGTCTTGACGAAATCTTCCAGAATTATATTGATAACGTGTTCGTGAAAAACTTTTATTTCGCGGAACGAATTGATGTAAAGTTTTAGGCTTTTCAGTTCGATACAGCGTTCGTTCGGAACATACTTGAGTTTAATAATCGCAAAATCGGGAAAATCCGAAAACGGGCAAATCGCCGTAAATTCGGGAATCTCAAAATCTATCCAAATCTCGCGCCCGGCATATTCGTATTTGAAAGTATCGAGCGGAAAAAGATTCATCTCTTCGCGCGCAGTTGAGCGAATGTCCAAATTTTGTTGATTGGTCGGCAGTAAATTTATTTCGTCTAGCATAAATATCTTTTCTAAAAAATGGGACACTGATTTATTAAGATTTTTATGATTATTTAAGATAAAATCGTATAAAATCTTAATAAATTAGTGTCCTATAAATAATTTAAAACTTAAACTTTCGCGCCGTCGCCAAATCTCTGACGCCGCGCTTGTGCAGTTCTTCCAGTAAATTAACAAAAATATGCGCTGTTGCGTGAGCGTCGTCGCTTGCGCGATGATGATTGACGAGCGCGACCGAATAATAGTCAGCAAGCGTGTTGAGTCGGTGATTTTCCACATCGGGAAGCAAGCGGCGCGACAATCGAACGGTGCAGAGCGATGGATTTCGCACGCGATAATTCGTATGAATCCGACCGATTTCGTGATTCAGAAAACGCATATCGAAGTGGGCGTTGTGCGCCACCAGCACCGAATCGCCGATAAAATCTAAAAACTCTGCGGCGACTTCACAAAATTTCGGCGCGTTTCTAACCATCGAATCGGTAATTCCGGTGAGCTGCGAAATAAAAATCGGAATCGGTGTTTCGGGATTGACCAGCGTTTGATATTCGTCGGTGATTTTACCGTTTTTCACCAGATACGCGCCGATTTCCGTAATGCGGCACGGCGGAGCTTTCGCGCCGGTCGTCTCCAGATCGAAAACGACAAAATCCGTTTCCGCAAACGTCCGTCTTTCAAAATTGTCTTTGACAAGTTCCAGAGTATCGTCAATCAGCTGCAGGCGCGAATCGGTTTCAACCAAATCGGAAACAAGCATTCTCGCCAGATTCGGCTCGGGCGCGGAGATTTTCATCACATAATCAACTACCTTGATGGCTGAAGCGCGTCCGCCGAAAGATTGCAGAAGTTCGATCGTTTCGTTGATTAGCAGAGAATCCGAAATTAAGTTAGGATACGGCGGCATATTTTTTAATGGTAAATGGTAAATGGTAAATGGTAAATGAAGAAAACGATAAATAATTAATGACGGCTAAAAATAATAGCTGCTTTTTTAGATTTATCATTCACTATTTGCCGTTAAACATTTATCATTTATCATTTATTATTGACCATTGACTATTAAATTATGCTTATCACTTTGCTTATTATTTTTCTGCTGACCGTTAGCGGTCTGAGTTTGACTTATCTGTTTGCCGAAGACGAATCGCTTTTGTGGCGTTTGTGCGCGGGAAACGTCGTCGGTTCGGTAATTTTCGGACTCGTTTGTTTTCTCGCGGCGTGTCTTTTCGGTTTTAGCGCACCGACAATTTTAATTTCGATTTTAATTTCGATTTTGCCTTTAGTTTTATTCGCCAGACCATCGAACCGCGCGAATTTGCTGGCAACCTGGCAAAAAGCAAAAACGAATTTAGAAGGCGCAAATGTCGAAAAGTTTTTGTCGTTTGCTTATTACTTTGCATTTCTCATTGTCTTGTGGTGGTTTTTTGACCGCGCGATGTTCGTCACAAAAGAGGGAATCTTCACCGGAAGTTCGCACAATCTGGGAGATTTGCCGTTTCATCTGGGCGCGATTTTTTCCTTTACCGACGGGCAAAATTTTCCGCCCGAAAATCCTTCGTATGCCTTTGCCAAATTTACTTATCCGTTTATGGCGGATTTGATAACGGCGAGTTTTGCCCGACTCGGCGCGAGCGTGCGCGGCGCGATGTATATGCAGAATGTTTGCTTGGGTTTTTCACTCGTCGTTCTGCTCGAAAGATTTACGTTCAAATTAACCGGCAACCGTCTGGCGGGAAAACTCGCGCCGCTGCTTTTAATGTTCAGCGGCGGACTCGGCTTTATGATTTTCTTTAAAGATTTCGGGCAGCAGGCGAAAGGTTTTTTCGATTTTATTTTTAATCTGCCCGCCGATTATACGATTAATGACGCGGGAATTCGCTGGGGAAACGCATTGACCACACTTTTCTTAACACAGAGAAGTATTCTTTTAGGAATGCCGCTGACGTTGATTGTTTTGCAGAAACTTTGGGAAACTTTCAGCTCGGAAAAACCGGGAGCGGAAATTGAAACGCGGACAAACACGGATGAATACCAATCGAATGAAACATCTTCCGTTTCCCATTTCCCGCTTCCCATTTTTATAGTCGGTTTGCTCGCCGGAACTTTGCCGCTGATTCACGCTCACAGCCTCGTGGTTTTGTTTGTCATCAGCGTATTCTTGTTTATCTTCAGATTGGATAAATGGCGCGAATGGATTGCGTTTGCAATCGGAGTTTCATTCATCGCCGTTTTCGAGCTTCTGTGGGCGATGACGGGAAGCGCGACCAGATTGACGGAATTTGTCGCCTGGCATTTCGGTTGGGACAAGCGAGATGCGGACTTTTTTGTCTTTTGGGTAAAAAATCTCGGTTTGTTCATTCCGCTTCTTTTCGCCGGACTTTATCTGACATTTTCGCTTCACCGAAAAGAAGAAAAAGAAAATGAATTACAGACGAACACAAACGAACACCGATTAAAAGAAAATACCCGGCTCTTATTGTTTTATTTGCCATTCACGCTTCTTTTCATCGTTCCGAATTTGATAAAGCTCGCGCCCTGGGAATGGGACAATATCAAAGTTTTGATTTATTGGTTCGTCGCCTCGATTCCGTTTGTCGCGCTCATTTTGGCAAAACTCTGGGAAAAGAATTTGGTATTAAAATTTGTCGCCGCCGCGTGTTTGATTATTTTAACTTTTTCGGGTGCGCTCGATGTCTGGCGCGTGATGTCGAAACAGGTAAATTGGAATGTTTTCAGTAAAGACTCGGTGGCAATCGCCGAGCAAATCAAACAAAAAACCGAGCCGAACGCTTTATTTCTAAACGCGCCGACGTATAATTCCACCGTAGTTTTATCGGGTAGACGCTCCTTTATGCGTTTCAGCGGACATCTCGCTTCCTACGGAATCGATTACGGACCGCGTGAAGACGAAGTAAAAAAAATCTACGAAGGCGCGGCTTCGGCAGACGCTCTTTTGCAAAAAAATAATATCGAATATATTGTAGTCAGTCCCGAAGAGCGAGGCAATTTGACGGTCAACGACAACTTTTTTCAGAAATTTCCCGTCTTTGCGGAAGTAGGGCAATATAAAATCTACAAAGTGAATAACGAAAAGTGAAAAATGAAAAAGAATAATTATTTACTTTTCATCGCTGGTTTTTCACTTTTCACCGTTCTGTTTAAATTTCCTTTTAGTTAAATTTATAAGAGATGAAATCACAGAAGAAAACTAATAAACACAGATTGGAAAGCCAAAGTCAGATTGAAGAAGTTGAGATGCAGAAGCCCGAAGACGCGAGCCAGAAGCCGGAAATTCTCGACATTCGACACTCGACACTCGACTTTCCCTGGCTCGTCGGCTGCATTGCAATAACTGCGATTGCCGCATTTCTGCGCTTTTACTGGCTTGAACTGAAACCGCTGCATCACGACGAAGGTGTCAACGGATTTTTTTTAATCACGCTTTTCCGCGAAGGCATTTATAAATACGACCCGAGCAATTATCACGGTCCGACGCTTTATTACATTGCGCTCGCGTTCACGAAAATGTTTGGCTTGAACACAATCAGCATTCGGGCAAGCGTAGCGATTTTCGGTGTTCTGACAGTTGCTTTAGCATTTTTTCTCAAAGATTACATCGGCAAAATCGGAAGTCTCGCCGCCGCGCTGTTTCTCGCCTTATCGCCCGGAATGGTTTTTATCTCGCGCTATTTTATTCACGAGCTTCTTTTCGTGTTTTTCAGTTTCGGCATCGTCATCAGCGTTTTGTATTTTATAGAAAAGCGCAAGGCGGGCGTTTTTGCGATTGCGACGATGACGTTTCTTTTAATCGTTTGCTTTTTGCCGAATGTGCTTAGTCTGGCGGATACATTCGGCGAAGAAAATGCGACTTTGACGTGGTTTGTCCGCATTGGACTTTTTGCCGTCGAAGCGGTTTTGGTTTTTTTGATAATGCGAATGCTGTTGGCTTGGAACGAAGGCAGAGCGATTTATTTATTGCTCGCATCGGCTTCCGCCGTTTTGCTTTTCGCCACAAAAGAAACAGCGTTTATCACGATTGGGACAATGGCGATTGCCTGCGTCTGCGTCTGGATTTATCGAAAAACTTACAAAGCGTTAGTTGGCGAGCCGAAGTCGAACGAACTCGAACCCGTCGAATTAAATTGGGCGAATTTTCGCGCTCGATTGGGCGACAGAAGCGATTTTACGCTTTTATTGGCGGCAGTTTCGATTGTTTTTATTTACGTCGGCGTTTTGTTTTTCTCCTCATTCTTCACTTATGCCGAAGGTGTCGTCGGCGCGTTTAAGGCTTACGCGATTTGGACAAAAACCGGCAGCAAAGACCACACGCAAAACGGCTGGTTCGGATATTGGAAATGGGGAAAACAGCTCGAATTGCCGATTTTTCTGCTTTCCGCCGCCGGAACTTTGATTGCTTTCTTCAAAGCGCGGCATCGTTTCGCAATGTTCACGGGACTTTGGGCGTTAGGACTGTTTGCCGCTTACTCGATTATTCCCTATAAAACGCCGTGGCTCGCTTTGAGTTTTATTTTGCCGATGTGCGTCATAGCGGGTTACGCCATCAACGAGTTATTAATCAACAAAGACGTTATCATCAGGGCTTTAGGCGGACTGGTTTTGTTTCTGGCAGCCGGAATTTTAGGTTATCAAACTTACGACTTGAATTTTCAGAAATACGACGACGATTCGCAGGCATATGTCTACGCTCACACACGGCGCGGATTTCACGATTTAATTCATCAAATCGAGTATTACGCCGACAAAAGCGGCAAAGGCAAAGACGCGGCAATCGAAATCATTTCGCCCGAATACTGGTCAATGCCCTGGTATATGCGCGATTATCCGAAAGCGATTTTTCAAGGGCATGCGATTGACACAGCCACATCGGAAATGATTGTCGCTTCAACCGCACAAAAGGGCGAATTAAGCCAACGTTACGGAGCGAACTACAAATACGTCGGCACATATCCGCTGCGTCCGGGCGTTGATTTGATTTTGCTCGCGCGAAGGGACTTGGCGGACGCGAATACAAAAGAGATTTATACAATCGGCAATAATGCGCCGTAAAAATTGCGCCGACAACCTTTTGCGGAAAATCAACGCCTAATGTTCAAAGAAAATGGATAATGGATAATTTGAAATTCTTATTATCCATTATCCATTTTCCATTTCTCTGCATCTCAGTGATAAAAATATTCGGGTAAAAATTATGCTTTCACGACTTTTAATTTTCGCTTTTATTCTAATGACGACTTCAACCTTTGCACAAACTCCGCCGATTGACGCGGGCGTTCCGCAAACGCTGGCGCGGTGGCGGGCGGCGAATTATTCGGACGTGCGTTATAAATTAAATTTAATGCTTGAAAAGATGTCGCCGACGTTGAAAGGCACGATTGAGATTTCGCTGAAAAATAACGCCGACCAAATCGTTCTCGATTGGCGCAAGATTCGCGGCAAGGAAGATTTGTCAAAAGTATCGAATGTTTCGGTGAACGGCAAAACGGCGAAGTTTGAAGAAATCAACGAGCATCTCGTTTTCAAAGAAGGCGTTGTCAAAGGCGAAAATGTTATCAAATTAGATTTTACATCGCCGATTGCGACGAGCGGCGCGGCAATCACGCGCTATGTTGACAAGGAAGACGAGGGGGAATACGTCTATTCGCTGTTCGTTCCGTCGGACGCAAGCACGGCGTTTCCCGTGTTTGACCAACCGGATTTGAAGGCGCGATTTAGTTTAACTGTAAATTTGCCGATAGATTGGAAAGTCGTTTCAAATACAGAGAAAACCAATTGTCTTGGAAGTTCTCATATTATAGGAAAACAAGGCGTTTGTATTTTCGGAGAAACTAAACCAATCAGCACATACGTTTTCGCATTTGCAGCAGGCGATTTTGTCGAATTTACTGAATGTGATTTTACTCAAGACCCTCTTTGTATAACGAAGTTGGGTGAGCCATACGAAAGTATGAGAAGAAAGTATGAAAGTAGAATTTACGTCCGCAAATCGCAAGCCGAGAAATTCAAACAGCACGCGGCGGAAGTCTTTCGGCTCAACCGCGAAGGCGTGAAATTTCTTGAATCGTGGTTCGATTACAAATTCCCGTTTCCGAAATACGACCTTGTTTTGATTCCCGAATTTCCGTTCGGCGGAATGGAACACGCGGGCGCGACTTTTCTGCGCGAAGACCGCATTATTTTCCCGACCGAGCCGACGAAAAACGATTACATTACAAGGGCGAATCTCATCTTTCACGAAGCCGCGCATCAATGGTTTGGCGACACGGTAACGATGAAATGGTTTGACGATTTGTGGCTCAAGGAAGGCTTTGCCGAGTTTATGGCGTATAAGACGCTCGAAAAAGTGATGCCCGAATACAATGCGTGGAAAATCTTTTACGAGCGCAACAAACAGCTTGCCTATCTGACCGATTCGACGCGCGGGACAACGCCGATTTATCAGGAAATCCCGAACCTCTCGGCGGCAAAATCCGCTTACGGCAACATCGTCTATCGCAAAGCCCCGTCGTTTCTGCGCCAAGCCGAGTTCTATCTGGGCGAAGATAAATTTCAAAC
>JAABUN010003312.1_pt1 | contig 25299 bp, 1 predicted proteins | sample 5559311 | NCBI WGS metagenome assembly JAABUN01 (sample SAMN10711877, study PRJNA513370) | rock metagenome | isolation source: Antarctica rocks | place: Antarctica: Victoria Land, Siegfried Peak sud
ACCTTTCTTAGAATTAGTACTATTATTATTATAATTATATTAGGTAGTATTATTACTATATCTACCTATCTTATATACTCCTTTAATAGCGCCGTTTATACTATTATTATAAGTAGTATTATTATTAAGAATTACTATTTATCTACCTATTCTAACTATAATAGTCTATCTACGCTACTCTAATTTATTACTTATATTAATACTAGTACTATTATTAATAATATATAAAATTACGCTTATAGTACTTAATATATATTTATTATACTATTTACTTAGTATTTATAAACTACCTTCTAATAGAACTATTCCTACTTACTTAACCTCCTTATATTATAAATTCTCTTCTTAGATCTTACTACTTTCTAGTTAAATTTCTACGCGTAACTTTCTTCTAACCTACTTCCTAAACCCTATATATTTACCCTTATTACCGTTTATAATAATTATATTACTACCCTTTACTATCTTATACTATATTTAATCTAGTTATTTTAGCCTAAATATACCCTAGAAATCCTCTATTAACTAGGACCTATAGGCGCCTTAATTTATAGGTAGATCTTCTCCTTCTATTATATATAATATATAGCGTCTTATAAGTTACTACCTACTATCTATCTTTAGTTTACTTAGTAATATATATCCGCGTTCTAAGGTAGAGTAAAGGAGAGGAGGGAGGTTATTATCCTATCTAATTTAAGAGGTTAGTTATATATAAACGGATAGAGTAAGTAGAATTATACTATTAGCCGTTTCCTCTTAAGCCTTACTAGTATATAAGGACGGCGGTATTAAGGTTTAATACTTATACTTTAAAGAGCTATTTAGTAATATTTAATTAATACTAGGATTATTACCTTATATAGTTTTAAGTTAACTATTACGTCCCTCTTTATATTAGTTAGTTAGGAATACTTACCTTAAATACTTAAAGGACTATTATATTTATTATTATCTAAATTATTTAAGGGTAGTAGGTTATCTAGTTAACTACTATTAATATCCCTCTTATTTACCTTATTATTATTTCTATTTATAACCCTAATATTATAAAGTATATTATTACAAGCGAACTAAGCAGTTCTTATATTACGCTTAGCGGGAGTACTTCTCGTTACAGATATATAGATTAGACGAAAGAACTACTAGATCTACCTATAGATTAGATAGGTATAAAGCTGGATCTATATAAACCACACCTCTTAGTAGGCTTTCCTATATCTATATAGAAAGCGTGCTTTCCTATCTAGATAGGAGCTTCGTGCTTAACTTATGTTATTAACTAGACTATCTCCTAGATACTAAATATAATACTACACCTGTACTAGACTAGTTTAGTACGAAGCCTATTTACCCTAGTCCTTAACACTCCTCTCTACGAGATCTATATAGACCCTAGAGCTATCTAGTTAGAGGGCGAACGGGTTATAACACTTTAAGTACCCTTAAGATAAGTACCTTAGGATAAAGAGACCTTACCCTAAGTAAACGTAGTCTATAATAGTTAATAATAGTAGAAGTTAAGGAAGGTATTAAGATTACTAAACCAGACTTATATTATAGCGACTAAGACAAGCTTAAAGAGTAGTTAGTATAGATATAGCTATACTTCTCTTTTAATAAGGACGCTATTAGACTAAAGAAATAACTACTATTTATAATAACTTATATAAGGGGACGGGCCTAGTAGTAGTCCGCCCCATTTCTTAAATAATATATAAAAGATCCTGATAATAATAATAATATCTCTATTAAATTATAGATAGAAAGCTTAATGCTTTTCTAAGAAGAGATAAGACGAATATTCGGGCCTTCTAATAAAGCAAGTATAGTAATAAGAGTTATCTAGCATTTAACGTAGAAAAAGTTAGTATCCGAGTATACGATACAGTTTTAATAATACTTTATAAGAACCGACTAGGATAATAACGTACTAATAGTAATATATTAACGAGGACTAAAACCCCAAGTAAAGAAGGAGCTTATACGAGATAGAGCCTAGAGTAACGATCTTGATTTACTTATTAGGAACTTAATAAGAATTAATAATTAGATCTATAAGCTAATAATAGAACTACGCTACGATAGTAGAGTTTCTAGACTTAGTTATACCGGATTCTATTTAAGAGGAAGTCACGGAAAGAGACGAGCCCTACGCGATCCTTATAGACTAATGCTAATAGAATTAGACTTCACGTAGAAGAAGAAAACGTTCGGAGGTAAGAAATAGTATAAGGGAAAGAAAGTAATAAATTATTATAACTATAATAAGCCGGGCTATATCGTTAAAGACTATAGGTTAAAAAATATAGTAAAACGACCTTAATTAAATATATTAGAAAGAGTTCTAGTTAGGAAGACTAAACCTCTAAAGGATTAACTAGAAACGGAGTATAATAATATAGAGCTAGATATAATTATAGACGATTTACTAGCCCTTATTAATCCGCCTATTAATAAAGAATTACAGGCTAGAGAAGAAGAATTACGTGAAGAAATAGCTAAGAAACAGCGAAATATTATAAAAATTAAATAAAGGCTTACGGATATTTATAAATAACTTAAGGAGCTAGATTCTAATAATAATAGTAATAGTAGTTAGGTTTAGAAGGAAAAACCTGAATAAAGCTGAGATAGCGAGGATAACCCCGGTTAGGAAAACCTCAGCCAGATTTCCGAGAAGTATAAGGAAAACAGCGTAGCATCTCGAGCTTCTATATTAAAAGATCCACAGATAAAACTCGAGGAACGGGTGGAGTTCTACTAAGAAAAAGTATTAGGAGGACTTCTTTAAAAGGAGTTTAGGAATAACTCGGCGTATTTATAACACGGAGTAATATACTAGTTAGCTTATACTAATAAAATATATATGATTTATTACTAAGTAAAGATAAACTTAGGTAAAGTAATTAAAATACGTATATATAAAAAGGTTTAATTAAGTTACTATAATATAGGTTATTACTAGTACTTAGTAACTAAAAGATTAAGAAAGTAGTTTCTAAACTATAATTAAAGATGGTATAGTAGTCTCTACGGATACCTTAAGTATAACGAGTATATAATAGAGTATTACTTAACGGATTAGTATACTTATTTCTATAATAGTTATAGAAAATATATATATATAAAGAGAACTACCGGATTCCTACCCTTTTTAGGAAAAGAGTAATCCCTTATATTAAGGGGAAGTATAAGGAGATTAATATCCTAACCCCTAGAATATAATAGTTATACTTAACGGAGTATATAATATACGTGAATATACCGGTTAAAATAAATAGTTAAAGAACTATAGTAATAATAGATTCTAGAGTATCTAGAAACTTTATCTCCGAGGTACTAGTACGGTTAGTAGGCCTATTAACGCGAAGGAAGAAGTTACTATATAACCTATAAATAGCCGACGGGTTAAAACTATTAATAGGGAGTATAAATAAGGAAATAACCTCGCTACTATTTATAATTTAATACTATTATAAGGAAATATCCTTTAATATTATTAGGATAACCACTTATTATATTATTCTAGGTATGCCTTAGTTAAAGAAGTATAACCTAGTAATTAACTAGAGAAGAAAAGTACTTAAGTTTAAGAGGACTAGTAATATTACTAGATTCTAACCTACACGCCGATAGTAGACGACGGTAGATAAGAAATTAAACCGAGAGGTCGAGGTATATATTACCTTTATTTTAAATAAGGATAGCCTTAAAAGGAAAGGATCCGACTTAATAGGTACTAGCGAAGGTTAGTAGGGTTAAAAAGTTAGAGTTCTTAGAGTAATTAATAGTACTCCTAATATCTTATAAGAGTATTAAAAATGGAAACGCCTCTTTATAAAAGAGATAATAGCGAAAGCTCTACTTATATACTAACCTTAAGATTATAAGATTAAACTTAAACTAGGGAAGGTACTAATATTTAGACCTATTTATACGTTATCTAAAAAGGAACTCTTAGTACTACGCGGGTACTTAGACGAGAACCTAAAAAAGGGATTTATTTAAGAATCTAAATTACTAGTAGGATATCCGATACTCTTTATAAAGAAGAAGGACGGATCCTTATAACTATACGTCGACTATTAAAAATTAAATAATATAACGATTAAGAATTATTACCCGCTACCTAATATTAGTAAGTTATAGGATCGGCTAGCTAAAGTAAAAGTCTTTATAAAGTTAGACTTATAAGGAGCGTATAATCTTATTTAAATAAAGGAAGGTAATAAATAGAAGATAGTATTCAGGACTTGATATAGATATTACGAGTACCTAGTTATACCGTTTAGCCTTACTAGCGTACTAGTAACCTGCTAGGCACTAGTTAATAATATTATACGGGTATAATTAGACTATTTAGCTATTACGTACCTCGATAATATATTAATCTACTCTAAGTTAATAGAGGAACACGTCCCTTATATATAGAATGTATTAATATATCTATCTAGGGCTAGGCTCCTCTTTAAACTAGAAAAGTACGAGTTTTATAAGACCTTAATCGAGTTCTTAGGGTTTATAATAACAATTAAAGGCGTTTATATAAGCCTTAAAAAGATTCAGGCTATATAGGAATAGCCTATACCACATAATATTAAATTAGTATAAGGGTTCTTAGGATTCACTAACTTTAATAGACGTTTTATAGAAGGCTATTCTAAGAAGGCCTTACCTCTAACGGAAATTACGAAGAAAGATATAGGATTCTAATAGGATACTAACTAATAGAAAGTATTTACTAAACTTAAGTAAGTATATATAGATCCTCTAGTACTCTATACTTTTTATAATAGAGAACTAGCGCGGATTAAAACAGATACCTCGGACCTTACTATTAGAGCCTGTTTATACTAATAGAGTAACGGTAAGTAGTACCTAGTAGTATATTACTTACGTAAAATGACGGTAGTAGAATAGAATTATAATATATACGATAAAGAGCTTTTAGCTATTATCTATTCTTTATAATATTAGAGAGTTTATACTAAAAGTTATTCCGAACTTACTATCTTTACCGATTATAAGAACCTAGTTAGTTTCACGACAATTAAAGAGTTAAATCGACGATAAGTTTAATAGTCTAAGCTCCTTAGATAATATAAGTTTAAAATTTAGTATACTCTAGGTAAAGATAATAGACGAGTAGACGCTTTAAGTAGATAATCTAACTATATATAAATAAAGGATATTACGAATTAGCCTATTCTAAAATAAAATAAAGATGGATTATTAGTATTAATAAGAAGTCTAGTAACGACTATATATATTATAATACATGTAGTTCTAAACCTAAAGGAAGTATATATTAATAATACTCTAGCTAGTAAGCTTAGGAAATAGTAGCCTAACCGAGACCTATTATTATATAAATAGAAGTTATACTTACTACTAAAGGCGGTTAAAGAAGTAATTAGAGATTATTATAATAATCCTTTACTAGGATATCTAGGAGTATCTAAAACGTTAGAACTTATTTAAAGAATATACGCCGTATTAAACCTACGAGCGTTAGTTAAATAATATATTAGAGAGTATATATATTACTAGTAGAACAAGTTTATAAGATATACTAAATACGGATAAATTCAGTTTACTAAAGTTCTAGATATACTATAGAAAGATGTTATAATAGACTTTATTATTAAATTACTACCGTTAGTCGACCTAGTAACTAATAATAAGTATAACTTAATAATAGTTATTATAGATAAACTTACTAAGTATATAATTATAATACTATATAAAGAAACCTATAACGCTAGTTAGCTTAGTTTCATCTTATTAGATAGACTTATTAGAGATTATAATATACCGGAATTAATTACTTTAAATAGAGATAAGCTCTTTACCTTAAATTATTAGAAGACTTTAATCGCGTTAATTAGAACTAAACTACGAATATTAATAGCGTATTATCCGTAGACGGACGGATAAATAGAACGGACTAACTAAATAATAGAAGTATACCTTAGATACTACGTTAATAAAAGATAAAATAATTAGGTCGCGTTACTCCTAATAGTATAATTAGTATATAACGATAAATAATTAGATACTACAAGGCTATTACTATTCTTTATAAACTACGGAAGATATATAAATCTATTCTTAAACCCTAGATAAGGACTAGATACTAAAAAAGCCTTAGTACTAATATCTAATATAAAAAGCTTATATAAGGATATATAATAAAAGATTAGCTAGGTTAACGCTTCTATAAAAAAGTCAGCTAATAAAAAGAGAAAAAATAGACCTTAGCTAAAGAAGGGGGATAGAGTATACCTCCTTATAAAAAATCTGAAAGGTATAAGACTAAGTAAGAAACTAGACCACGTTAAAGTCGGACTATTTTTAGTTATTAAAGAAAAGGGACCTGTTAATTATAAGTTATAGCTCCTATCCGACGCTAAAATATACCTAGTATTCTATATCTTAATATTAGAGCTAGCAGATCCTAATATACCCTTATAAGAAACCTTCTATTATAAAATAGAAGAAGAAAACGAGTTTAAAGTTAAAAAGGTACTAGTATAAAAAGGTTAGGACTACTTAGTAAAGTAGAAAGGGTATAAAGACTTAGAGAATACCTAGGAACCTATCAAGAACCTTATAAACTGCTAGAGCCTGCTATAGTAATTCTACTAGTATCGATAAGACTACCCTAGTTAAAATCCACTGGGATTTTAACCTACTCGGAAGAAATGTTAAAGAGGAAGTTATTAGGATTAAGAGCGACTATCCGCTCCTCCTACTCTAACTCCTTAATACTCCTAAGCTCTCCTTCTACTATTTCTAATTTCCTTTTTTCTAATACCTCTACCTTAGCTTAAAGGCGAGTGAAGCGAGCTAGAGCCTCCTTAGCCTCTATAGCTTTTAATATACGCTACTATTTAATACGAGCCTACTTCGTAGGAGAAAAGGGAGTAAGGTTATAGGCGTACCCTAGACGGGCGTACTTAATATAATAATCTAAAGAACTACTAACCTTATACTTCTTAAGACGGTTAGCTTTTAAATAGTTCTTATAAATACGTATCGCAGGTATAAGAGCTTTAATAGAATTAATTAACTAATAATAATAATATAATAAAGGAAGATAATATCTATTAAATAGTATAATTAGGATTAAAAGCTTTTAAGATGAAAACTAATAGAGGGGAACCTAATATTATAAGCGAACTAAGTAGTTCTTATATTACGCTTAATAAGAGTACTTCTCGTTATAAATATATAGATTAGATAAAAGAACTACTAGATCTACTTATAGATTAGATAGGTATAAAGCTAGATCTATATAAACTATACCTTTTAATAGGCTTTCCTATATCTATATAAAAAGCGTACTTTCCTATCTAGATAGGAGCTTCGTACTTAACTTATATTATTAACTAGACTATCTCCTAGATACTAAATATAATACTATACCTATACTAGACTAGTTTAGTACGAAGCCTATTTACCCTAGTCTTTAACACTCCTCTCTACGAGATTTATATAGACCCTAGAGCTATCTAGTTAGAGGGCGAACGGGTTGTAATATATATCCCCTACCCCTTTTAAGTAAAGCTTATAGATACGGCTCTTATAAAGGTTATTATCTAAGTTATCCTATATATCCTATATTATTTACTAGCGCCTTATAATAATATATAATTAGCTCTCTATTATATATCTATATATAATAGTAAGATAGCTAGCTATATACCCTAGGCCTTTTTACCCTTAAATTTCTTAATATAATAATCGCTACGCGCGTATTTAGATATATAATATCTTACTATTATTATAATAAAAATTAATAGGATATTAGGTAGAAGGTTAAAAAACTTCCTTATACTTTCCTTATTAATAAAACTAGTCTTTATTAGTTTATATGCTATATTTATAAGTACTTTTATTAAGATAGGATTTACCTATTTACCCTTTCTATTATAAACCTAATATTTAATTAGAACTAATATTAGATAGAGGGGTAACTTATATTATAATATATAAAAGTTAGAAGGTTTAATAATACCTTAACTTACGCGGTTACCTCCTTTTCTAAGTTATCCTATTTATATATTAATATTATTATAACTTATATAAGGTTTAAAGAGTATAAACGCTATTCTTTAAATAAGTTAATAAACTAGTACTTAGTTTAATTAGGATAGGAGGTAATTATAGATATTATACTAATCTTTTAAGCTTTAACTTTAATAGGTATACTATCTACCCTATTTAACTTACTTCTAATCTTAAGCCTTAACCTTTTAATTACCTTATTCTACGCGACTTTTATTTAACTACTTAGTTATATAAGATTATCTTCTAATTATATCTCTCTTCCCTTCCCTAAGCTCTTAGCTATATTAGAAAGAATTATTACCTTTAAATACTTTATATAATTAGGGATAATAATAGTATATATCTTATAAGAGACTACCTTACTATAATATTTCTTATCTTACTAGAGATATAGTCCTATTCTATTACTATTATAATAATACTTATTAATATTAGGGTTTAATAGGATATTAGGGATTATACTACTTACTCCCCCTACTAGACTTCTTATAATAAGACTTATTAATAGTTAATTTCTCCTTAGATTATATTAGTAGATAATTATAGTATAATATAAGATAGGTACCCCTATTTATATATATCTATTATTAATAGAGGACGTAGCGCGTTTTTACTTCTCTCTAACTTAAAGTTATTTATTCTCCTTATTACTTAATTACCCGTAATTATTATTATTATTAGAAATTAATAACTTAGTAGACTACCTATTATTCTACCTACTATAATTATATCCTTTATCTATCCTATAATTTTAGAGTTAGGTTATATTAATAACTAAGTACTACGCGTCTTAAGATAATAGTCTTACCCTCTTATACGTTATATTAATATTATATAGAGAATAGGTATTATATTCTTATAAGTAGATAGAAGGAAGAAGTAGTAGATTATATTATTAATAAATTTAAAAATATTATAATTAGGGGAAGGGGAAAACCCCTAAATTATTAGGAAATTAACCTATTTAGTATAGTATTAAGGGGCTAAGCTAAGTTAATTAAACTAGATAGGGTTTAATAAACTAACTAATATTACTTTAATCTATATTAAGTATATTAGTACTAGTAACTTATACTACTTATTTATAAGGAATACTATTACTAGTAATACCTACTATTACTCTTAAATATAATATCTTTATTATATTTAAGCGCAGGGCACCTTATTATAAATACTATCTAGACTCTAGTTAGTTAAAACTACTTATTAATACTACGTATAGGACTTATTCTAATATATATTATATATTATCTAGTAGTTATTAAACCCTATATATTAAAAATAAAGCGCTTAGTACCTTAAGTATATATTTCTACTAGCGCTACCCTTTATTCCTATTTATTAGTAATAATAATACTTAGTAACCTAGAGTAGGCGTAAATAATAGCGTCCTTTATTTTATTATAACCTAGGTTAGACCTAATTAGGGCCTTAAATTTTCTAAAGTTAAGGTTATTTATATCTAGTAGTTCTATATATATATTACTCTTCTAAATATCCTAAGTTATATATATTATACTTTTATCTATATTATTATTAATATATAATATAATATAATAAATAGAACCTGTATATTAATTAGGTTCCCTAACTAAGTATATAAATTATAGTCTTATATCTAAATCCCTAGATAATTTAGCGCTTAATATTCTATAATCTTCTCTACTATCCCTACGGCGTTATTTAGCCCTTATTTATCTCCTCTAATTATAATTATTTTATTAGGTAAGGAAGAGGAGATATTAATCCTTCTATTATTTAAGGATACTATTAAATATATAGGTAAACTCTTTATATATATTAGTAAACCTAGATTATAAGTAGTCTCTTACCTTCTTTATATTTAATCTTTAAACTAGTAGTCTTATAGATTCTAATTACTTTTATAATTAGGTAAGAAGAAGTATATAAGTAGTTTTATTAATTTCTAGTATATCCTTTATAATCTTAGTAGACTATCCTATATTATTAAAATCTCTAGGGTTTATTCCTATTAAGTCTAATCTAGATAGCTAACTTTAATAGGCTTAATAAATCATTATATATATATTAATATTATAGTATTATTTATTAGTAAACCTACGTAGTATACGCGGTAATATATATACTACGGAAAGTCTATTACTTATATTTTATCCCTACCTCTAGGTAGACTATAAATATAAATACTAAATATAATATTATTTAAGTATTATTATACTACTTCCCTATTATAATATTTAAAGTATCTATTATATTACTTTATAGCTAGGGCTACTCTAGTATTATAATATAGAATACTATATTCTATATCCTTAATAAAGAAGAATAAAAGGTAGGATATTATTATATTATAATTATAGTATTATATATTAAGCCTTCTTATATCTAGTAGTTAAGAAAAGAAAAATACTTAGATTATAGTTTTATCTATCTAGTAAATAATTTACTATCTTTTATTAGCTTAAAGAGAATAGCCTTCTATTTTATTACTTATCTAGTCTATTAAAGGGAGTTCTTATTATATATTATATTATATAAGTCCTAGTTAGTATAATTATTAATATAAGTTATATTATTATTTCCTATACCCTTTCTTATATATACTAATATAATATATATACTCCTTATAATTCCTATTAAGGGGATAAGTCGACGCGCTCTAAGTATCCTTAGATTAGTAGTTATACTAATTAGTTATAATTCTACTTCTACTATTCTATAGATCTTATATAAAGCCCCCCCTTTATAAATTCTTAGGAAATTTATAAGGGCTCCGCTATACTTTAATAGTTAACCCTTAATAGTTAGATACCTTATATCTAATACTATTATAAGAAGTTAAAGCTTAGTAGGCCTTTAACTATAAAGTAATATTATATAAGCCTAAGGCCTTAATTCCTATATTAGGACGTAGTTACGTCTCTACTTTCTTTAATTCTACTAGTTTATTATATATATTATATTATTAATAATAAGATTCTTTATATCTTTTAAATCTTTCCTATCTAGTTTCTAATATCTTATTAATAGATATAGGTAGATAAAGTATACGTCTACCTACTTAGAATTATATTCCCTTCTATCTATACTTTTATTAATTATAGTCCTCCTATCTATCTCTTCTTAATATTAGTATATAAAGACGGCTAGTATCTTAATAAGGCCCTCTACTTATAGATACTATTATACTATAAACGGTATATACTAGACCCTATTATCTAGTCTAGTAGTTAAAACTATTTATATTTACTACTTATTAGGTTCGTACTAAAAACGCGATAATTTAACTTTATAATTAAGTATTAGCACCTTAATTATAAGGTCTACCCTTCTTAAGGTAGATAGCCTTATTATAGATTAAAATAGGTCGTCCTTTATAACTAGTATTTATAGGTAGCGGGTAGCGTGGCGTATAAGTTATTCTTAAAAGTTTTCTTACTTATTAGTTAAATTAAAGAAAGCCTTAACTAGATAGTAATATACTACCTCTTTATATTTACTATTATAATTATCCGTAGTACTAAATTACTAAATCTACTCCGCGTAATATATTATTACGTAGAGCTTTAATATATTAAAATAGCTACTTAAGTTCACCTTATTAACTAGCTTATACTAGTTAAAATAGGTCTTAAATTTATTAAATTAATATAACGCGCCTTTAAGATATTCTAGTATTTTATTATTATATAACTAGTATTAAGTAATTAGGATAAAGTCTACTAGTACCTAGGTATATTTAATTTCTAAACTACGTAAATTTATAAATAGCGGAGTAATTACTAGTATAAGTTATTATATAATAGCTCGTTAGTCCTTACCTATCTACTATATAACGGTATTATAATACTTAAAAAATTTTAGGTTATAAAAGGGAGGAATATTATAGAATCTTTTATTTAATTATACCTTCTCTAATACCTCCTTTAATATCCCTTTAAATCCCTTTATTTTCCTAGTACTAGGTATACTACCCTTAATAGTAAGATTAACCTATTTAAGTAAATAGCTAACCGCGCCCTTTAAGAGTTAGTATAATATATTAATAAGTATTTCTATATATATATCTACTATTACATATAACTAGGCGAAGTTTTATATTAGATATACTTATATATTATTATTTTCTAGTATATCCTTAGCCTTCTAGCGCTAGATTTAGGAATAGGTAGAGGAGTAGGTTTAAGGGGGCTAATTAGCGCTAAGGTTCTATTATTAATTTAATAGTACTATATAGATTATATACTATTAGCCCTTCTTAATATTAGTAATTAATACTTATTCTTTATAATCTATTATAAAGCTTATAATAACTAGGTAGTAGTATTATATTATCTAATCTATATATAAAATCTTAAGACTTATAACCGCGGCGTCTTAAATTATTAAGAAGGTATTAATATTATAAGCTTATACTAGATATACTACTTATATACTTATATTTAAAGATAATTAATATAGACTTATACTATATATTAGATTTAATATAATTACTATTATTAGGTATAATAGGTAGAAATACTACGAGTATTAAACCTAGTCGCTTTTAAGCTTAGTATACTTATACCTTTAGATTTCTTATAATAAGGTAGACTAGTTATATAACTAGATTACCCTTATCTTATATAAGTACTATTTTATCTAAGGAAATTAATAGTAGTACTATAATAGCTTTAATAAGAAGCTTCTCTTATATCTCCTACTACTAGTCGCCGGTATATATCTTAGTATATATACGCCTTTTATCGCTATTAAACTAGCGTATAAGTTTAAATATTATATCCTCCTTAAATAAGTAATAGTCTAATAGGAATCTAAGGGTCTTAATAATATCTTAATAGATAATATTATATTCTCTTAGTTCTATACTATTAATATTAGATATAACTTTAAAGGTTTATTTATTCTATTTATCCCCGTTAATACCTAATATAATCTTATCTTATAACTCTATTATAATATTAGTATTCTTATAACTTAAGAGGTTATATATATATTTAAGTTAAGTATTATAAAAAAACCTATTAAGACTACCTTTAATTACTTTCTCTTTATATACCTATTATATAAATGTATAGTTATATATACTTAAGAATAGGTAATACTCTCCTCTATCTTTATTAGTATAGTTTAAATCTTTGTTAAGCCTTATAAGATCTTCGTCTACTTTTATAAGCTTATAACCTATACTTATATAATAACTAGTAGCCTTTATAATTATCTTAACTTAAATATATAAGGATATTAACTACTAGCTTAAACGCGTAAGATTAGGTAATAGATATATTAACTCCCCTTCCTCCCCGCTTCTAGTAATATTAATATTAGGCGGGGTTTATAGTAAGGTCCCCGTATTTAAGTTAATATCTCTTAGAATAGAAGTAAGTAAGTCTTAAAAATTTCTACTATAATATTAATATCTATATCCTTAATATCCTTCTAACTCTTTATAACTTATTATAATAGTTACTATTATTAGGAGGAGGGAGGGGGTAAGAGTAAGCTTTATAGAATTTTCTATAAGTAGTTATAAACTAAAACCTTATAATACGGGATATATCTATTAAATCCGCTACTATTCTTAAACCCTTCCTTATAATAATTATATATACGTAGTCCTATTACCCCCGTTTATTAAGTAAACTTATTATAATTTAGCTCTAATATATATTATATTAGTAGGGAGATCTAGATAAATATCCTATTTTAAGCTTACTATCTATAACTATCTACTTAAGGGATAAAGGTTAAGTATAATAGGGTTTAATAAATATTAAAAGCGTTTATTAAACGCTAGTATATAATTAGATTATAAATTATATTAAGTATATTTAATTTAGTTAGATATACTAGCCTTTATAAAGTAGGATAATCTAAGTATTAAGCCTTAATAGGTTAGCTTCTATATAAGATTAGAACTACTTATATAAAAGTTACCTGCTCCCCTAGTAAAAAACCGCCCTAAGTAGATATAAAACCTATATTACTTTAAGAGACTATATTCCTATCTTATACCTAGCTTAAATAGGTAATTATAAGGCTATAAATTAGTACACCTAGAGCTAACTTAGAAGTATATATATATAGAGTTAGTACTTAAATATTAAATTCCCTCTCTAATAATACCCTACTAATATAAAAGAACCTCTTACCCCCCCTAAGGCCTACCCTAAAGTCTACTCTAAAGATAGGTAGAAAGAGGCCTACTTATTATAAAAATCCTACTAGGAATATAGCCTTAAAGGCGACGGCCCCTAATAAAATTACTAAGCGAGCTTCTTTTAAGGGTAAAATACCTATTATTAATATAGGGGAGACTTTCTTTAAGGGTACGCTAGTTATTAATATAAAGGAATAGGAAGAGCTACTACTTATTAAGGCTTAGAAATACTTATAACCTTACTATCTAAATCCTACTAGCTAGTATCTTATAATTTATAGTCGCTATTATAAGCTAGATAGTAAAGATATTACTTTATAAAAGTATTAATATTACCTCTACTTATAATACTATTATAAGGGGGTAATAATATAGAATATATTAATAAGTTATAGGTAGAGACCTAATATAATACTATATAGTATCTTCTCTTCCTCCCCTTTTAAATTTATTATAATATTTATATAGTATTACGCCTATATCTATATTTATAGGCGAGGAATATTTAATATTATTAAGTAGTAGAGAGTTTAAACTATTCTATTCCTAAAAAGAAATACTAAACTTCTTTAAAAGGATTAACCTTAGTACCTACTAATTATAATATCTATACTTTTAAGATTTTATAAGGAGGATATAATAGTATTCTTATAATAATAAAGGGGTTTAGTTCTTAAATTAGTTAAATATTACTCTTATAATAGGTTACTATTAATATCTACTATTTAATATCCCTTTTAAATTTATTACTCCTAAACTCCTAATTACTTATATAAGTAGATATTAAGGCTTTAAAATATTAAAAATAAGTAAGAGAAACTCCTATCCTAGTATTATATTAGTAGATAACTAGGCCTCTATATTATATATATTTAATTTAATATATTTATATATAAATTAGATATTTTTATAATTATTATTAGCGTAGGTATATATATAGGATATATATATACTACTCTAAAGCTAAGTACCTTATATAATATTATTCTCTTATATAGTAAAATTTAGAATTAAATAGGAATTAAACTTATATACCTAGATTAATTATAGTAGGATAAGTACTTAATAGTAGAGCTAGCGTTCCTTTTATATAATTTAAAGTACTATTCTTTTATATATATTACGTTACTATTAGAAAGATAATTTCCTCTTATTATAATATTATTTTATAAAACTTAGAGATAGAGGTATATAAGATATAGAGATAAATATTATTAATCGCGTTAGTATAATAGTTATTATAATTTAATTATTATCCTATAATATCTATATATATTATTAATATATTAACTATATATCTAAGCCCGCGCTAAGTCCTAGATACTTATACTAGATAGTAGTAGATATTTATATTACTATTATTAGTTACTTAAATCCTATTTTATAAGTATATAGATAGAGAACTAGAGAATATTTATAAATATATTTTATATTCTATATAATATTATAATTTATTCTACCTAATAGTTATAAAGATTAGGTACTTATAATAGTATTAATAGTATTTTACGCCTAGGGTATAAGAGTTAATAGTATAATCCTAGCTATCTTCTCTTATAAAGCTACTTTCTATTTATCTAGTACTAAAATTAGTATATATACTTTATAATAATATAATCCTATTATTTTATTATATAAACCCTTATTTATTAATATCTTCTATCCCTTCTATTCCTTCTATTATTTCCGTTCCTTCTAATCCTTCTACGCCTCCTATTTATTCTATCCCTTTCTTATCTTCCTATTCTTTATTATCCCTCCCCTTTATTCTTTCCCCTATTATAAAAAAGTCTAAAACCCCCTAGTAAGATAATATTAATAAGGACGGACTTAGCGCGTTAAGCTAAGGATTAATACTTACTTATAAAATTACTAGATATCTTATTATTACCTAGAGTATAAAGGATAGAGATATATATTACGACCCGTTTATCTTCTAACTAGAAGGCTCTAGGTCTAGGTAGATCTTATAGAGAGGAGTATTAAGGACTAGGGTAAATAGGCTTCGTATTAAACTAGTCTAGTACAGGTATAGTATTATATTTAGTATCTAGGAGATAGTCTAGTAGATAATATAAGTTAAGCATGAAGCTCCTATCTAGATAGGAAAGCACGCTCTTTATATAGATATAGGAAACCCTGCTAAGAGGTATAGTTTATATAGATCTAGCTTTATACCTATCTAATTTATAGGTAGATCTAGTAGTTCTTTTATCTAATCTATATATTTATAACGAGAAGTACTTTTACTAAGCGTAATATAAGAACTACTTAGTTTACTTATAATATTAGATTCCCCTCTATTAGTTTTCGTCTTAAAAGCTTTTAATCTTAATTATACTACTTAATAGATATTATCTTCCTTTATTATATTATTATTATTAGTTAGCTAATTCTATTAAAGCTCTTATACCCGCGATATATATTTATAGGAACTATTTAAAAGCTAACCGTCTTAAGAAGTATAAGGTTAGTAGTTCTTCGGATTATTATATTAAGTACGCCCGTCTAGGGTATACTTATAACCTTACTCCCTTTTCTCCTACGAAGTAGGCTCGTATTAAATAGTAGCGTATATTAAAAGCTATAGAGGCTAAGGAGGCTCTAGCTCGCTTCACTCGCCTTTAAGCCGAGGTAGAGGTATTAGAAAAAAGGAAATTAGAAATAGTAGAAGGGGAGCTTAGGAATATTAAGGAGTTAGAGTAGGAGGAGCGGATAGTCGCTCTTAATCCTAACGACTTCCTTTTTAATATTTCTTTTAAGTAGGTTAAAATCCCGGTAGATTTTAACTAGGGTAGTCTTATTAATACTAGTAGAATTATTATAATAGGCTCTAGCAGTTTATAAGGTTCTTAATAGGTTCCCAGGTATTTTCTAAGTCTTTATACCCTTTCTACTTTACTAAGTAGTCCTGACCTTTTTATACTAGTACCTTTTTAACTTTAAACTCGTTTTCTTCTTCTATTTTATAATAGAAGGTTTCCTATAAGGGTGTATTAGGGTCTACTAGTTCTAATATAGAGATATAGAATACTAGATATACTTTAGCGTCTAGTAGAAGCTATAGTTTATAATTAACAGGTCCTCTCTCCTAGATAACTAAAAATAGTCCGACTTTAATAAGGTCTAGTTTCTTACTTAATCTTATACCTTTCAGATTTTTTATAAGGAGGTATACTTTATCCCCCTTTTTTAGCTAAGGTCTATTTTTTCTCTTCTTATTAACTAACTTCTTTATAGAAGTATTAACCTAGCTAATTTTTTACTATATATCCTTATACAGGCTTTTTATATTAGATATTAGTACTAAGGCTTTCTTAGCGTCTAGCCCTTATCTAGGGTCTAAAAACAAGTTTATATGTCTTCCGTAGTTTATAAAGAACGGTAATAGCCTCGTAGTATCTAATCTTTTATTATTATATACTAATTATACTATTAGGAGTAACGCGACCTAATTATTTTATCTTTTATTAACGTAGTATCTAAGGTATACTTCTATTATTTAGTTAGTCCGTTCTATTTATCCGTCCGTTTATAGATAATACGCTATTAATATTCGTAGTTTAGTTCTAATTAACGCGATTAAAGTCTTCTAATAATTTAAAGTAAAGAGCTTATCTCTATCTAAAGTAATTAATTCTAGTATACTATAATCTCTAATAAGTCTATCTAATAAGATGAAACTAAGCTAACTAGCGTTATAGGTTTCTTTATATAGTATTATAATTATATACTTAGTAAGTTTATCTATAATAACTATTATTAAGTTATACTTATTATTAGTTACCGGGTTAACTAACGGTAGTAATTTAATAATAAAGTCTATTATAATATCCTTTTATAATATATCTAGAACTTTAGTAAACTGAATTTATCCTTATTTAGTATATCTTATAGACTTGTTCTACTAGTAATATATATATTCTTTAATATATTATTTAACTAACGCTCGTAGGTTTAGTATAACGTATAGTCTTTAAATAAGTTCTAAAGTTTTAGATACTCCTAGATATCCTAGTAAAGGATTATTATAATAATCTCTAATTACTTCTTTAACCGCCTTTAATAGTAAGTATAACTTCTATTTATATAATAATAGGTCTCGGTTAGGCTATTATTTCCTAAGCTTACTAGCTAGGATATTATTAATATATACTTCCTTTAGGTTTAGAACTATATATATTATAATATATATGGTCGTTACTAGACTTCTTATTAGTACTAATAATTAATCTTTCTTTTATTTAAGAATAGGTTAATTTATAATATCCTTTATTTATATATAGTTAGATCATCTACTTAAAGCGTCTACTCGTCTATTTTCTTTACTTAGAGTATACTAAATTTTAAACTTATATTATCTAAGGAGCTTAGACTATTAAACTTATTATTAATTTAACTCTTTAGTTATTATAAAACTAACTAGGTTCTTATAATTAGTAAAGATAGTAAGTTTGGAATAACTTTTAGTATAAACTCTCTAATATTATAAAGAATAGATAATAGCTAAAAGCTCTTTATTATATATATTATAATTCTATTCTACTACCGTTATTTTACGTAAGTAATATACTACTAGGTACTATTTACTATTACTCTATTAGTATAAGCAAGCTCTAATAGTAAGGTCCGAGGTATCTATCTCGATCCGCGCTAGTTCTCTATTATAAAAAGTATAGAGTACTAGAGGATCTATATATACTTACTTAAGTTTAGTAAATACTTTCTATTAGTTAGTATCCTATCGGAATCCTATATCTTTCTTTATAATTTCCGTTAGAGGCAAGGCCTTCTTAGAATAGCCTTCTATAAAACGTCTATTAAAGTTAGCGAATTCTAAGAATCCTTATACTAATTTAATATTATATAGTATAGGCTATTCCTATATAGCCTAAATCTTTTTAGGGCTTATACGAACACCTTTACTTATTATTATAAACCCTAAGAACTTAATTAAAGTCTTATAAAACTCGTACTTTTCTAGTTTAAGGAGGAGTCTAGCCCTAGATAGATATGTTAATATATTCTATATATAAGGGACGTGTTCCTCTATTAATTTAGAGTAGATTAATATATTATCGAGGTACGTAATAGCTAAATAGTCTAATTATACCCGTATAATATTATTAACTAGCGCCTAGCAGGTTACTAGTACGTTAGTAAGGCTAAACGGTATAACTAGGTACTCGTAATATCTATATTAAGTCTTAAATACTATCTTCTATTTATTACCTTCCTTTATTTAAATAAGATTATACGCTCCTTGTAAGTCTAACTTTATAAAGACTTTTACTTTAACTAGCCGATCTTATAACTTACTAATATTAGGTAGCGGGTAATAATTCTTAATTATTATATTATTTAACTTTTAATAGTCGACGTATAGTTATAAGGATCCGTCCTTCTTTTTTATAAAGAGTATTAGATATCCTGCTAGTAATTTAGATTCTTAAATAAATCCCTTTTTTAGGTTCTCGTCTAAGTACCCACGTAGTACTAAGAGTTCCTTTTTAAATAATATATAAATAGGTCTAAATATTAGTATATTCCCTAGTTTAAGTTCGATCTTATAATCCTAGGGTTAGTATATAAGTAGAGCTTTCGCTATTATCTCTTTTATAAAGAGGCGTTTCCATTTTTAATACTCTTATAAGATGTTAGGAGTACTATTAGTTACTTTAAGAACTCTAATTTTTTAGCCCTACTAACCTTCGCTAGTACCTATTAAGTCAGATCCTTTTCTTTTAAGGCTATCCTTATTCGAAATATAGGTAATATATACCTCGACCTCTCGGTTCGATTTCTTATCTACCGTCGTCTACTATCGGCGTGTAGGGTGAAACCTAGCGATATTACCAGTTCCTTTAAATTTAAGTACTTTTCTTCTCTAGTTAATTACTAGGTTATACTTCTTTAACTAAGGTATACCTAAAATAATATAATAAGTAGCTATCCTAATAATATTAAAGGATATTTCCTTATAATAGCGTTAAATTATAAATGGTAGCGAGGTTATTTCCTCGTCTACGCTTCCTATTAATAGTTTTAACCCGTCGGCTATTTATAAGTTATAAGGTAACTTCTTCCTTCGTGTTAGTAGGCCTACTAACCTTACTAATACTTCGGAGATAAAGTTTCTAGATACTCTAGAATCTATTATTATTATAGTTCTCTAACTATCTATCTTAACCGGTATATTTACGTGTGTTATATACTCCGTTAAGTATAACTAACGTGTTTTAGGGGTTAGGATATTAATCTCCTTATACTTCCCCTTAATATAAGGGATTACTCTTTTCCTAAAAAGGATAGGAACCCGGTAGTTCTTTTTATATATATGTATTTTCTATAATTATTATAGAAATAAGTATACTAGTCCGTTAAGTAGTACTCTAATATATACTCGCTATACTTAAGGTGTTTATAGAGACTATTATACTATCTCTAGTTATAGTTTAAAAACTATTTCCTTAATCTCTTAGTTATTAAGTACTAGTAATAACTTATATTATAATAACTTAACTAAATCTTTCTATATATATATACTCTAATTACTTTACCTAAGTTTATTTTTACTTAGTAATAAATTATATATATTTTATTAGTATAAGCTAACTAGTATATTACTCCGTGTTATAAATACGCTAAGTCGTTTCTAAACTCCTTCTAAAGAAGTCCTTCTAATACTTTTTCTTAATAGAACTCCGCTCGTTCCTCGAGTTTTATCTATGGATCTTTTAATATAGAAGCTCGAGATACTACGCTATTTTCCTTTCCTTTTACTATATCCTTATATTTCTCGGAAATCTAGCTAAGGTTTTCCTAATCGGGATCATCCTCGCTATCTTAGCTTTATTCAGGTTTTCCCTTCTAAACCTAACTATTATTACTATTATTACTAGAACCTAGCTCCTTAAGTTATTCGTGAATATCCGCGAGCCTTTATTCGATTTTCGCGATATTTCGCTATTTCTTAGCTATTTCTTCGCGTAATTCTTCTTCTCTAGCCTGAAGTTCTTTATTAATAGGCGGATTAATAAGGGCTAGTAAATTATCTATAATTATATCTAGCTCTATATCATCGTACTCCGTTTCTAGTTAATCCTTTAAAGGTTTAGTCTTCCTAACTAGAACTCTTTCTAATATATTTAATTAAGGTCGCTTTACTATATTTTTTAACCTATAATCTTTAGCGATATAGCCCGGTTTACTACCGCTATAATAATTTATTACTTTCTTTCCCCCGTACTATTTCTTACCTCCGAACGTTTTCTTCTTCTACGTGAAGTCTAATTCTATAAGCATTAGTCTATAAGGATCGCGTAGGGCTCGTCTCTTTCCGTGACTTCCTCCTAAATAGAATCCGGTGTAATTAAGTCTAGAAACTCTACTATCGTAGCGTAGTTCTATTATTAACTCGTGGATCTAATTATTAATTCTTATCGAGTTCCTAATAAGCGAATTAAGATTATTACTCTAGGCTCTATTACGTATAAGCTCCTTCTTTACTTAGGGTTTTAGTCTACGTTAATACATTACTATTAGTATATTATTATCCTAGTCGGTTCTTATAAAGTACTATTAAAACTATGTTATATACTTAGATACTAACTTCTTCTACGTTAAATACTAGATAACTCTCGTTACTACACTTACTTTATTAGAAGGTCCGAATATTCGTCTTATTTCTTCTCGGAAAAGCGCTAAGCTTTCTATCTATAGCTTAATAGAGATATTATTATTATTATTAGGATCTTCTATATATTATTTAAGAAATAGGGCGGACTACCGCTAGGCCCGTCCTCTTATATAAGTTATTATAAATAGCGGTTATTTCTTTAGTCTAATAGCGTCTTTATTAAAAGAGAAGTATAGTTATATCTATACTAACTACTCTTTAAGCTTGTCTTAGTCGTTATAATACAAGTCTAGTTTAGTAATCTTAATACCTTCCTTAACTTCTACTATTATTAACTATTATAGACCGCGTTTACTTAGGGTAAGGTCTCTTTATCCTAAGGTACTTATCTTAAGGGTACTTAAAGTGTTACGACCCGTTCGTCTTCTAACTAGAAGGCTCTAGGTCTAGGTAGATCTCGTAGAGAGGAGTGTTAAGGACTAGGGTAAATAGGCTTCGTACTAAACTAGTCTAGTACAGGTGTAGTATTATATTTAGTATCTAGGAGATAGTCTAGTAGATAATATGAGTTAAGCACGAAGCTCCTATCTAGATAGGAAAGCACGCTCTCTATATAGATATAAGAAACCCTACTAAGAGGTATGGTTTATATAGATCCAGCTTCATACCCATCTAATCTATAGGTGGATCTAGTAGTTCTTTCATCTAATCTATATATCTGTAACGAGAAGTACTTTCGCTAAGCGTAATATAAGAACTGCTTAGTTCGCTTGTAATAATATAAAGCTTACTATCTAGTAGATATTTAGATAGTAGACTAGGTAATTAACTTAAAAAGTAGATAGTAAGTAGTCTTAGTAATTAATAAATAGTTTATATTTATAGAAAGGTATATATAGTAGAATTTAAAGTATATATCTTAAAATAGCGACGTAATTAATAATTATAAGGGTAGATAGCTTAATAGTATATTTTACTATTCTAAACTTCCTAATCTAGACTAACTTCTATAGGTAGGTAGTTTAAGCCGGCGATATCTAATAATTTTATTATAAGGGCCTAATAAACGCGTAGCTTTAGTAGAATAGAGCTAAATAGGGAGGTTATACTTACTACTCGCTAGACTAATCTTATAACTAAATATTAGATAGACCCCGCTTATTCCTCTTATAAGCCGCCTCTTTTTTAGTAGTAGAATTCGCTATTACTTACCTATCCCTATTACTATTACTATTACTATCGCTATTACTATTACTTACCTATTACTTACCTATTACTTATCTATTACTTATATATATATTACTACTACTATTATATTACTACTACTTAATATCTATAATAGAGAAACCTTTAAAAGTTTAAAGGGGCGCTAAAAACTAACTATTAATAGTAAGGTACTACGGCGAGGAACCTCTACTATTTATAAAACTAAAGATACTTATTATTTAAGAATTACTTTCTAATCCTTCTTATAGAACCTCGAGACTATATATATTATAGTTAGTATAGACTAATATTAGTTTAGACTTATAACTTAAGTATATCTTAGCGCTTTAAGCCTAGAAGATTTTATATTAGCCCCTAATAAAGAAAGTTATTATTTTCTATTTTATAAACTCTTACCTATTATAACCTATTAATTAATTAAGTATATCCTCTCTTACTATCTAATTAGGTTTAATTAAGTAGCTTATAATTCTAGGTTCTACCTTTATTTCTTAGATTAAATTAAAGGCGCTAGAATTAGTTATATTATAGGTTATAATAAGTATAAGAAGATTAATATAATCTAGAGCTTTAATATACTCCTTAACTAGGTTTTAGATAAGATCTATAAGATAGGCTTTATTTAAGACTTTAGATATATTAATAATACCTAGTAGATTAAAGAAGGATAAGTTTAGGAGGCTAGGACTAGAGATATTAAGATAGATAATATTAGGTAAGAATTAAACCTAGTATATATAGTCTAATAGAGGGTTTCCTAGCTTATACTTTTTATAAGAGCTACTTAGATTAAGTATTACTAGTTAAGTACGCTCTAGGGTATCTACTATATTATCCTTTAAGGTAAAAATATAAAAGGATAATCCTTACTATCTAAGTCTACTTAAGGACTTAAAGGCTAAGCGTTTATTATACGCTCTTTTAAGCTACTTTAATAGATATACTTATTATAAAGGAAGACTTTATAACTCTATTAACCTTTTAGATTAATATCCTCTATTAGATTAATCTCTAGTAGGTACTAAGTATATATACCCGTACTTCGCGGAACTTTAATTTTACTTATTCCCTTAATAAGAGAACTCTTCCTTATACTTTAATTACTAATTATAACTATCTTTAAGAATAGTAAATCTAAATCTTCTATACCTAGGTAATATAATACTTAGATAGCTTAAATAAGCTCCTTTACTCCTTAACCTAGAATAGATAATAGCGAATTTATATACTTTAAGTTAAGGATAGTATATATAATAGTATTAATATAAGTAGGGGGTATATATTTATAAAAGTAATCTAGCTAAGTAGTAGTATATAATAGGTAGTAGAAGGGCTAAGTATTTTATCTTTAATATCTAAGAGCGTCGCTAGCTCTTCTTTATTACCTTTTATCCGCGTACTAGTATCCTAACGCTTTATATTAGCCTCTCTTATATTCTTAGTAAGCGGTTTAACCTTTAGGGCTTACTTTATAATTATATAATAGTAGGAATTTTTAAGTATAATATTAAGGAAGATAAGAAGTCTATTAATATTAGTAGTAAGTCGCTCTATAATAAGTATAACTATTAAGTCTTAAGTCTACTACGTAAATAGGGCTATAATAGGATAGATATACTAATAAATCTATAGCCTTATATCTACTTAAGTAGGTTTAGTACTTTATATAAGTATAGTATCTAATACTATTATAGTTATTATATAGTAGATATATTAGCGTAGTATAATTTTTAGTTAGGGAGCGGGTATCTTTTAGAAGCGCGTAGTAGAATATAAGCGCTAGGTTATACTTCCTAATTTCTAGAAATATATTATAACTAGTAGTAAGTTAAATACTTTAGTAGTTCTATTATTATAAAGCGCGTTCTTTTATTAATTAACTATATAATATACCTAAGTAGTCGTTATTATCTATCTCTTACTAGACCTACTACTATTATACTTATTATAGACCCCTAGAAAACTTAAAAGCCTCTAATAATAGTAATATAAATAGTAAACTTTAAAAGAGATTTTATTAGGAACTAGACTAGAAGGCTAGTTCCTAAGGGCTAGAATAGATAGTATAAACTACTAGCGAGTAGGTAATATTATAAAGGTAGACTTAATACTCTAGTAACTTTATAGTTATAAAAGAACTAATCTCTACCTTCTAAGGAGGTAGAGGGAGGACTATCTAAATACCCCTTAAGGAAGCTACCTAGCCTCTTAGATA
>JAABUN010003313.1_pt1 | contig 25295 bp, 21 predicted proteins | sample 5559311 | NCBI WGS metagenome assembly JAABUN01 (sample SAMN10711877, study PRJNA513370) | rock metagenome | isolation source: Antarctica rocks | place: Antarctica: Victoria Land, Siegfried Peak sud
TGGTCAGAGACTATGAGCTATTGCCCGAAACATCGGAGACGTTTATCTACATTGCTATGATCCGGATCATGGTGAGGCGATTAGCATAAAATTTGACCTCTCAAAACTTTTCAAACACCCTCTTAGCAGGATGAAACACTATGATCAAGTCTTAATCTAAGCTATAATCGCTCAGTAAAGCTAATTGATCGGGTTCACTAATTACTACTTGCCAACTTCCATCACCTAGTTTTTTTGGTATTACATTTTTCAGTTGTACGGATTGATCTACTGCATCTATAGGATTAAGGGGAATTTGATTGAGAGTTTGTCTTGACACCATTACTATATAAACTTCTTTGGCTGGCGTTATTACTTTAAGCTCTATACTTTCTGAGGTTGATACTGTATATTCTGTAACCTGTCCTTGAATAGTCTTTTGTTGCTGATTTTGTTCTTTGCAAAACACATTTACGGTTTTTTTAAAACTAAGCGAGTTTAGCTTAAATTCAGGGCAACTTAATATTGATTCTGTTCTAAAGATAATTTTTCTCAACTCATCATAATCAGGGATTTTCCCCGCTTCGTAGTTAGCTTTGGCGCGGATTTCTGCTGGTGCATTTAATAGGATATCGGTAATTTTTCCTCTATCTTCCTGAGATAATTTAGGAGATAAATAAACTCCCGCACCCGGAATAGCTTTACTGATATGAATTATTCTTAGTTGAGAATCATCTTTAATTAAATCGTACCGACTAGAGGCAATATCAACTTGTCTTGATTTAACTAATTCTCTAGCTTTTGTAGGACTATAACCTGTACCTATACGCAATGATTTGCCGTACAAAGTATAAATTGGTAAATGAAATGTAGGCGCAGATTCGGGGCTTCCTAAAGCAATAGTAGTCGTAGGATTGATATCAGCAATAGATTGAATATCACTATCGGCGCGGACATACAAAGCCCCTCGATAATAAGGATTATCAGGATACATTGTAGCTATACCAGAGTAATTATTATCTTCGGCTACAATCGAAAAAATTGGCGATCGCGTAAAAGCAATATCCCACTCTTTATTAGCAATACGCTGAGAATTTTGCCTGTAAGGTGTATTTCGATCAATTTCAACTTTAAGATTAAGTTTTTTTTGCAAATAAGCGGCTAAAGTATCATAATCTTCCGTCTTTGGTGGGCTGGCTATCCCAATCACTAATGGCTTTACCAATAAATTTTTGTAGCAATTATTCCAAACTCTTTTCTCACTTTTGTTAGCGCAAGGTTTATTTAATTGCCAGATTTTAAACATACTGCCACCAATAGCTAACGCGATCGCTAAACTAATTGCAGACAAAATTAATACTTTAGTTTGACTTTTAGAAAGTAATTGCATTTTTTAGCAGGGCAAAATACTGTTTAGTCGGTAATCTACGAAGTTTTAATTACGTTTACTTACTTATTGTATAAACTCAACTCAACTTTGCCGTCTCCATCAACTTCGCACTAGAGTAGTATTTTAGGCAATTATAAAACAGTAATGCACCTAGCAAACAAATTATCAAGCAACTGGGCAAAAGCTATTTCAAAACCCGCAACAGAATTTGCTGCAACAAAGTTACCGATTATTTCTGGTAGTATACCCCACAGTTTGCGGGGCAAATTGTACCGCAATGGGCCAGCAAGGCTAGAGCGTGGCGGTATTCGGGTGGGACATTGGTTTGATGGCGATGGCGCAGTTTTAGGGGTAGATTTTGGCAATGAGGGCGCAATCGGAACTTATCGTTACGTGCAAACAGCGGGATACGAGGAAGAAGAAGCGGCGGGGAAATTGCTTTACGGCAACTATGGCATGACTGCTCCCGGTGCAGTTTGGAATCAATGGCGTAAACCAATCAAAAATGCGGCTAATACGTCGGTTTTGGCTTTACCTGACAAACTTTTGGCATTGTGGGAAGGTGGAAAACCTTACGCAATGGATTTGCAGACTTTGGCAACAAAGGGAATGGATAGTTTAGATGGGCTTGAAGACAACTTACCTTATTCAGCCCATCCCAAGCGCGATTTCAAGACAGGAGAAATATTTAATTTTGGTGTTAGTCCTGGCAAAAACTCGATTCTAAATGTTTATAAGAGCGATCGCACGGGTAAAATTATTAAAAAATCCGCAACAAAGCTTGATGGCGTACCTCTAATTCATGATTTTGTTTTAGCGGGGCAGTATTTAGTGTTTTTTGTGCCACCAGTGCGCGTAAACCCATTACCAATATTATTAGGATTAAGTAGCTATGGCGAGGCTTTGCAATGGCAGCCAAAAATAGGCACGCAATGGCTAGTTTTTGACCGTGACAGCCTAGAGTTAGTTAATCGCGGCGAAACAGACTCATGGTATCAATGGCACTTTAGCAATGGCTACGTGGATGATAGCGGGGTCATAGTTGCGGGAATGGTACGTTACGAAGATTTTGCAACAAACCAGTATCTTAAGGAAGTTGCGACGGGGGAAACTCGCAGCGCTGCTAAAAGTACGTTATGGCAAGTCCATCTAAATCCTGATACAGGAGTAGTAGCCAACGAACAAATTTTAGATCGTCATTGCGAATTTCCGGTAGTACCACCCCAGCAAGTAGGAAAACAGGAAAGTTCTACCTACTTATCGTTACATCGTCATGGAACCTGCCCAAGCATTGAAATATTTGGGGCGATCGCTCGTTTTGATTCTAAAACTGATACGCTTACCATTGCTGATATGGGAGAAAATCGTTATCCCAGTGAGCCAATATTTGCGCCAAATACTGAAAACCCTGATACTGGTTGGATAGTAACCGTTGTCTACGATGGGAATACCAATACAAGTGAAGTTTGGGTATTAGATAGCGAACTCTTGGATAGGGAACCTATTTGCAAATTAAGCTTACCGAGTGTTATTCCGCCAAGTTTTCACGGTACATGGCAATCTGCGTAAAGTTTAATGAGGATTTCACCTTTTAATGTCGCGTCTTGACGCGCTACTCAGGGAAAATATATTTGCGTCTTGACGCTCGTAATATCGCTAAATAAAGACCAAAATTTATGGCTTACTACTGGTTTAAAGCATTTCATCTTGTCGGCATTGTTGCTTGGTTTGGCGGATTATTTTATTTAGTGCGTATTTTTATTTATCACGTTGAGGCAGGCGAACGACCAGAACCTGCAAAAACGATCCTCAGACAGCAGTATGAAATAATGGAGAAGCGCGCTTACAGCATCATTGCTACACCAGCAATGTTTTTGACAATTGCGATGGCAATTGGACTTGTAACAACAGAACCGGATGTTCTTAAACAAGGTTGGCTGCATATCAAATTAGCGTTTGTGGTGCTTTTGCTTGGCTATCATCACTACTGCAAACGGCTGATGAAGCAGCTAGAAAAAAATGAATGTACTTGGAGCGGTCAACAATTGCGGGCATTTAATGAAGCACCTACTATATTGCTAGTTGCGATCGTAATGTTGGCTATCTTTAAAGACAATTTACCTACAGACCTTACAGCTTGGGTGATTTTTACGATGATTATTGTTATGGCAGCAACTATCCAGCTTTACGCTAGAAAGCGTCGCTTAGATAAAGAAAGAGTATTGGCAGAAATACCCCAAGAATAAGCAATAATCGATTACTAGCCAAAAGTGTAAACTCTTGGCTAGATTGTTACGAGCGCCAAGCGTGAAAACCGACACAATTTTCTATCAGCTATTCCAAACATTTCCCGCCGCATTCTTTGAACTGATTGAGCAGCCTGCTTTAGCAAATAGTGGTTATCAATTTACATCTACAGAAATCAAGCAACTAGCTTTCCGAATTGATGGGTTGTTCTTACCAAAGGAAGACTCTACGGACGAGCCGATTTACTTTGTAGAAGTACAGTTTCAAGCGGATAAAAATTTTTATCATCGCTTGTTTGGGGAGATTTTCTTGTATCTTTCTAGATGCGATCGCCCTAATGACTGGCGAGCAGTAGTAGTATTTAAGCAAAGAAGCTTAGATCCTGGCAACCTACCGCAATTTATAGAGTTGCTGACAAGCCAAAGAGTGAGGCGAATTTATTTAGATGAGTTAGGTGAAGTTTCAGAGCAATCAATCGGGGTTGGTATAGTTAGATTAGTAGTAGAAACGAAGAAAAAAGCCGCTAATTTAGCTAGAGAGCTATTTAATCGAGCCAACCAAGAAATTGTTGATGAAGCCCTAAGAAAGGAAGTTTTAGAATTAATTGAGATAATAATCTTGTACAAATTACCAGAACTCACACCCAAGGAATTAGAAGCTATGTTTGGACTAGATGAATTAAAGAAGACTCGGTATTTTCAAGACGTTACCGAAGAAGCTAGACAGGAAGGCTTACAACAAGGTAGACAAGAAGGCAAACAAGAAGCTATCCCTAATCTGTTAAAGATTGGCTTGAGCGTTGAACAAGTAGCGCAAGTATTAAACTTAACTATTGAACAAGTTAGGCAAATAGCCACGCGATCGCCTAATTAATACAGCACGGTTACTTTGATAAATAAGTGCGATCGCATTTCCTAGCTTTAAGATTTGTTTTTACTCTACGGTACTAAACCACTCGGTTACACCATCAGAAATTGCTCTTGCTAATTTTTGTTGTTCTTGCTTGTTAGTAATCCATTCAAACTCTGTAGGGTTAATCATAAAACCTAGTTCCAGCAACACCGAGGGCGCAGTAGTGGGGCGAGTTAGAGCTAAGTTATTCCAATAAACGCCATAGGAAGGACGAGCCAGCTTTTTGACTAAATAATTGTGCAGAAATAAAGCTAGGCTATGCGCTTGGGCGTTGTACCAAAAAGCCGCTATTCCTTTTGTGTTGATAGCATCACCGCCATCAGGTAAAGCGTTGTAGTGGATAGAAAGAGCGAAGTTTGGTTCAAGTGTATCGATCATTGTTACGCGATCGCCTAATCCTATATCTCTATCATCTTCTCTGGTCATATAAACTGTTGCCCCCTTTGCTACTAACTGTTCTCTCACCAATTTAGATATCAGTAAATTAATATCTTTTTCGGGATAACCTGTAGGGCCTTTTGAGCCTAATTCTTTGCCACCATGACCAGGATCGAGCAAAATTTTAATCCCTTTAAGTGGGGCATCTTGCCCCCTTTTGGGCGGATGGCGCAAAGTTAAAACTAAGCTCGTACCGTCGTATCGGAGCTTATATCCCCACTGTTGAGCAGCTTTGAGGTTAAACGTATATTGCACCTGTTTAGGAGCCACCTGTTGCCAATCTAGGCGAGAAATTAGCGGGTCATAATCTAGGCGGATAATGTCAGTTTCGGCGGTAGTATTGTAGAGCGTTAATGTAAAAGACTTTTCTCCTTGCTGGACGCTTACAGGTACGGGTACTTGCAAAGGAAATACAACTTCTGTTGCTCCCTCGACTTGACGAGCGCGGACGCTGCGAATAATTGAATTAGGCGGCGTTACACTTTTTAAAATGCGTGTTTCTTTACTATTAATCCAACCACCATAATCTAAGCGCAACCATTCCCCCTCTTTGGCGATAATCGCCGCCTGCGTACCTTTGGGTAATGGAGTAAGCCGAGAATTATCGCTACTCGCACCCGTTCGCGCTACACCGGATTCGGCTGTAACTTCAGCAACTTCTAGCTGTAAAGGCGAAAGAATTGTTATTTTACCTGTACCTAGTTGCTTAGTTGTTTTGCCATCAATAGTTAGCGCAAATTCTGGTAATCCTAAACTAGCTGGTTGTAAAGCCGTTGTACAACCTGCGTACTTACCTGCGACCGATTCTGTAATTGGTCGATTTTGTTGCGTCAGCGCCGCAGAATTAGGCGGTAGTTGGACGTTTTGAGACTGGGGAAGTAAAGCAATAGTTTGATTGGCTAGATTAACATTAACTTTGGCATTTGGAGAAGAAACCGCCCCAAAACAAATAATTTCTCCTGGAAGCCTTGCTATATCTACTGATGGCGTTAGAGAATTGGGAGCAAAGGCTAGTCCTTTTGGCGGTGATTGAATTGTAGATAAACGTTTGACTTTAATTTCTACCTGTTGATTTTGGTAGCGCAAAGTAAACAAATTATCTCCCACTTTTAAAGGGAAACTAGGGGCAAAATGTCCTGCCGGACTGCGTTCGATAGGTTTACCATTTACTAATACTTCGCCTATTGGTGCTGTCCCAATCAAAAATATTTGGTTAGCTGTAGTTTGATGCTCGGCTGGAGGATAAACTACTTTCAAAGTTTGTGCGATCGCCGGGGATGTAATTACTACTGTCCCTAATGCTACCAATCCTAAAAGTTTTCTCACGCCAAAATAGTAATAGGTGTTTATCATATCGCCAATAGCGCGATTGCACTTCGCACTTCCCCTCAAAAGCTAACAGCTAATACTGTGGCACAATTAACGGGGTGGATTTCTATAATTGTTTTTACGGCTAAAATTATATGACTAAATTTGTGTTTGTTACTGGGGGCGTAGTCTCTAGTATTGGTAAAGGTATTGTAGCGGCAAGTTTGGGTAGATTATTAAAATCGCGGGATTATTCAGTTTCTATCCTCAAACTCGATCCTTATATTAATGTCGATCCTGGCACAATGAGTCCCTTTCAGCATGGGGAAGTATTTGTTACTGATGATGGCGCGGAGACAGACTTAGACTTGGGACATTACGAACGATTTACAGATACACCGATGTCACGGCTTAATAGCGTCACTACAGGTTCTATTTACCAAGCCGTATTAAATAAAGAGCGACGCGGCGAATATATGGGGGGTACAGTCCAAGTAATTCCCCACATTACAACAGAAATTAAAGACCGCATCCAAAGAGTTGCCCATGATACCAATCCTGACGTTGTAATTACAGAAATTGGCGGGACGGTAGGCGATATTGAATCATTACCTTTTTTAGAAGCAATCCGTCAGTTTCGTAAAGATGTCGGGCGAAAAAACGTGTTGTATATGCACGTTACCTTAGTACCTTGGATTCCTTCAGCCGGAGAAATGAAAACTAAGCCAACCCAGCATTCTGTTAAAGAATTGCGCTCTATTGGCATTCAACCAGATATTTTAGTTTGTAGATGCGATCGCCCGTTACCGATGGGGTTAAAGTTAAAAATGTCAGAGTTTTGCGATGTACCTGTAGAGTGCGTAATTACATCTCAAGATGCCATCAGTATCTACGAAGTACCGTTGATGTTAGAACGGGAAGGATTAGCCGAGCAAGCAATAGATTTACTCCACCTCGAACGCCGCCAACCAAATCTAACTCAGTGGCAAAATATAGTTGACCATCTTTATCGCCCAACTCATAAGATAGAAATCGGTATTGTTGGTAAATACGTGCAGTTAAACGACGCTTATTTATCTGTTACCGAAGCGTTGCGCCATGCAGCTTTAGCGACTGGGGGAGAATTAATCTTGCGATGGATAAATTCCGAAGACTTAGAAACTGATGATGCAAAGAAGTATTTAGAAGGAATTGACGGGCTTGTAGTACCGGGAGGTTTTGGGATTCGGGGTGTAGATGGAAAAATTGCGGCGGTAAAATATGCACGAGAATTGCAAATTCCATTTTTGGGTTTATGTCTGGGTATGCAATGTGCGGTTGTAGAGTGGGCGCGAAACCTTGCAGGACTTAAAGAGGCTAATAGTGCCGAATTTGACCCTACAGGCGCTCATCCGGTAATTAACTTATTGCCAGAACAGCAAGACGTAGTAAATTTGGGCGGTACAATGCGTTTAGGTTTGTATCCTTGTCGCATTGAACCCAATACTTTAGCTTATAAACTCTACGGGAAAGAAGTAATTTACGAACGCCATCGCCACCGCTACGAGTTTAACAATGCTTACCGCAACTTGCTTTTAGAAGCAGGCTATGTCATTAGCGGTACTTCTCCTGATGGTCGGTTGGTAGAAATTATCGAACTTCCTAGCCATCCATTTTTTGTTGCTACTCAATTTCACCCAGAGTTTAAATCAAGACCTAGTGCGCCCCATCCTTTATTTAGTGGTTTTATTGAGGCTGCAACGGCGCTTTTACCGACATCTTTACAAATCCCTACCCCGGTTGAGGTGGGATAAAACGTTGGTAGAGACGTTGCAGTGCAACGTCTTTACGACAATTCAGTAGAGACGTTGCACTGCAACGTCTCTACATAAATAATCCCACGTCTTTACAGTAATAAAGACCACGCTAATTTAGCCGCGCCTACCATTCCGGCTTGATTGCCTAATTGCGCCCTTAGTATCTGTAAACCAGTACGAGAACTAGGCAAAACTCGTCGTTCAATTTCTGCTTGCATCGAAGGTAAGAAAAACTCAAAACTAGCACATACACCACCGCCAATTGCGATCGCTTCTGGTGTTAAAACATAGATTAAACTTGCAAGTCCTGCGCCTAAATCTTTGCCGTACTCTTGCCAAAATGTCAAGGCTTTTAGGTCGCCCGAACTTGCTAAACTGCCTAATTCGACAGGTTCTAAACCTGTACGGCGGCGAATAGCTGACACCGAGGCATATTGCTCTAAAGAACCTTGATTTCCACTATTACACTTGGGCCCATCAGGGTTTAAAGTAATTAGTCCTAATTCTCCCGCCGCGCCGCGATGTCCGGTAAATAATTTACCATCAAGAATAATTGCCCCACCTACCCCTGTACCAAGGGTAATTAAAATCAAATTTTGAAATTGTTTACCTGCGCCTAGCCAATATTCTCCCAAACCCGCGCAGTTAGCATCGTTAGCTAAAAATATTGGCAAGTTTATTTTAGCTTCTAACAAGTCGGCTAAAGGTACATCGTGCCAGTTTGATAGATTAATTGCCACTACTGCAATTCTTCCTGTGGCATCAACGGGGCCTGGAGTACCAATACCTACCGCTTTACTATATCCTTGGGGATCAATAAGCGGAATTGTATTTACTATCGCTTCTACAACATCTGTAGGTGTCGCAGGTTGGGGTGTAGGTACGCTTAATGACTGCAAGCAATTACCATCGGTTGTAAATCGCCCTAATTTAATTGCCGTACCACCTAAATCAATCCCAATTACTTGAGATTTTATATCGACATTATCCATATTGCGATCGCACATTCAAGGTAAAAAATTATTATTTTCTTTCCGCAACCGGGGATTAATAAAGTCATTTAACCCCTCTCCTACCAAAGACAAACCCACCACCATTAAAGTCATCGCCAGTCCCGGAAACAGCGCCGTCCACCAAATGCCTGTAGGTAAAGCTTCTAGTGCTTGACGCAAATCGTGACCCCATTCTGGTACTTGTTCGGGCAATCCTAATCCCAAAAAGCCCAAACCACCCAGAGTTAAAATTGCATCTGCCGCATTGAGGGTAAATAATACCGGAACGCTAGCAATTACATTTAGGAATAAGTAACGCGATAATACCCGCCAAGTAGAAGCACCCATTGATTGCGCCGCTTCAATAAAAAGCTCAGTTTTGACGCTGACAGTATGATTGCGGACAACTCGATAATATTGGGGTATGTAAGCAATACTAATGGCGATCGCCGCATTTAATATCCCTCTACCCACAACAAAAGCCAAAGTCACTGATAACAGTAACCCTGGCAACGTATAGATAGTATCCATCAAAAATAGTAGTATGCGATCGAGTCTGCCGCCAATATAACCGCTTACAAGCCCCAAAGGAACGCCAATTACTACACTCAGCACCGTTGCCAAAATCACTACTTGCAAAGCGGCTTGAGTACCGAACAAAGTCCGGGAAAACACATCGTAACCTTGCTGGCTAGTCCCAAAAAAATGACTCAATGATGGCGGTTCGTGAATCGGATTACTTAACGACTCCGAGGGGTTTTGCAACCATCCCCAACCCTGAAAAACCGAACCAAACAGAGCTATGATTAAAAAAAATAGGCTCATTATTAAGCCTATAAGCATTAATCGCTGAGAAATACTCGGACGCGCCACAGAGGAAAAAATTTTAGGTAGCTTGCGTTTGGTAGCAGTCATAAATTAAAGTCTTAGCGAACATGATTCGCGGCTTGGGCGTGACGCAAATATACAGGATTTGGGAGGCAAATTCAATCCGCTTAATGCGTAAGAAAAACCAGGACTTGAGGGGTCTGCCCCCCAAACCCCCCATTGGGAGACGAGTTGCCTCCCCCAAACCCCCTGCAAAAGGGTCTTATCTGTGGGCAGCCCAGTTTTTGGAAATAGCCAGCTTTGTTGTCTAGTTATTGATATTACAAATGACTTTCTACCAACTGGCGATACTGACTTTTTGGCTTAATCCCTTTAGATTCAACCAACAATTCCTGATTTTTAAACAATTGAATCGTTGGCGTACCATTAACTCCAGCGTTTTCCGCAATATCTCGGTCTTTTTCGATATCAATCTCTACAAAGTGAATTAACCCTTCAAACTCATCAACTACTTTATTCAAAATTGGTTTCAAGGTATGACAAGGGCCGCAACCAGGGGAAACGTATTTAACTAAAAGCAAGCGATCACTATCATGGAATAATTTACGCAAAGCATAGCCTCCTTCATGGCGTGTAGCCTGTACATCAAACTCTTTTGGTTCTGTGCTTGGCTTCTGGGTTTCATGCTCTAACTCATTATTTGCCGTTGCTGGGACTTGATGAAACTCTTGGAGTAAATCGTTTACCGATAGCCACCTTTCCGCCAACATCGCGCCCATACAGCCCGTTCCCGCCGCCGTAATTGCTTGGCGAAACTCATGGTCTTGCACGTCTCCTGCTGCAAATATACCTTCAACGCTAGTTTCTACGGAACCCGGCTTAGTGACAATGTAACCAACATCATCTAGCTCTAGCTGACCTTCAAATAAATCAGTATTTGGCTTGTGACCCACTGCGTAAAATAATCCTTTGACGTGTAAATCGGTTTCCACATCAGTTTTGAGGTTACGAATTTTTACCCCTTCCATGTGCTTGTCATTGCCAAACACATCTACAACCTCGCTATTCCAGTGGACGGTAATTTTAGGATTGCTCAACACCCGGTCTTGCATCGCTTTACTTGCCCGCATTTTGTCACCGCGCACTAGCATACTTACTGTATCGCCGTACTTAGTCAGATAAATTGATTCTTCCGCCGCCGAATCTCCACCGCCAATTACCGCTAATTCGGCTTGATGAAATATTGGCGTAGCACCATCACAAATTGCACAAGCAGAAATACCCCGACTCCAAAACTGATGTTCTCCGGGTAAACCTAACCTTTTTGCCGTTGCTCCCGTAGCAATTACAATACTATGGGCTTTAACTTCCCGCTCCTCTGAACGCACGACGAAAGGACGCTGGCTAAAATCTACAAAAGTCACATCTTCCGTGTGCAGTTCCGCCCCCCAGCGCTCGGCTTGAGCCTTCATGCTATCCATCAAATCTGGTCCTGTAATCCCTTGGGGAAACCCTGGAAAGTTCTCTACTTCCGTTGTCGTCATCAACTGTCCACCTGGCAATCCCCCCGCTTGAAAACCCTCAAATACCACTGGTTTTAAGTTTGCCCTCGCTGCATATATCGCCGCCGTATAACCCGCCGGTCCCGAACCAATAATTACTAGATTTTCTACGGTGTTATCTGCCATAATATGTTAAACTCATAACGACTACGGTTTAGTATAGCGTAGATTGAGGATTTTGTAATGCAGTTAATTGATTGACGGTAATTACCAAACAGGTATTTCTCGGAAACAGTGACAATAAAAGAAAGGGTAAACGTTAATTAGCTTATGAGTACAACCACTACTGAAAATCCATTGCTGATAGGTAAAGGATTACCACCTTTTGCCGAAATTAAGCCAGAGCAGATTGTCCCGGCGATGACGCAGTTATTGGCGCAAGTAGACCAAGAACTGACAGAGTTAGAAGCAAAGGTACAGCCTACTTGGAGCGGTTTAGTAGAGCCATTAGACCGATTAAGCGATCGCCTAACTTGGAGTTGGGGTATAGTAGGACATCTGATGGGTGTAAAAAACAGCCCCGAATTGCGCGAAGCACACGAACGTATGCAGCCGCAAGTTATCCAATTTTTTAACAAACTCAGTCAAAGTCAACCAATTTACAACGCTTTTAAAGCGCTGCACTCTAGTCAAGATTGGGATAAATTAGAACCCGCCCAAAAACGGATTGTAGAAGCAGCAATCAAAGATGCTGAACTATCGGGAATTGGCTTAGAAGGAGAAAAAAGAGAGCGTTTTAATGCTATTCAACTAGAATTAGGCGAACTTTCGACTAAATTCTCTAATCATGTTTTGGATGCTACCAAAGCTTTTAGCTTAGATTTGACTGCAAAAGAGGAAATTGACGGTTTACCACCCAGCTTAGTTAGTTTAGCTGCTCAAACAGCCCGTGATGCTGGACAAGAAAACGCCACCCCAGAAAACGGCCCTTGGCGAATTACACTTGATTTTCCTAGCTTTGGCCCTTTCATGCAGCACAGCACCCGTAGCGACCTACGGGAAAAGGTTTACAAAGCTTTTATTAGTCGCGCTTCTAGTGGCGAATTAGACAATACTCCCTTAGTTGAACGCATTTTACAGTTGCGTCAAGAAAAAGCCCAATTGCTAGGTTTTGATAGTTTTGCCGAACTAAGCCTAGCGCGAAAAATGGCTCCTAGCGTTGAAGCGGTTGAGGAATTATTAGAAGAATTACGCGCCACTAGCTACGATGCAGCCAAACAAGACTTAGCAGAATTAAAAGCTTTTGCAGCCAGTAAAAACTCAGCAAATAGCGACTTAAAACACTGGGATATTAGCTTTTGGTCAGAACGCCAGCGCGAAGAAAAGTTTGACTTTAGCGCCGAAGAATTGCGCCCTTACTTTCCTTTAGAGCAAGTATTAGAAAGTTTGTTTTCGTTAGTCAATCGTTTATTTGGCGTAACTATTACGGCAGCAGATGGTCAAGCTCCAGTTTGGCACGAAGATATAAGATACTTCCAAGTAGCGGACGAAAAAGGCGCAGAAATCGCCCATTTTTATCTTGACCCTTACAGCCGTCCAGCCGAAAAGCGTGGCGGGGCTTGGATGGATGATTGCATGGGTAGAGCAAAAATCACTGAAAACGGCACAACTACCCTGCGTAAACCTGTCGCTTACCTAGTTTGCAACCAATCGCCCCCCGTAGATGGTAAGCCGAGTCTAATGACCTTTGGTGAAGTAGAAACGCTATTTCATGAATTTGGTCACGGTTTGCAGCATATGCTAACTAAAGTAGATTACGCCGATGCTTCAGGCATTAACAATGTCGAGTGGGACGCGGTAGAGTTGCCCAGTCAGTTTATGGAAAACTGGTGCTATCACTACCCAACTTTAATGGGAATGGCGAAACATTACGAGACGGGGGAAGCTTTACCAGAGCATTATTACCACAAGCTAGTAGCAGCTAAAAACTATATGAGCGGTAGTGTCATGCTCAGACAAGTTTATTTCAGTAGTGTAGATATCCAACTGCACCACCGCTACCAACCCGGTAATGGGGAAAGCGCCAACGATTTCCGCAACCGCATTGCCCAAACTAATACAGTTTTGCCACCTCTAGCAGAAGATGCATTTTTATGCGCTTTTGGGCATATTTTCGCTGGCGGCTATGCTGCGGGTTACTACAGCTACAAATGGGCGGAGGTTTTGAGCGCTGATGCTTTTGCAGCCTTTGAAGAAGCGGGGCTAGATTCAGATGAGGCGATCGCATCTACCGGGAAACGTTTTGGCGATACAGTATTAGCATTAGGCGGTAGTCAGCACCCAATGGAAGTATTTAAGTCCTTCCGAGGGCGCGAACCCAGTACCGCACCGTTGCTTAAGCATAGCGGCTTAGTCAAAGCAGCCTAAATACTAATGAGTTACCGATATATTTTGTTTAATAAACCCTACGGCGTTTTAAGTCAGTTTACCGACAGTAGCGGCGAAAAGCGGCGGACGTTGAAAGATTATATATCGGTAACGGGGGTTTACCCGGTGGGGCGTTTGGATTGGGACAGCGAAGGGCTAATGTTGTTGACGGATAATGGACAATTGCAGCATCGTCTGTCTCATCCTCAGTTTGGACATTCTCGCACCTACTTGGTGCAGGTAGAGCGGATTCCTGACCAAAATGCTATTAATCAATTGCAAATAGGGGTCATGGTAGGCGATCGCGTTACTCGTCCTGCTATTGTAAAACTATTAATGGAGGAACCATCCTTGCCAGAGCGAGAAGTTCCTATTCGGTTTCGCAAAAACATTCCTACTGCATGGCTAGAAATAACATTAACCGAAGGACGCAACCGCCAAGTAAGGCGAATGACTGCTAAAGTTGGGTTTCCGACTTTGCGTTTGGTTAGAGTCGCAATTGATCGCTTAAACTTACATAACTTACAACTTGGTCAATACCGTAATCTTACGGCGGATGAGATTAAAATTTTACTTAAATAATGTCTTTATAGTAGATGGTTGCAAAGTAAGTCTGGGAGATAAATTAAAAAACCTTAGACATGATTTGTCAAAATTAGCACCTTTCAATTAGAATCAGACCATAGCATTTATGCAATGTTAGAATGGTTGATTAACACTTTATATTTTTACTGTAGGTAAAAAATAATCAATTGTGGCAACTTAAATGTATTGCGTGAAAGAACGCTATCAATTTAGAGGTTACAAGCCCTACAAAGCGGCAATAGAGGATATTAGTAGATCATGCTGATTTGCCCCCAGTGTAAGAGCGAAAACCCAGATAACAACAAGTTTTGTCAAAAATGCGGCACCTCGTTGAGCCACAAAATTTGTCCGCAATGTAGCAGCAAAGTAGCATTCAGTCAAAATAGTTGTGACAATTGCGGCACTAAAACGGGTTTAGTCTGGTGGGCAATTATCTCCAAAACTCAAGAACAAATACCCGGATCTACAACTATAGAAGCAAATAGCGATGTTTCAAATTCGCCATTAACGGTAGGATTGTATATAGATGATCAACAGCGCTATCAAGTATTAGAACCCTTGCCCCCGCCTGCGCCCAAAGAAATTCAGTGTAAAGTATTAGATTGTCAGCCGTTGCAGATATCGCTACTGAAAGCCGATACTATTAAGACAGTAGAAATTGGCGAAACTGCTCAAACTTATCTAACGTTGCGATCGCAATTAGGCGAAGTTATCCCAACATTGCACGATGCTTGGCAGCAAGATGGTAGGCAGGTAATACTATTAAGCGATCGCACCTTAGAGCCGCATCTGCTCGAATTGTGGCAAGATAACAGCACCACAGCATTACATATTAACCAATTGCTACAGGCAATGACCGAACTATGGGTAGCCTTAACTCCCTGCAATGCCTGCCGCAGCTTGTTAGAATTATCTAATTTGCGAGTAAATGCTTTAGGTACTCTGGCTTTACAACGGTTGTACTTTGACGAAACTGTAAGCGATAGTAGCGTTCAAGTAAATTTACAAGAATTAGGCAAAGTATGGCAACATTTATTTGGCGAGTCTCAACGGACTAAAGTTGGCGCTATGGTCGAATTATTGGCACAAATGCAAGCTGGTGAAATTCAAACTGTAGCCAAATTGCAATCTCTTTTAGCGGAAATAGCAAATCAACTATTACCATCGCCTTCCCCCTCACTATTTCCCTTACCTAAGGCAAAAGAAATCAGTCCTAGGGCTGTTGACCTTGATCTATCCACCGTTATCCAATCTGATAAACCCTCCCCCAACTTTATGCAGACAGACGACACACCCACCATTGTTTTACCTATGCAATTGATCGGCTTAGAAGATGCTGGTCTGACAGACGTAGGCAGTCAACGTCAACACAATGAAGATTGTTTTGGGATTGAGACGGCAGTTAATAAGCTGGAATTTCCTAAAGGCAAAAATGTCCAAGCACGGGGGCTATATATTCTGTGCGATGGGATGGGCGGACACGCGGGGGGAGAAGTTGCAAGTAGCATGGCAGTAAAGACACTCCAGCAGTACTTTCAGGAAAACTGGCTAGGCGCGCAACTACCCAGCGAAGAAGTCATCCGCGAAGCTGTCCAGTTGGCAAATAAAGTAATTTACGATGCCAATCAACAAGATGCGCGTTCGGGAGTAGGACGGATGGGAACTACTTTAGTAATGGTATTGCTGCAAGATAATCAAGTAGCAGTAGCTCACGTGGGCGATAGCCGTCTATATCGACTAAATCGAAAAATAGGGCTAGAGCAAGTAACTTTAGACCATGAAGTAGGGCAAAGAGAGATTTTGCGGGGCATAGATCCAGGACTTGCCTATGCGCGTCCTGATGCCTATCAGCTTACCCAAGCTTTAGGCCCACGAGATGAAAATTATGTCAATCCCGATGTGCAGTTTTTAGAACTCAATGAAGATACTTTATTTATCTTAGCCTCCGACGGTTTATCAGATAATAATTTAGTCGAACAGTATTGGCAAAGCCATTTAGAGCCGCTTTTGAGTTCTAGCAGCAATTTAGAGCAAGGAGTTAATGCTTTGATTGACTTAGCCAATCAGTACAACGGTCACGACAATATTACGGCGGTTGTAGTCCGAGCGAAAGTGGCTGCTAGGCAATCCTCGTAATTTTCAAATACACGATATCAATGTGGTTACGCTGTCGCTGTTACAACCTGGGCAAAACACCGCTCTTAAAGAGTGGAAATTTATTGATGAAACGTTGATAATTCGGATCGGGCGATCGCCTGATAATGATGTAATCTTAACGGAACCTTTGGTTTCGCGGCATCATTTAGAACTCCGTAAAACTAATTCTTTGCCCAATCTTAGGTCTTGGCAGGCGATTAATAGAGGTACAAATGGAACTTTTGTTGATGGCATTTTGGTTGCTCAAAGCGCGATAACAGACGGCTGTTTGCTGCAATTGGCTAAAGGTGGCCCGGTGCTAAAGTTTCAACTTGAGGCAACAATACCAGCAACAGAAAAGGTAATCAACCCATCTTCTAGTCATTGTCAGCATAGGGGCAACCCCCCCAACAATTTATTCTGTATTCATTGCGGCGAACCGATCTTAGTTCAAAGATTAGTGCGCCAGTATCATATCTTGCGGACTATTGGACACGGGGGGATGGGGACTACTTATTTAGCTTGGGATAAGGCTAGATCGGTTTCTGGTACACCGCAACTGTTAGTTTTGAAAGAAATGAATGCAGACATGGCAAGAGTTGCCAAGGCGCAAGAATTGTTTGAACGGGAAGCCCGGACTTTAAAGACGCTGCATCATTATGGTATCCCTAAGTATTATGATTTCTTTTTAGAAGCTGGCAAAAAATACTTGGCAATGGAGCTAATTCACGGTCAAGATTTAGAGAACCTAATTCACGACAAAGGCGCTGTCAGCCCTGAAAAAGCGATCGCCTGGATGGTACAAACTTGCGATGTTCTTAATTACATTCACAACCAAAAGCCGCCCTTAATTCACCGCGATATTAAGCCTGCCAATTTAATGTTACGCACTTTTGATCGGCAGATTATTGTATTAGATTTTGGCGCGGTTAAAGAAATTGGCACTTATGCTGGCACACGAATCGGCGCTGAAGGTTATTGCGCTCCCGAACAAGAACGCGGACAGCCGCTAATTCAGTCAGATTTGTACGCTATTGGGCCAACGCTGATATTTTTGTTGACGGGGGAAACTCCGTTTAAGTTTTTTCGCCAACGAGGTAGGGGTTACCGCTTTAATATTGAGGGTTTAGCGATGATTACTCCCCAGTTGCGGGAAGTAATTGATCGCGTTACCGAACCCCTAGCAGGCGATCGCTATGCCAATGCTGAACAACTCTCTAAGGCTCTGTCTGCTTGCCTTTAGGGGCAATTAATCATCGTCCCAATTTTCTACGGCTAATAGGTCGCTAATCGGGTCTTGGGTAGTAAAGTCAAAATCTAGTAGTTCTTTTTTCAAGTAAGACCACTCGGTACCGTACAAAAGCGCCATTTTTGAGATGCTATCTGTAGGCTTGAGGATTTTGGATTCTACAAGTGAGTGCGCGTGGCGCTGCAACTTCACCATCGGGTGAATAACTTGTTGAGCCATAAAGTCAATTAAATTCCGATTGAGTTGGGTAAATGTTTTGGCAGAAGTGTTCCCTAAAAGTGGATTATGATGTTGGGGAATCTTATTTCTACTTTTCTACACTATCACAAGACTTCGCTCTTGGTACATCGGGTGCGGTAATTACTACCATATAAGTAAGTTTGCGGCGATGGGCTAAAATGCCTAGATTGAAAACCTATCTTGACCAACTGCTAATCGACTAAGCGATCGCTAATCTCCATTCTGTCAGAGTCACAGTACGAACCAGTTTTCTATTCTTAGGTTTTGGAAATCGACATAATCGGAAACATTGTTTGTGACTAAGATTAAATTATTTACTTGTGAAATCGCTGCAATTTGTCCGTCGCTATAGGCTGGGGTTTTTCCTATTGATACAAGTCTTGCTCTTTCTAGGGCAAACCATTCTGCTGCTGCTACATCGTAGGATAATAGAGGTATTTTTTGTCTAACTTCCCGATTCAAATACACTTCAATAATTTGACGTTTGTTTGAGTTGGTTGGTAGTCGATAGCATCCAAACAAAAGTTCATGCAATACAACAGTGGCAGTTGCTATTACTTTTTCGTGTTGTTGTAGCATTCTCACAACGTTTGAGTTTGAACGTGGGCGTAATGGTTCTGAGAGAATGTTTGTGTCTAGAAGAAAGCGAAATTTTGTCAAAAGATTACCTCTGATCCAGGTGATTTGTCTCGCACATCTGCAAAGACTAGATCGGGATCGATATCAGCTTTTTCTACTTCGTATTCTTGGCGAAATTGTTGTACGGATTCCCAAAATCCGACTTGCTTAGTTAGCAAACGCTCGTATTCTGATGCTGAAAGCATGACAGCAACTTGCTTGCCTTGCCAACTAATTTGTATTGGTTCGCCTTGTTCGACTTCTTGAAGAATCTTGTCAAAGTTAAAAGAGATTTGTTCAATTGGGTATTGCTGGGACATACTTACTTTTCTCTACTCGCTAGATTGGCTCAGATGGCTAACATAATTTTGGCCCATTTGGTGCGGTAATTACTACCTAGGAGGAAGTTTGCGGCATATTTTAATCTTTCTTAGGCGATCGCACTTTTACTTGTCCGTCGGGGGTAATGGAGACTGTGCCGCCTAAAGCTTGGATGCGGCTAATTGCTATTTTTCGCACGCGATCATCGAAGGCGTTGTTTAATACCATTGACCAAGCACTAACTTGAGCAGATTTGCTGTTAGGATTTTTTGCCAAAAACTGTGCTGTTTGATGAGAAAGCTTTGCTACGAGTTTGCTATCATCATCAGTGTAAGCATCTGCCCACTTACCTGCGGTTTCAAAAGATTGCTTTGCAGCTTGACTATTGCCAAGAAATAATAATTCATCAGTTCCCTTATAACGCCAGATATAGTAAGCCTTTGGAGGAGATTTTGGAGCCAGGAATTTTAAATACTTTTCCATCAAGGCTATAGTCCGTGCTGGCATTCCTGCATACAAAGTTGTACTGCTAGAAAGGAAAGGATACGCATCTAAAAAATATGGATTGCGATTTAAAATATCTTCAAAGTATTCAGGACTGAGAGCGTACCCAGTTTTAGCACGAGCTTCATCGTCTCCAAAATACAAAATAAAACTTATAAATGTCCAGTCAGCAGCCAAGTTATTGAAACCGAAGCTAGGAATACTGTTTAGTAAATTAAGACGTAGTTTTTCTGACTCTATTTCTCTTTTAAAACTTTCTACTGATGTATTTGTTGCCTTGTTACTTATTTTATCTAGTTGAGGTAATTGTAAAGCTACGATCGATCCAATACAGAGCAAAGCAACTATAGATGTGCCTATTAATTTACTTAAATGAGAATAAAGATTAATCATAAATAAAAACTCCCAAAAGAGCGTTTATTTATTTTATCCAAAAATTGAATATTTTATGATTAGAAGATGCGTCTTGAGGTGGAGTCGTCACAGCCAGCCGATGTACTGTTGGACGGAAGTGGCAGTTCTACAGCCCCAGGAGTATTAGCCTCGCACAGAATTGTTGCGGTAGATCCTGGTTGGTAAAATACACCCCCAACGTAGCTCAAAATATCATCTTTATTAGAAGTTCCTCGATTGGCAACTCCAGTTTTAATATTACCAATGGGTACTGCGGTATAAACAAAGTTATTGGTGGTATTACCTGTACTGATACCCAATCTAACAATCGCGCTGATACCAGTATCATTAGCAAAGGTTTGGTTCTCAAGAAAATATGCTTGCTGGGCGCGGTTCATTGAACCAATGTTAGTTTTAGCTTCAGTTGCACGAGCTTTAGCAGTTTGATGCAAGTAAGTAGGCAAGGCAATAGCAGACAAAATACCAATGATAATGATAACTACAAGCAGTTCAATTAGAGTAAAACCTGCGTTATTTTTATTTAAAGATAGTATATAGTTTGATTTTGATTTGATATTCATCATACTAACCCTGTAATGTAAAAGAACTTTAAATCATGTTAAATTTAACTTTTGAGGGTTATGAAAAGCCTACAAATATATTGTGATTTTTGACTACTACAGTTGCACTAAGTATTCATATAAACTAAGTGCTGTTTATTTTATAATTACAAGTTAAATGTAGATAAATAAGAATTCCAAAAATAGAAAGAGGCAGCAGATAAACCCTACCACCTCAAAACAACTAAGATATTGAATCAAGCAAGTGTTGCTAAATCCGTTATTTGATCTGCTTGTCACCAACACCACAGGCAGTCGTACTAACTGGTATAAGTGCTGCTACACCAGGGTCTTTAGACTCACAGAGAATGGTTGTAGTACCAGCAGCAGTGTAGTAAGTACCACCAGAATAGCTCTTGATATCAGGCTTTGTCGAAGTGCCGTACTGGGACGCTGATGTTGCAGGAGCAGTAGCTAGTACTGTGTAGTTAAAATTATCTGTGCTTGCAGCCATACTAAGTCCTAATAACGCAACAGGAGTAGCACTAGCAGTACCAGTTCCAGCAAATACCTGATTCTCTAAGTAGTATGCTTGTTGAGCGCGGTTCATGCCACCGACATTAGTTTTGGCTTCAGAGGCACGAGCTTTAGCAGTTTGACCAAGGAATGAAGGCAATGCAATAGCGGATAAAATACCGATGATGATAATTACAACTAATAATTCAATTAAAGTAAAACCGGAGTTTTTGTTAGCTTTCTTGTTGCTGAGAAATTGGATGTATTTAGCGGCGATTTGAGCTTTCATTTGAGTGTGTCCGTTGGGTGGTGGTGTGTGGTGTTGGGCTTTCTTTCCCTGTTACTAATAACTTACCCACCTAAAACAGCATTCCTATCACCTATATTCAAAGTTCGGTATTTATACTTGATTGATGTAAATATTCTGTGTTTATCCTGTAGAAGCACGGTTTCAAACGGTTGAATTTGGTTAATAAACGTGGGTTTACTTCTATAAAGGAGCCAGCCTGCATCTTTTGCTGTGTCCAATTCACATCTGGTAATGTAATGCCTTTGACTTTGACGTGGCGCTCAATAAGCTTGCGCTGTATTAACTAAATTATCCATGATTAAGCGATCGTACTAGACCAAATGGTCAAAATTGCTCCTAAACTGAGAGGATGTTTTAAAAGGTATAGTTGGTAACTTGTTATACGCAAGATCCCCCCTAACCCCCTTAAAAAGGGGTGAAAATATTTTGTAGTCACCCTTTTTAAGCAAGAGAGATTTTTGAAACATTCTTTTAGAACGGCACAAAGTCATTAAAACGCTGAAAACCTGTAACTAATGTTACAAAGTGAACTTAATTCAGATGGCAAAAAGAACGCGCAAGCAAACACTCCAAGCAATAAAAAGTCTTCCTCCAGCAATTATCTATCGCCCCGTAGAAGCCAAAAAACCATCAAAAACTAATGGTTGGGGAAATTCGTTACTAGCTTTGGCTCTAATATTGACTGCTGCAAGTGCGGTTGCTGGGGGCGCTTGGTTGAGCTTGCAATTATTTGTCAATCCTGATGCAGTTAGTGATGTAAACAAAATTTTGCCACCGGGAGTAAAATTCGCCGCTACGAATCCCGAACAGCAGCCACAAACCCTCCAACAAGTTGAGGAATACTTGCGTAGACAAGGAAAAATAGCTGGGGAACCTTTGGCGCTAGAAACCGATGCCAAAACTTTAGTTGTTAAGTCTTTAGTTCTACCCGTATCCAAGCGACAATCAAACTGCCAAACCGATTGTCAAGAAATTGTCGAATTGCGAACTTATCAGCTAGCAAAAAATGATTTCAAATTCCCCTTACAAGCTGACAACACTACTTATGATCTCATTAATCAGCTATCGGTATCGGGGCCAGACGAGTCCTTTGTCATTGCTCCGGTTGTAGATTCTGAAACCGCTAACTACGGTTCTACGCGGCTATTACCTTTGACTCAACTGCAAAAGTTTTCAGGAGATCCACCCAAGTCAGGCACTTGGCTATATTTAATAGGTCAAAGCCAGCAATCGGATAATGAGATTGCTTACGGTCAGATTCTCCACTACGATAAAACTCGCTCGGCGCTTAGTTTAGTATTAACCTGGACTAGCCCCACAGGACTTGTCCCTAAATGGCAACAAGTTACAGGCGGCGGTTTTCCTGAACTAATAGTAGATCGCACTAGCGAACTAGAGCCACAATTGCAAGTTTATCAAGTTAAACCTGCCCAAGCTTCTTTTAATCAATTTCAGCTAGTCCCGATTTCCATTGAAGAACCAGCAATCAAAACTACCGCCTACCGGAATGCTTTATTCTTGGCGCGTAACGGTCTTTGGTCGCCAGCGTGGCAATATTTAAAGTCGCTCCCGCAGGGTAAAAAACGCCCCTCCGCCGCAGCCCAAGCCCAAATTGATTTCATTGGGCTGTACGCCAAATATACGAGCAAGCAAGCTGATGCTGCTTGGGCTAGTCCTAGTCAACAAGCGATCGCAGCCTTGAGTGATGGACGCTGGAAAAAAGGCTTACAAATATATCTTGCTTCCCCTGAAAATACTCAAGAAATTGCTACTTTTTTAGTTAATGATTCTGGGAGGTTGTGGAATCGGGTAGAAGCGGCTCTAGAAATTAACCCCCGCCCAGAAATCCAAACTTGGGGGGCGCTAATTCTGGGCGCTCAAGAAGGACAAGCAAGCGCTATTGCTTGGCTCAAAGCGCAACCCCACAGTCCAAAGACTTTAAAATATACAGAAAAACTGCTCAAAAGATTAGATGGCGATTATGGAACTGCTTTATCTATAGCTAAAGATCGTCCCAGCCGCATTATTGGGTATTTAGAGCCGACGAGCAAAATTAACTTAACTAATTGGTTGTCCATCGAGCCAAAATCCATAACCAAACAAAAATGGCAGCAAGTTAGAGTAATTTCCTATCATAATGGTCAAACCTGGGTGCGATCGCCTTTTAACCAATTAAAGCTTCCCAATACCGAGCCAGCAAAGTTTCTGTGGCAGCAGTTAGGTCTTAATATAGATCCTCATCTCAATATAGTGCTACCGCTACTTGACGGACAATCGCCAACTACTACCGTCACTGTTCAAGCTATGCAATTGCAAAATGGCGAATTGCGTTTACTAATACCAGCGCCGCCAGAAATCGCGCTCAAACAGATACCTTTAGCTGTTAGTGCTGAAGCTTTGCAATGGGTAGAACCAACGCAGATGACTATGGCAGAATTTATTAGACAAGAATCTGTAGATGCTACCGAGTTTTTGCCTGCTATTTGGCGCGAGTTATCCTCTAATCGGTCTTTACCCAAATTTGAGCAATTGCAGCAAGAATTAGCAACTCTGACTATTAGGCTCGTCGATCTTACTGGAGACAATAATCAAGACGTGGTGCTGACTATTTCCGAACGAGAGATTGCCACTTTGACAAAAAACAAGTCTTACAAAGGCGGACAACGAATGATCGCCTTTTCTGATACTGGAAAGTTGCTATATAGCGACTTTAACAGCCCCGTAGGCAAACTTAAAGCGATCGCTGATTTAAAAGATAATGCCTTGCCTGCATTACTAATTGAGAATGAGCGTAAATATATTATTCAGCGCTGGTCAATGGTCAATCAGCGCTTTGAGTAGAAGCTTACTAGCAACTATTATTTTTTGAACTCCCCAGGCAAGATTCGAACTTGCGACCAATCGGTTAACAGCCGATCGCTCTACCACTGAGCTACTGAGGACTGCGATTACTTATATTAACTGTAAGCGTTAACATTTTGCAAGGGCTTTGCAGAAATTTCTGATATATTTGTCAATTTTAAATCTGATTTGCAAGTTTGCTACAATCCCATTCGCAACTGGGCTAACTTTTGCCTTGCGTTGGGATCAATGGAATTAGCTAAAAACCGACTTGCAGACTGTTTGCGTTGTCTGTGCTTGGTTAGAGAAATTTTGAGCGTTGATTCTACTTCATAATTTAATTGCTGGGCGGACATCCATTCTGCGCCATAGCCGACTACTACTAGCTGCTGTACGCGATCGTTTGTAGCCACAATAAGTCTACAACGGTGAGATTGTTTTAAGTAGGGACGCAACGCCGCGCAGGACTTTTCTATATAAGTATCTGCGGTTTGACCAAAGTTGGTGTAATGTACTGATAAGTTTTGATTGATAATTTCTTGACTGCTACAGGTGTTTTGATACTGAGAATCAAAAACAACCTGAGTTTCGTAGCCTTGTAAAGCACTATAGTTTGTTAGGGCTGAAACTAATTCTCCACGTGCGGCCTCAAGCCCTTGGCGATCGCGAGTTTTTGTTAAGTAAGACCAAGCGCCGATTATGTTATAGCCGTCTACTAACAAAACAGCTTCGGGTAAAGAGGGTTGCATGGTATATGCTCACTGAGTAATTGAGATTAAATATAATTATTCACAATTCTAATCGCAATTCTGGGGATCGGCTCTAAGATTGGCGGTTAAAAAAAAGCATCCACCGTTGGTTAGTGTCTTAATGCAACGATGTCTTTATTGTCAACTTAAGAGGTTTAAAATTGCTGAAGCGGACAATAAATAGTTAGCTGCTAGTTTTGTAGGAGGTAGATTCTGCGCTAAAACTAATTAGATTTTTCATACCTATATCCTTTAAAATTGATATTATTTTTAAAAATAATTAGCTTGATCCTGTTCAGTTATAAAAAAGGGCGGTATGCGTAAAACTGGTAGAGTCGAGGGCGAGTATTACCTCGCGCCCCTCTCTGTTAGAACCGGACGTGCGCCTTTCAGTGCATCCGGCTCCCGATATTCTTAGGGATTTTCCCTTTTGCCCGTGTGGATGTAATCATGA
>JAABUN010003314.1_pt1 | contig 25292 bp, 22 predicted proteins | sample 5559311 | NCBI WGS metagenome assembly JAABUN01 (sample SAMN10711877, study PRJNA513370) | rock metagenome | isolation source: Antarctica rocks | place: Antarctica: Victoria Land, Siegfried Peak sud
GATTGTCGAAAAAATGCTCGCGGGCGGCGATTTTCGCGCGCTCGTCGTCAATAATTCGCTCGTCGCGGTTGCCGAACGCATTCCGGCAACCGTCGTCGGCGACGGCAAAAGCACGATTCAACAGCTAATTGATAAAACGAACGACGACCCGCGACGCGGTTACGGACACGAAAACGTGCTGACGCTGATTGACGTTGACGAGCAGACTGAACGTCTTTTAAGAGCAAAAAACTACACGCTCGAAACCGTTTTGTCCAAAGGCGAAATGCTGCTTTTGAAAACGACGGCGAACATCTCGACTGGCGGAACGGCGATTGACCGCACGGACGAAGTTCATCCCGAAAACGTTTTTTTGTTTGAACGAATTGCAAAAATCGTCGGCTTGGACGTTGCCGGAATCGACGTTATCGCCTCGAACGTTTCCGAACCTTTGAGCGAAAACGGCGGCGGCATCATCGAAATCAACGCCGCGCCCGGTTTCAGAATGCACTTAGCGCCCAGCCAAGGCATCGGCAGAAACGTCGCCGAACACGTCGTCAATATGCTGTTTCCGCCCGGAACGCCATCGCACATACCGATTTTCGCCATCACCGGAACAAACGGAAAAACGACGACGACGCGCCTTGTCGCGCACATTTTGCGCGGCAGCGGCTTGACCGTCGGCTTTACGACGACCGACGGAACTTATATTCAAAACAATCAAATCACGGCGGGCGACAATACGGGTCCCGTTTCGGCGCAATTGGTTTTAAAAGACCCGTCGGTGCAAGTTGCGGTTCTGGAAACGGCGCGCGGCGGAATTATTCGTTCGGGTTTGGGCTTTGACCACTGCGACATCGGAATTGTAACAAACGTCGCCGCCGACCATTTAGGATTAAAAGATATAAACACATTGGAAGATTTGGCGCGCGTCAAATCCGTCGTGCCGCGCTCGGTTTCGTCTAAAGGCTTCGCCGTCCTTAATGCCGAAGACGAAAACGTTTTCTGGATGCGAAAGTATGTCGATGGCGAAGTTGTGCTTTTTTCGATGGATGAAAACAATAAAAATATCCGAAAACACGCGCAGCGCGGCGGCGTTTCCTGCGTGTTTGAAAACGGATACGTTACGATTTTAAAAGGCAAATGGAAAGTGCGCGTCGAGAAAATCATCAACATTCCGCTCACATACGGCGGTCGCGCCGAGTTTATGATTCAAAACGTTCTAGCGGCAACGCTCGCGTGTTTCGTCCACAAAATATCGCTCGAAGACATACGAGTCGGCTTGACGACCTTCACACCTTCAACGGCGCAGACACCGGGCAGAATGAATTTTATCGAGATAAAAGATTTCACCGTCCTGATGGATTTCGCGCACAATCCGGCGGGAATAAAAGGCTTGCAGAAATTCATCAACCAGCTTTCATATAAATCGCGCACGGGAATTTTAAGCGGCGTCGGCGACCGGCGCGACGAAGATTTGCGCGAAATGGGACGGCTTGCGGCGGAAACTTTCGACAATTTAATCATCCGGCGCGGCGATTACCTGCGCGGGCGAACGGAAGAAAACGTCATCAATTTATTGCAAGAGGGAATTAAGGAAAGCGGTAAAAAAATTCCCGTAAAAATCGTCGCCGAATCGAAAGAAGCGATTGATTACGCTTTTAAAAACGCAAAGGCGGGCGATTTGATTGTGATTTTAGCCGACACGGTGAGCAAAGATATTGAATACGTCAATCAATATCGAGATGAAATAAATATAAGTAAAGACTAACGCTTGAGGTGAGGTCGGGTTAATAAGTCATTCAAGCGTTTGATAATTCTTTTATAAATGATGTCATTCCACCAACGAATAGAACAACAAAATATAATGGAAAGAAAAATAAAACAAACAAGTATCGCCAAGAAATTTCCAGTAAAAGTCAGTTTGTATTGAAACTCACTTATGAACGCTTTATAAGCCGTAAATAAAAACCAACTGCTTGTTCCGACAACTCCAATCATCGCAAAAAAGAATGCTTCGTGAAAGGGCGTAATAAACCTTGCCTTTTCTTCCAAAAAATTCGCGTGAGTACGTAAATCCACGTTTTTTGAAATTCTGTCCTCACACTCTTTTACAAAGTCAGCATAAGCGTTGTAGTACCAAGATTGAATAGCCAAAATCAGCAAAACTAAAATTGAAATAAAGAATGCAGCGAAAGCAAATCCAGCTTTTCCCAATCCAGTTTTGGTTTGTAGTGACTGAATTGCAGTTGTAAAAAACACTGCATAACCACCTAGCAAAATCCACCTAAGATTTTCGGTATGAAGCCGATAGGAATTTCCTTTGTTGTAAATCAATTCGGTCTTCTTATCCATCAAAGTTGATTAATTAAAATACAGGGAAGCTGTGGAACGCTTGAGATGACGTGGGGCGAAACCGCCGCCACGCAAGCTAGAGTTTAACGGACAACGTGATAAGAAAGTCGCTGTTTCGCCCTCACGTCCATTGAATTGTTGGGCATTGCGTTATCAAGGAAACAGTTTCTTTGCCTTTTTGCGGCTAACCTTCTCAAGCCAAATCTCTTTGTCAAACGTGCCATCGGAATTTGCCACAAACAACCGATTCTTTTCGATAAGCCAAACTTCGTCAATAATCGGCTCAAGTTTGTCGTATGTCAATTGGACAAGAAAAACATCAGCCGAAGCGTCTTTAACTTTGTGTGTTCCGCGATAGCTGGCAAAAGCGACATCAAACTTTTCAGCTTTGGGAATCTCACAATTTCCGTCTTCAGTTGTTACGCACTTGAAACTTTTGCCGTTTGACTCGCCAGAAACTTCAGCACTCGGAACAACCGCGCCCGCAGAATCAGCCACAATAACAAGAAAGTTATTTCGGTTTTCAGAAGTTTCTTTAACTTGCGGCTCTCCGCTCGGTCTTGGACTTTGAGCTTTAATTTTGTTGTCGCCAACAAACTTCCAAGTGCCTTTGGTTCCCTCGTTGTTAAATAAGTCGCCGTCCAGCAATTGCTCAAAGGTAAAATCACGATTGATTTTTATGAAACGGCAAGCAAAGGGACATTGTTTGAAAACGCCGAAAATATTTTGTGATTGCGCCAAAACTTGAAAAGTATTTGCCGCAAGCAAGACTAACCATAAAGCAACGAATTTTATCAGCTTCAATTTCACAATCGTTTAATTTTAAGAGAAGATGCCCAACTAATGATTATGCGGAATCATTCTTGATAAGCAACAAAATTTGTGTATCATCAGGAACGATTCCGCATAATAACTTTATAAACCGATTGATTATAAACTTATTTTAACTAAACACAATGAAAATTTAGTTGTAGAAAATTGTGATTAAATTATTGCAAAAATCACAATGTCTAAGAAAATCAAAAGGAATTTTTGTAAATTTCGGTAACAAATTCGCCTGCGGAATTACCGAAGCCGCGATACATTCCTTCAGAGTTAAACGGCAAGGCGACGTTTCCGAGCGCGTCAACCGCAATCAAACCGCCTTCGCCGCCGATTGTTTTAAGTTTTTCGACCACTTCGCGCGCGGCTTCTTCCAAACTCAAATTTTTATATTTTATGAGCGCGGCAACGTCGTAGGCGGCGACAGCGCGCATAAAAAATTCGCCGTGTCCGGTGCAGGAGACGGCGCACGTTTTGTTGTCGGCGTAAGTTCCCGCGCCGATAATGGGCGTGTCGCCGATGCGCCCGAAACGCTTGTTCGTCATTCCGCCGGTTGAAGTCGCGGCGGCGACGTTGCCGAAAATGTCGCAGGCGACAGCGCCGACAGTGCCGAGAGATTTTGGATTTTGGATTTTGGATTTTGGATTTGCTGTTTTGACTTTGGACTTTGGACTTTGGGCTTCATTTGCCGCGTGGTCGAGTTGAACCGTATTTTCTTTGCGCGCCTGCTGTAACTGCTGAAAACGCAAATCGGTAAAAAAATATTCGTCGGGCGCAAATTCGATGTTTAATGTTTCGGCAAATTCGCTTGCGCCCCTTCCGGCGAGCAAAACGTGTTCGCTTTTTTCCAATACGGCGCGCGCCAACTTTACCGGATTTTTTATGTTTCTTACGGAAGCGACCGCGCCCGACGCGAGTGTTTTACCGTCCATAATGCAGGCGTCCATTTCGTTTTTGCCGTCGTTGTTAAAAACCGCGCCTTTTCCTGCGTTAAAGAGCGGACAATCTTCGAGACGGATGACCGCCGCTTCAACCGCGTCGAGCGCGCCGCCGTTTTTTTGCAGAATTTCCCAACCGCACCGCAAAGCGTTTTCCAACTCAAAGCGATATTCGCGCTCTAATTCTGCCGACATCGAGCCGCGCTCAATCGTTCCTGCGCCGCCGTGAACGGCAAGCGCGATTTTATTTTTGTTCATAGAGTTTAATAAAAAAATTATGCTCGAATTCTAAAAATTGCGCGGCGATAAAAAGACAAACGCCTTCAAGATATAATTCTAAATTATTTGCGCCAACTTAAAAATCGTTAGAAAGCATAATTGAAAAAGGCTTCGATTTTATAATTAAACCGAAGCCTTTTGTTTGCCGAAACAAAAAAAATAAAAATTATTCGTCTTCGTCGTGCGTTCTGATTCTGCCTTCGGAGCGTGCCTGTTCGACAATTTTTGACGAGAGATTTCCCGGCAGCGGGTCGTAATGCGAAAACTGCATATGATACGTGCCGCGCGCCTGCGTCATCGAATTAAGGCGTCCCTGATAATCGAGCATTTCGGAGAGCGGAACTTGCGCTTTGATGACTTGCTGCTTGCCGCGCGTTTCCATTCCGGCAACGCGCCCGCGTCTTGAATTGAGGTCGCCCATAATGTCGCCGGAAACTTCCTGCGGACAGAAAACTTCAACGTCCATCACGGGTTCGAGCAAAGTCGGCTTTGCTTTTTCAATCGCGTTGCGAAACGCTTTTCTGCCCGCCGCGCGGAAAGAATGCTCGTCCGAATCGACCGAGTGATAACTTCCGTCAACCAGCGTTACTTTGAAATCGACGAGCGGATAACCGGCAATCGCACCCGTTTGCGCTGCTTCGACGATTCCTTTTTCGATTGCGGGGCGAAAATTTTGCGGAATCGCGCCGCCGAAAATTTTATCGACAAACAGAAAACCTTCGCCCCGATTCAAAGGCTCGAAAACGCATTTGCAGTCGCCGAATTGCCCGCGCCCGCCCGATTGTTTTTTGTGTCGCCCCTGAACTTCAACCTGTTCGGTAATCGTTTCTTTATACGGAACTTTCGGCGGATGCAGCGCGACTTCGACGTGATAGCGGTTTTTTAATTTATCGACGACCGTTTCGATATGCAGTTGCCCCGAACCGCTCAAAATAAATTCTTTGGTCTGCGTGTCGCGGTCGAAATGAAGGCTCGGGTCTTCTTCCAAAATTTTATGCAAAGCCTGCGAGATTTTATCTTCGTCGGCGCGCGATTTCGGCTCGATGGCGAATGAAATGGCAGCTTCCGGGTAATTTACCGGCGGATAAACAATCGGTTTGGCGCGCTCGCAAAGCGTGTCGCCGGTTTGCGTGTCTTTTAATTTGACGACGGCGATGATGTCGCCCGTTTGCGCGGCGTCAACCTTGTCGAGCGTTTTGCCTTGCAGAATATGCAGCGCGCCGAGTCTTTCCATCGCGTCGCGCGAAGAATTATAAACGTTCGCGTCCGCCGAAACTTTGCCGGAAACGACTTTCATAACATTTATTCTTCCGGCGAACGGGTCGGCAACCGTGCGGAAAACAAAAGCGGAAAACGGCTCGTCGTTCGAGTATTTACGCAGCATTTTTTCTTCCCGGTTATCTGCTGAAGCAAAGCCATATTCGGCTTCGTGCGTAGCCGGATTAGGCGCAAATTCGATAATATGGTCGAGCAGAACCGAAAGCCCGACAAGGTTGTTTGCCGAAACCGCATAAACAGGACAAAGTTTGCTTTTGGCGATGGCTTTGGAGAGATTCGGAATAATGTCCGCTTCGTCCAGAGTGCCGTTTTCAAAGTATTTTTCAAGGAGTGCATCGTCCGATTCGGCGACAAGCTCGATAATTCGCTCGCGCGTCTTATCGAAAACATCGCGTCCTTGTTCGGGTATCGGAATTTCCTTTGCCTTGCCGTTTGCATCGAATTCGTAAGCCTTTTGATGAACGACATCGACGACTCCGCGAAAATCCGCTTCCTTGCCGATTGGCAAAGTGAACGGCACAATCGAGCGCGCGAAAGACTGCGCCGCCGTGTCAATCGCGTGTCCGAAATCTGCGCGTTCCTTGTCTAATTTATTGACGACCATAAAACGCGGCAGCAGAAATTCATTAGCGTAAGTCCAAGTTTTTTCCGTCTGAACTTCGATTCCGTTCACGCCGTCGACGACGACAATCGCGCAATCGGCAACGCGCAGGGCGGGGCGCGCGTGCGAGACAAACGCGGCGTAGCCGGGCGTGTCGATAAGATTTATTTTCACGTCCTTATATTCGAGATGCGCGAAGTTGTTGTTTAGCGAAACTTTTCGGGCAATCGAATCTTCGTCGTGGTCGGTCAAAGTCGTTCCTTCGTCAACTCGTCCCCAGCGCGTCGTTGCGCCCGCGACGTGCAGTAGCGAACTGACCAATTGCGTTTTACCCGCGTCGCCGTGTCCAATGACAGCCAGATTGCGAATGTTTTCGGTTGTAAATGCTTTCATTTTCGGCAAAATCTCCTTTTCAATAAAGTCTCAAGACCCGAAGTCCAAAGTCTAAAGTTCGGCGTCTCGATAGCATTTCTTGAGACTTTGGACTAGAGACTTGAGACTTTGAATGTTGGTAAGAATGTAATTTATCCGACAAAGACGGCGTTGGCAAGAAAAATTTCGGTTTCGGTTGATTTTAGAACAAGCGCAGTTTTGAAATGAGAAAAAGGCGGGCTTGAAAATTTTCAAGCCCGCCTTTTATTCGTGATTCGCTTTCTGAAGCTAATTTTTACGATTGACTGTAATTTACAGGCGCAGGATAGCCTTTGCCTTTAAGTTCGGCAATGTCGAAGGAGACTTCTTTTTTACCTTTTACGCCGCGCGTAACTTTTTCGCCTTGCGACGTGTCGGCTTTTGAATTTGACGCGTTTTTCATATTCGCGTTTTGATTAGTGTTTTGCTTGGCGTATTCACTTGAGTTTCCGTCAGCCGCGCTGCCAGTAGCGTCGAGCGCCATTTGTTTGAGTCCGTCGAGAATCGCCTTGCGCTTTTGTTCGTTCAAACTGTCTAACGAAACCCCGTAACTGTCGAGAACGGCGCGCAGATTTTCTTCCGTATTCGTGCCTTTTTCATAAACGTCGCGGAAAATTCGCAGCTTGCCGTTTTCGACGACGATTGTTTCATAGCGCAGTTCGACGGGAACGGTTTTTTCCAATTTAAAGTTTTTCGTTTCGGTTTTTTGCTTCGCGTAGTTTTTTACTTCTTCGGGCATCAGTTCCGTGCCGGAAAGTTTCGCAATGTTCATCGCAAAATCCTGAACCTGCGTGTTGGTCAAGCCGACGCAGCCGTGCGAGGCGAAACCGCCGAGTTTGGCGGCAGATTTTCCGCCGTGAATCAGCGACGGCGAGCCGATTGGAATTTTAATCGGACCGAGCGGATTTAATTTGTCGCCGGCAGCGACTACTTGCCCGACTTTTACCTTGTTAGACGCTTCGACCCAAGGCTCGTCCGGCGTCGTCCACGTCGGGTTGAAAATTATCGTGTTTGCTTTTCTGGTTACGCCGGTCGGCAAGGGAAATTCGGGATAGCCGATGCCGATTTTGTAAGATTTTGTCAGCTTTCCGTCTTGAAACAAATCCATACGATACGCCGGAGCGTTGACGACGACGCGCGTGTCGGTCGGAACGGAATTCGGTTTCGACGAAGAATTATTTGCCGCCGCGCCGCCGTTTGTGCCGCCGGAATTGTTGCCCGCCTCGTCGGCGTTCCAACGCTGGCTGACCATATCGAATAGTTTATTGGTTTCTTCTTCGCCGATGATTTCGCGTATCTGACTGCCCGAACGCTCCATCGCGGCGCGCGTCGAACCGCCTTCGCCGCTGGCGTCTTCTTTCAAACCGGCAACCGATTGACGCGCCGTCGTTTTCAATTTATCGATTTGCTCGTCGGTCAGTTGAAGTTTATTTTTTAATTCGCCCGCGAAACTTTCGTCGGCAAACATAGCGTCGAGAACCGGCAAAGTTACGGGCATTTTCACGGTTGATGCCGAAGCAATGTCGGTTGTCGCAGGAGAAGCGGACGTATTTGCGGCAGGAAACGAATTTGCCGCCGCGACATTGACGTTTGTATTAACGGTTGTGTTTGAAGTCGTCGTCGGCTGTTCGCAGGCGACGGTAAATAAAAGAAACGCGAGAGGGAAGATAAAAAATAAATTTTTAAAGTTAACTTTACCGAGCTTGTTTTTCATACTAAAAAACTCCTTAAATGTCTCTGCATTCTTTCAATGCAGTTTTTTAATTTTGTCGTTCGAGAAAAGCAAGTTTTGTGCCGAGCTTTAAAGGGATAAAGGATAAAGGATAAAGGATAAAAATTAGGAAATTGAGCATTAATAAACAATTATAAAAATAAAACTTCCCTAGTTTTTATCCGTAATCCTTTATCCTTTATCCTTTTTCATCACCGCGCTTCGATGCCGTCTTTGAGAAGCGGATACGGATTTATGTCGTTTCCCTTGAAAATGTTTTTCGGGTCGGTGAGAATCGTAATCGCAAAATGCAGATGATAATTTCCCGCGCCCGAGTTTCCCGTGTCGCCAACATAGCCGATGACCGTTCCTTGTTTGACAAAATCGTGTTCCTTTAAGTTGTCGGCGCGTTTTTGCAAATGCGCGTAATAATAAACGCGGCTTTTGTCGGGGCTGTATTGATAAATCGTGATGCCGCCACGCACCGAATCGAAAAATTTGGCGATTTCGCCGTCGGTGCAAGCGACGACAGGCGTGCCGCCCGCCGCCATTATGTCGGTGGCGTCGTGAACGCGTCCGCCCGAGCGCGCGTCGTTAAATGTGTCGCGTATCTGGTCGCGCCGGACGCCGACCACAGGTATCATTATTTTGCCGGACGCGGCTTCGGCTGGCGATACGGGGTAATTTAAAGGCGGCGAAGATTCAGGCGTCGCCCCGTTTGTTTGTCCGTCTTGCGCGTTCGCGTCGTCGGGCGCGTCGGCGAAAACCGACGGAATCGGCTGCGGCGTCGGCACGACGGTTTTTTCGTTCAGGTCTTTGACCAGTTCGGCTTGCAAGGAATTTGCGGCGGAATAGGGTTTTAAAAATCTCTCGTAGACAAAGATACCGGCGAGCGCGTGTATTGTCAGCAAGTAGACGATGACGAGAGTTTTTTTGAAAGGCTTGCCGCGATTGTTCATTAAATTTTATTTTATGTTGATGATAGAAAATCGACAAGATAAATTTTATAACATCAAATTAAGTTCAATTACATTCGTGATTTGGTAAAAACGTAAATCGAAATGAGCAAAAACGGCTATCACAAGAAAATACCGAGTAATCTGGCGGCGAATTTGCCCGAGAAATTTCGCTTTCCTAAAGCTGAAATCGAGCGGAAACTGTTTGTCGAATACGGCGCGTTGTTTGTTGCACGCGGTGGCGCGGTTGCGCCGGAACGGTTAATTTTCAAAAACGAGCGCGAAGTTTTACGATTTCAAAAGAGCGTTTCGATCGCGCGCGAAAATATCGGCGGCTTTACGCTCGAACTGCAAACGGCGGCGATGGAAAATTTGAAAATGGCGATTGCCGAAGCCGAAAAAAACGATTTGACCATTACGCCGCGCGGGGCGGACGCGGCGCGGCGAAGTTATAAAGATACAATCGATTTATGGGCGAGCCGCGTCAATCCGGCGTTAAATTATTGGATGGGCGAAGGAAAGTTGAGCGATGAGGAAGCCGAAAAAATCCGCCGGCTCGCGCCGTTCGAGCAAGTCGCCGAAGTTTTCCGTCTCGAAGATGAAGATATCTTTTTCAGCAAAGATTTGCAGAAACCGATTATGTTTTCGGTCGCGCCGCCGGGCGCGTCGCAGCATTTATCGATGCTCGCGCTCGACGTTTCGGAATTTAACGACGCGCGAGTTCGCGGAATTTTAGCAAGGCATTTCTGGTTTCAAACCGTCGTTTCGGATTTGCCGCATTTTACTTTTCTCGGCGCGGCGGAAAACGAGCTTAACGGTTTGGGCTTAAAGCGAGTCGAAACCGAAGACGGGCGCGTGTTTTGGACGCCCGACGTTTGAATTTTTTATCAGCCAACCGATTTGAAACAAACAATCTCAAACAACCGTATCTTCTAACGAGAAAAAACTTTCGACAAAACAGGGAATTCCTTTAAAGATTATGAATAGAAAATTTTTGCGCCCAAAAGTTTCGGCTTTTTTTCTGGCGTTTTTATTGACCTTTACGCAGATTGCCAATGCGCGTCCGATGATTACGCCGCCGCAACAGCGGCAGGACGACACAACAAAAATTAAAAAACTTCCGCCCGTTAATTACGTGCGCAGCCGCTCTGTCGATATAAAACATCTCGCCATCGATTTGCGCTTTGATTGGGACAAAGAACAGGTTATCGGAACGACGACGGTTAATTTCGCGCCGTTCAAGAATTTGAACAAGTTTTCGCTTGATGCGGCGGCGATGACGATAAAATCGGTCGCCCTTTCAAGCGGCACGCCTTTGAAATTTAATTACGACGCGAAAAAGGAAAACGACAATCTTGAAATTTTGCTTGACAGGCAGTATAAAAACGGCGAAGACCTAGCCGTCAAAATTGAATACGTTACCAATTACGTCAATAAAGCCGACGCCGAAACGGCAATCGGAAGTTTCGGGCGCGGCGTTCGCTTTATCAAGCCGACGGCGGACAACCCGAACAAGCCGCGCCAGATTTGGTCGCAGGGCGAGACCGAATTTAACCGCTACTGGTTTCCGTCGTATGATTCGCCGAACGATTTTCGCACGACGGAGTTGCGAGCGACTGTGCAAAAACCTTTCACGGTTATTTCAAACGGAAAACTAATCGACACGAAAGACAACGGCGACAACACGCGGACTTTTTACTGGAAAATGGACGTGCCGTATGCCAATTATCTGACATCGATTGTGATCGGAGAATATGCGGAAGTAAAAAACGGAAGTTATCTCGACGTTCCGGTCGTAGCATACGGCTATCCGTCCGAAACAAAAGAAGTCGCCGAGACGACAAAGCGTGTTCCGGCGATGATAAAATTTTTCTCGGAGCGAACGGGCGTCAAATATCCTTATCCGAAATACGCGCAGACGATGGTCGAAGATTTCGGCGGCGGTATGGAAAATATTTCGGCGACAACGCAAATCGAAGAAATGATTCACGACGAGCGCGAGCTGCTCGACGAAGATTCCGACTCCCTGCAATCGCACGAACTGGCTCACCAATGGTTCGGCGATTTCGTAACGACGCGCGAGTGGTCGGACATTTGGCTCAACGAAAGTTTTGCGACGTATTTTCAAGGTCTTTGGGACGAAGAATCAAAGGGGCGCGATTTTTTTCTTTACAGCAACGTGCGCAGCAACCAGCAGCAGTATTTAAGAACGTGGAACGGCGGCAACCGCCGTCCGATTGTTACGAAATATTACGCGAACAAAGACGCAATGTTTGACTCTTACGCTTACCCGACGGGCGGCGCGGTTCTGCATATGCTTCGCAAACATCTGGGCGAAGAAAACTGGTGGAAAGCCATCAATCATTACTTGGTTTCAAACGCGAATCAGCCGGTTTCGACCGAAGATTTCCGCATCGCCATCGAAGAATCGACGGGCGAATCGATGGATTGGTTTTTCGACCAGTGGCTTTATAAAATGGGGCATCCGATTTTTGAAGTTACGAAAAATTACGATGCGGCAAGCAAACAATTAACCTTAAACGTCAAACAAACGCAAAAAACCGACCCGAACAACGAATTCCCGCAGGTTCAGTTTTTTCAAACCTTCGTCGATGTCGAAATCGGAACGCCGTCGGGCGCGCGCGTCGAGCGAGTCTGGATAAAACCGCAGGCGGAAAATATTTTTACATTCGCCGCCGATTCAAACCCGACGCTCGTAAATTTTGATTACGAAGGAACGCTGATTAAACAATTGAAATTCGATAAATCGGTGGATGAGCTGATTTATCAAATGACGAATGACAAAGACGTTTTAGGCAGAAACTGGGCGATGAGCGAACTCGGAAAACCTTTCGCTTCGCCCGCGACTTCTGCCGCCGACAAAGCGAAAATTTTCAATGCGTTCGTCAATGCGGTTACAAAAGAGCCGTTTTGGGCGCTTCGCCGCGACATTATCAACCGGATTCCGACAGGCGGCAGCGACCAAAATCCGCTTGACGATATGTTCGGCGACAGCAAAACACCTGCGCCGAAATTTCCGGCGGAACTCGTCGCGGCTTTGACGGCGGCGGCGAAAGACGAAAATTCAAACGTGCGGGCGGCGGCAATCGGAATGCTCACTAAAACCAAAGACGCGCAGTTTGCAAATTTATACGCAGCCGCTCTCTCTGACCGCAGCTACAGCGTGATTGACCGCGCCGCGACCGCGCTTGCATTAACCAAAGACCCGCGCGCTTACGAGCAGCTAACAAAACTCGTCAACACGCCTTCGTGGAAAGACCGCGTAAAAATCGCCGGACTTCGCGGATTAGCGGTTCTTAACGACAAGCGTTCTTTGGAAACCGCTTTGAAACTCGCGTCCGACAAAACGCAGACTTCGCAAGCGCGTTCGACCGCTTTAATAATCATCGCCGCAAACGGCAAAGGCGACCCGCGCGCGTATCCGTTGATTTTAGAAAGCTATAAAAGAGCGCTCGACAACAATCAATATCAATCTATCTTTAACGCGCTGGCAAGTTTGATTCGCCTCGGCGACCCGCGCGGGCAGGAAGCGTTTGATTTAGCACGAGCGAAATTCAAATCACAGGCGCAATTGATGAACTACGTTTCGATGTTGGAAGCGCAATTTAAAAAGGCTTTAACGGAAACCGGAAAATAAAAAAGGTTAAAATTAAAAAAAGACTCGAAGCCAGCCGAAAAGTCAGCTTCGAGTCTTTTTTCTATTGTAAAATTGGAGGCTTCAGACTTTACCGCAACACACGCTCTTGCTGCTGCCGTTGCTCTGTTCCCAGCCTAGCGGAGTTCACAACTCAAACATTGTGCGGGGACTGAAGCCGTAAAAGAAGGGATAAAGGATGAAGGATAAGGGATAAAAATTAAAATACAAAAAATTTATCCTTTATCCTTTATCCCTTATCCTTTCAAATGGCGGAAAGGGTGGGATTCGAACCCACGGAACCCTTTTGGAGTTCACTACATTTCCAATGTAGCCAATTCAACCGCTCTTGCACCTTTCCTTTAATCGATATGGCGGAGAGGGTGGGATTTGAACCCACGGTACCGTTTCCGGCACTCCGATTTTCGAGACCGGTGCACTAAGCCACTATGCGACCTCTCCTTAAATTTAATTAAGAATTAAGAATTAAGAATTAAAAAAATGTCTTTTGTTTTGATTCTTAATTCTTAATTGACTACGTTTTTGCCGGAAAAAATCCTGCATCAGCTTTCTGCATTCGTCGGCTAAAACGTTTTTCGTAATTTCTATTCGATGGTTCAAAGAACTTGAGTCGCACAATCGGAAAACGCTTTCGACCGCGCCGAATCTTTCATCCGCCGCGCCGAAAACAAGGCGTTTTATTCTCGCAATGACGAGCGCGCCGGCGCACATCGCGCACGGTTCTATCGTCGTATAAAGAACGGTTTCCGTCAACCGATAATTGCCGATTTTCCCAGCCGCTTCGCGCAAAACAAGAATTTCGGCGTGCGCCGTCGGGTCGCTCTGCGTGATTGTCCGGTTTCCGGCGACGGCAAGCAACTGTCCGTCCGCGCCGACAAGACACGCGCCGACGGGAACTTCGTTCAATTCTCGCGCTTCTTGTGCGGCTTCCAAAGCCGCGCGCATCCAAAATTCGTCTTGTTCAAACATCAATGAACATTGTAATCAACCTACGGACAAACAAAAAATATAGATTTATGAAATCAGCGTGTCAAGTTCGGAAAAGATGTCAGAGATTAGAGATTAGAGAGCAGTTGAGAAACTGTTGAAATTTATAGACAATAGCCGCAGAAATTCAATTTTCTAACATCTAACCTCCAGCCTCCGACATCTCACCAGCGATTTATCTTGCAAGGAAAGCCCGAAAGTGTAAAAATTAAAATGGTTAAGACGCGCCGCCGCTTTTTTCACGCCGCCGAGAATGCCGCTAAAGAAGATATGAAAAACGAAGTTCGGTTTGCACGAGATTTTGCTCTGGACGCAGCCGACGAAGAAGACGAAGACAAAAAACACGCCGGAAACGGACATACGACAGAGAACGGAAACTCCGATTTTTTGTCGCTTGCCGAAGAAGTTCGCGCGCGCAGCCAGAAGCCGAAAAACACGCCGCTCTCGTTGCCGCAGAAACTCGCGCCTGCCGAATTCAACACGGCGCTCGTCCATTTTTATCGCGGCGAAGTTCAACGCTCGAACGTTTGGCGCGGGCGGCTCGACGCGACGACAAACTGGGCAGTGATTACGGCGGGCGCGACGCTTTCCTTTGTTTTCAGCTCGCCTGACAATCCGCATTTCGCCATTCCGATAAACTCGATTCTTGTTTCTATTTTTCTGTTTATGGAAGCGCGCCGCTATCGTTATTACGAAGTCTGGGCAAACCGCGTGCGCGTGCTTGAAACCGGCTATTTCGCCCCGATGCTCTCGCATCAAGCGCTGCCGCCCGACAAGGAATGGGCGGAACATATTTCGGCGGATTTGCTCACGCCGCATTTTACAATCAGCGAGTGGGAAGCGGTCGGCAGGCGTCTTCGCAGCAATTACATCTGGATTTTTATTCTGCTGGCTTTAAGCTGGACGCTGAAAATTTACATTCACCCGTTTCCGATCGCCGCGACCGACCCGAAAGTCAGCGCGTTCGATGTCTTTTTGCAGCGCGCCGCCGTCGGTCTCGCGCCCGGCTGGTCAGTCGTTCTTTTCGGCGCGATTTTCAACGCGACGATATTTTTCGTCGCCTTCAGCACGCTGAAATTAAAAGACGCATCGAGCGAAGTTCTGCCGCTCGAAAGTTTTGAATGGCATCCGCTCAAAAAAGTTTCGACCTGGGCGGAAACAAATCTCAAGCGACGCAACCCGATTCGCCGCGCCAAAAAAGCGCGCCACCGCATCCGCTCGATTCACACGACCGAAGCGACGAAATAAATTTACAATTAAGAATTAAGAATTAAGAATCAAAGAAAAAATTCCGCAGTGTTTTATTCTTAATTGTTATTTTGAAGATTGCCGTTTGTTTGCTATTTTTTTATAGCTTTTACAATCAAAAACTTTTTACGGGAGAAACTTATGTCGATAGAACTGGACGAGCGTGGACGGGCGTTGGAAAATGAATATTTTCGCCGTCAGGAACAGGAATTGATTCAAAAATTGAAAACGAAAATCGCCGGAGAAAATCAAACGAATGCGGCAGAGCGCGATTGCCCGAAGTGCGACGGCAATCTCGTCGAAACCGCTTACGAAAACATCAAAATCGACGTTTGCAACGGTTGTCAGGGCGTTTGGCTCGACGCTGGCGAGATGGCGCAAATTCTTCAAAAAGACGAAGACGCGGGCGGCGGATGGTTCGGCAGAGTATTTAAATAAAATCTTTTATGAACAAAGTCAAAAGTGTTTTTTTTACAATCTGTTTTTCGCTTTCGGCAATTTTCATCGCGTCGTTTTCTGTCTCGGCACAGCAACCGAAAACCGAAATCGCGACGCCGAAATTTGCCGCGCAAAATTCTTCTGCCAACGTTCAGGATTTTCAATTAACGAGCAAACTGATGGCGCGGCAAATGCCTTATCGCGTCATTTTGCCTGCAAGTTATGAAATTTCTAAAACCAAAACCGCAGTTGAAAAGCCGTTGTCATATCCGGTTCTTTATCTGCTGCACGGTTTAACCGGACATTTCGATAATTGGGGAAGTAAAACGAAACTTGCCGATTACGCGAAAAATTTCAATTACATAATCGTTATGCCCGAAGGCAATAACGGCTGGTATTCTGACAGCGCGACCGTCGCAAATGACAAATACGAAAGCTATATCGTTCAGGAATTAATTCCCGAAATCGAAAGGAAATTTCGCGTCAAACCGGCGCGTGAAAGCCGAGCGATTGCCGGTCTGTCGATGGGCGGTTACGGCGCGATAAAATTCGGCTTGAAATATCCGCAGATGTTCGCGCTCGTCGGCTCTTTCAGCGGCGCGCTCGGCGCTGCTTCGTGGACGGAAAAGGAAATCGGCACAAAGGGAACAATTGCCGAATCAATCAATGGCGTTTTCGGCTTGAGCGACAACGCAAATCGTTCCGCCAACAACATTTTCAAAATGGCGCTCGAAGCGTCAGATGACCAAATAAAATCGATGCCGTTCGTTTATCAAAGCTGCGGCACGGAAGATTTTCTATACAAAAACAACCGTGATTTCGTCGACGTTTTACAACAGAAAAAAATCCCGCACGAATACCGCGAAACGCCCGGCGGTCACGATTGGAAATTTTGGAACGCGCAAGTAAAAGAATTTTTAAATTTAAGCGAAAGTTTTTTGAAATAATTTTGAAATAATTTTAAAACAAATTAAATGTTAAATTTTGCCGTCGAAACCGCGCGCGAAGCCGGACAAATTTTGCTCGAAAAGTTCGGACGTAAAATCGAAATCTCCCTGAAAGGCAATATAAATCTTGTAACCGAAGCCGATTTAGCATCGGAAAAACACATAATCGAACGAATAAAATCGTATTACCCAAAACATTCAATTTTAGCCGAAGAATCGGGAGCGTCCGATAACGACGGCGATAAAAGCGAATGGAAATGGATAATCGACCCGCTTGACGGCACGACGAATTACGCTCACGGTTATCCGTGCTGGTGCGTTACATTGGCTGTCGAACACAACGGCGAAATCGTTTTGGGCGTAACTTTCGACCCGACGCGCGACGAGATTTTTACAGCCGAAAAGGGAAGCGGCGCGACTTTGAACGGTCGACGAATCAGAGTTTCTGAAACTGAAAAATTAAGCGACGCCCTTCTTGTTACGGGCTTTCCATATGACGCGAAAGAGCGCGCCGATTTTGCCAGACATTTTACCGAATTCACGCATCGAGCGCGCGGCATAAGGCGCGACGGCTCGGCGGCAATCGATATGGCTTATGTCGCCTGCGGGCGTTTCGACGCTTTTTGGGAGGAAGGCTTAAACGCTTGGGACGTGGCGGCAGGCGTTCTTTTAATCGAGGAAGCGGGCGGGCGCGTTTCTTATTACGACGACTCGAAATTCAGCGTCTATGCGCCGCCGATTTGCGCCGACAATAATTTAATTCACCGTGAAATGCTCGATGTTTTAGGTGAAAAATGAAACACGAATTTCAAAAAGTATTTCAGCTTGCCGCCAGATAAAATGCCGTTTAAAAACGGCACGCCGTTTCAAACTCGGCAATCGGTGTGATAACCTATGCCGACAAAATAAAAATAAAACTTTGACAGTTAAATTTTCCAAGATTTTCATTTCCGGCTTTTTCAATCAAAAATCCAAAATCGAAAATCCAAAATCCAAATGAGTTGGTTTAGCCGCAGCAAGCCCAAACTGGAAGAACAATCGGACGACGAAAAGCGCGTCAAGACTGAAGGCATTTTCGTCAAATGTCTCGAATGCGAAGAACCGCTTTACAAACGCGAATTAAAAGAATCTTTGCAAGTGTGCAAACATTGCGGCTATCACTTTCGCTTTCCGGCGCGCGCGCGGCTCGATTCGATTTTCGATGACGGCGAATATGAAAAGCTCGATGAAGAAATAACGAGCGCCGACCCGCTCGAATTTGTTGATACGAAACCTTATATCGAAAGAATCGAGCAGGCGAAAGCCGCATCGGGATTGCCCGAAGCGATTGTTTCGGGAACGGGCAAAATCGGCGGGCATCTCGCATACGCAGGCGCGATGGATATGAGTTTTATCGGCGGCTCGATGGGTTCGGCGGTCGGCGAAAAAATCACGCGAATCATAGAACGCGCAATCGAAACGCGCGGCGCGGTCATAATTTTTGCGACTTCGGGCGGCGCGCGGATGCAGGAAGGAACTTTGTCTTTGATGCAGATGGCGAAGATTTCCGCCGCTCTCGCCCTTCTGCACGAAGCGCGCCTGCCGTTCATTTCCGTTTTGACAGACCCGACGACCGGCGGCGTAACGGCGAGCTTTGCGATGCTCGGCGACATTATCATCGGCGAGCCGAAAGCGCTTATCGGTTTTGCCGGACCGCGCGTCATCGAACAGACAATCCGTCAAAAACTTCCGAAAGGTTTCCAGCGCAGCGAATTTCTCCTTGAACACGGAATGCTCGATATGATTGTCGACCGCCGCCAAATGCGCGATACGATTATTAGGCTTCTCGAATTTATGATGAACGATAAAATAACGCTTAACGGTTAGTGGTGAACGGTTAATGACTTTCGAGCAGTCTGTCGAATATCTATACGGCTTGGGCAACGAAGTTTCGGCAATGAAACTCGGGCTTGCGAATATAAAAATCCTTCTCGACACGCTCGAAAACCCGGAAAAAAAATATAAAAAAGTTCAAATCGCCGGAACGAACGGCAAAGGCTCGACCTGCGCTTTTCTCGAAGCGATGTGCATTTCGGCACGAATAAAAATCGGCTTGACGACATCGCCGCATTTGATTTCAATCACCGAACGAATAAAAATCGGCGGCACGGAAATTTCGGAAAAGGATTTCGCGCGCCACGCGACTCGCATTAGAAAAATGTCGGAAAAATTAGTTATCGAAAAAAAACTCGAAGCCGTTCCGACGTTTTTTGAACAAACGACGGCGATTGCTTTAAATGCTTTTGCCGAAGCGAAAATCGAATTAGCGATTTTGGAAACGGGTTTGGGCGGGCGTTTCGACGCGACGACGGCGGCACGCGCCGAGATTGTCGCAACAACGCAAATTGATTTCGACCATCAGAAAATTTTGGGAAACACTTTGCGAGAAATCGCGGCGGAGAAAGCGGCAATAATTCGCGCCGATACAAAAATTGTTTTCGCAAAACAATCTGAAGAAGCGGAAAAAGTTATCAGAAATAGGTGCGCCAAAGTCGGTGTTTCTCCGCATTCGGCTGATTTTGACGCGGAAATTACCGGCGTCGGCGAAAGCGGAAAACTTCTCGTTAATTTTTTGAGCGACGTAAGAAAATACGAAAATGTTCGTCTTAATCTTTTGGGAAAACATCAAATTGGAAACGCGAAAGTCGCAATTCTTTTAGCTGAAATTTTGCAGGAAGACGGATTTAATTTAACGAAAAACGATATAATCGAAGGCTTGCAAACCGCTGTTCACAAAGGCAGATTAGAATTTCGCGGCAATTTTCTGTTTGACGGCGCGCACAACGTCGCGGGCGCGAGAGCGTTGAGAAAATTTCTTGACGAATTTATAAACAAAAAAATAATTTTGATTTTCGGCGCGATGAACGACAAGGATTTGCGAGAAATCGGCGAAATTATTTTCCCCGTCTGCGAAAAAATTATTTTTACCGAGCCTGACAATTCGCGTTCAATGAAAACGTCAGAACTGATGAAACTTTTGCCAAAAGATTTTGATAAAAAAGCTGTTTTTCAAATTGAAACAGTTGCCGAAGCGTTAAAGCTCGCCGAGAAAATTTCAACCAAAGACGATTTAATCTGCGTTTCCGGCTCGCTCTATCTGGTCGGTGAGGCGCAAAAGGAATTAGCGGAGCGCGGCGTAAAGCAAGTGTAAGCGCCCACTTGTTTGTTCACACAATTGCGAGTTTAATTGTTCGACGGGCTTTAAAAATCAAATTAGGATTTTACACGAAAAATTTATGTATAAATTGGTTTTAATCAGACACGGCGAAAGCGAATGGAACAAGGAAAATCGTTTTACGGGCTGGAAAGACATTGACTTGTCGGACAAGGGCAGAGAAGAAGCGCGCGCGGCTGGCAAGCTGTTAAAAGCCGAGGGTTTCACATTCGACGAAGCATTTACTTCCGTGCTGAAGCGCGCCATCAGAACGCTCTGGATAATTCTCGACGAGATGGATTTGATGTGGATTCCCGAAACAAAATCGTGGCTCTTAAACGAGCGGCATTACGGCGGGCTGCAAGGCTTAAATAAAGCCGAAACCGCCGCGCAACACGGCGAAGAACAGGTTTTAATCTGGCGCAGAAGCTACGACGTTTTGCCGACCGAATTAGAAGAAACCGACGAGCGTTGGCACGGCAGAGACGCGCGTTACGCCGCAATCGACGCGGCGAAATTTCCGCGCGCCGAAGCTCTCAAACAAACGGTCGAGCGCGTCGTGCCGTATTTTTTGGCGGAAATCGCGCCGAAAATAAAAGCGGGAAAACGCCTGATAATCGCCGCGCACGGCAATTCCTTGCGCGCACTTGTAAAATATCTCGATAACATTTCCGACAGCGAAATCGTCAGCCGAAATATCCCGACCGGCATTCCGTTAGTTTATGAACTAGACGAAAATCTAAAACCGTTCAAAAATTATTATCTCGGCAACGCCGAAGCAATCGCCGCCGCCGAACAAGCTGTCGCCAATCAAGGAAAAGCGAAATAAAAAGGCAGGCGGTAGGTTTCAGGTGTTAGGTTTTAGGTGTAGAGTTTTGGCTTTAGAGTTCAAGATTCAATTTTCAGACTTTAACTTTCTGTCTCCTGTATTCTGTCTTCTATCTTCTGTTTATGCCCTTACGAAAAATCCTTTTTTTTCTTTTAATTTCATTTTGTTTGACGCCGTTTGCTTCGCCGCCGATTGCATTGGCGCTCGGTTTGATTCTTGCTTTGAGCATCGGCAATCCGTTTCCGACGCAATCGAGCAAGACGACGAAAATTTTGTTGCAGATTTCGGTTGTTCTGCTCGGCTTTGGTATGAATTTGGCGGAAGTCGTGCGCGCCGGACGAACGGGCGTTTTGTTCACGATTGCGACGATTTTCGGCACGCTCGCGCTCGGATTTCTCGTCGGTAAATTGTTAAAAGTTAAAGATAAAACGTCGAACTTGATTTCGAGCGGAACGGCAATCTGCGGCGGTAGCGCGATTGCGGCGATTGCGCCCGTAATTGACGCAGACGGCGAAGAAATTTCCGTCGCTTTGGGAACGGTTTTTATCTTAAATTCAATAGCGCTTTTTGTTTTTCCGTTTGTCGGATACGCTCTTAATCTCTCGCAAAATCAGTTCGGTGTGTGGGCGGCAATCGCCATTCACGACACTTCGTCGGTGGTCGGCGCGGCAACGAAATACGGCGCTGAAGCTCTGCAAATCGCTACAACGGTCAAATTGGCGCGCGCGCTTTGGATTGCGCCGCTCGCGCTTCTTTTCTCGCTTATTTACCGCAACAAAAAAGCGAAAATCGCCATACCGTATTTTATTTTGTTTTTTTTGCTGGCGACCGTTGCGAGAACATATGCGCCCGAAACATTTCCGCCGCAGATTTTCGATTGGCTCGTCGCGGCGGCAAAAGTCGGTTTGACCGTAACGTTGTTTCTCATCGGCGCGGGACTTTCGCGCGAAGTTCTGCGAAAAGTCGGCGCGCGTCCGCTCGTGCAAGGCGTTCTTCTTTGGCTGATTATTTCGATAGCTTCACTATGGGCGGTTTTATCGATTTTGTAGTTTGTTGAATTTGCGCGCTGCATAACGCATAATGATTTTGCAACCGATAAAGATAGTTAAAAAAGGCGACGAAATTTTAATAAGCTGCCGAAGAACAGAGGAATGGAAAATCAAAAAAACGAGCAAATCGTCAAAATCAAACACGAAATGCGCGGCGTCGTCAATCCGCAGCTTGTGCGCGGCATCGCCTTTGTCGTCATCACGCTCTCGCTCATTGTCTGCACGGTTTTGTGCATTCTAGCGATTTGGCAGTTCACCGAATCGGACGCTGTCTGGCGCGCGATTGCCACTTTTATCGTCGTCAGCGTGGCGACCGGAGTTTTTACATTCGTCAACGAAAGATTGGGTTAAGAAAGATTTTCGATGACCGCAAAATTGCAGTTTCAAATCGAAGAAACGACAAAAAGAAACCGGCTCGACAATTTTTTATCGGCGCGCATAACGACGCACAGCAAAATCTATCTGCGAAACCGAATAGGCGCGGGCGCGTGCCGGGTCAACGGCGAAATCGCCGCGCGCGGACTTCATTTGCGAGCGGGCGACGCCGTTGAAATCGAAATTGATTTGGACGCGCCAACCTCGATGAAGCCCGAAGCCATTTCGCTCGAAATCGTTTTTGAAGACAACGCGCTTCTTGTGGTTGATAAACCGGCTGAAATGCTGGTTCACCCGTCGCTCGGTCAAAAAAACGGAACGCTTTTAAACGGGCTTTCATATCATTTGAACCGCGCCAAAATCGCTTCGCAAACGCCTGTCGAAGCAATCACAAGCACGACTTCAGAATTCGTTCGCCCTTTTTTGGTTCATCGCCTTGACAGAAAAACATCGGGTTTAATTGTCGTCGCCAAAACGCCGGAAGCGATGCGCGCCTTGTCAATTCGTTTTCAAAAAAGATTAGTCGAAAAAACATATCTGGCGATTGTCGAAGGTATTGTTTCTGTTGATATGGGAACGATTGAAGCGCCGATTGGACAGGATTTGCAATCGAAACGATGGACGGTTACGGCTAGCGGAAAAACGGCGGAAACGAAATTCAGAGTTTTGCAAGCATTTACCGACAAAACTTTGCTCGAACTCCAACCTGTTACGGGCAGAACCAACCAGTTGCGAATTCATTGCGCGCACATCGGTCATCCGATTTTCGGCGACAACCGATACGGCGACGTCGATTCGTTTTCGCGTTTGTGTCTGCACGCCGCGCGATTGAGTTTTCGACATCCGACTGACAACAATTTACTTGAATTTGAAAGCGATTTGCCGGCGGAGTTAAAATCGTTTTTAGAAAATTAATTTCTGCAAATAGCTTCAAAAAACTTATTACACCATCAAAAAAACACTTTTGCCGTAAAAGCGAAAATATGTCGATTTACGAAAACTTTAAACCGCTGAATTTTGACGACGTAAAAACTTACGAACTTGCCACTCGTCCGAGCAAAGTTACCGTCGAAGATTTCGCCGCCCCAATCTATGGGCAAGACACGCTCAAAAACTTTCTCGACAAATTGCCAAACATCTTAGCGATAAAATCTCTGCGCGAACTCGCCGCGCAAATTCGGCGCGCCAAGCGGTTAAATAAACCGATTGTCTGGGGCATCGGCGGACACATCGTTAAAACCGGACTCGCGCCTATTTTGATTGATTTGATGGAGAAAAATTTTGTAACTGTGATTGCGTCGAACGGCTCGGTTCTGGTTCACGATACGGAAATTGCGCTCGTCGGTTTTACCAGCGAAGACGTTGACGCCGCTTTGGGCGCGGGCGATTTCGGCGCGGCGCGCGAAACGGGCGAGATTTTAAATGCCGCCGCAAAAACAGGCGCGCGGGAAAACATCGGTTTAGGCGAAGCGATGGGCAAAGAAATTTTGCGGAATAATCCGCCGAACGCAGAGGTTTCGCTGCTCTGTCAGGCTTACAAACGGAAAATTCCGTTCACTTCGCATCTTGCAATCGGCGCTGACATCGGACATTTTCACGCGAGCTGCGACGGCGCGGCTTTGGGCGCGACGACGCACGCCGACTTTAAACTTTTCTGCTCGGTTGTCAAAGAATTAAACGGCGGCGGCGTTTATTTAAATCTCGGCTCGGCGGTCGTTTTGCCGGAAATTTTTCTTAAAGCCGTAACGGTTGTGCGGAATTTGGGCTTTGAATTAAAAGATTTTACGACCGCAAATTTCGACTTTATTCAAAGCTATCGACCGAATACGAATGTCGTGCGGCGTCCGACGGCAAACGGCGCCGGACGTGGTTTTTCAATCACCGGACATCACGAATTTACAATTCCACTGTTCGCCGCGCACATTTTGTGCGAGTAAAAACTTGAGATTTAAAAAATAAAAACTCCGTTAATTTCTTAACGGAGTTTTTAGTAAAGTCAGGTTAAAACTATGAATTAACGGTAAATGTGCTGACCGTTGCTGCTTTTCCATTCGTTCTCGAAATAAGCAGCATCTTCGTCGTTACGCGGCGTGATGCCCATAACCGCCCCGCCGTTTTTAATACCATCTTCATACAATTTCGCGTGTTCTTCAGGAATTCCCGAACCGACTAACGCGCCGACTAATCCGCCGGTCAAACCGCCCGCGCCCGCGCCCGCCAGTGCTGCAAGAAGCGGTCCTGCAACAATCAAACCAAGACCCGGAAGAAGAACGTTTGTGCCGATAGCCGCGATGCCACCGATGATTGCGCCGAGCGTTCCGCCGATTGCCGAACCTGTTCCCGCGCCTTCTAAGGCTTTGCTGCCGAGCGCACTGTCATCGCCGTCCGCAAACCACGAATCACGGGTCTGGTCGCTCATCATTAGATTGACTTCGTCCTTCGTGTAACCGCGGCTGATAGCCGAATTATATGCTCTGTCCATACTGTCGCGGTCATTAAACATTCCGGTCATCACACGATTGTTCGCTTGACGCGCCGCGCCTTGATTCGCCTGCATTTCGCCTTCGCGTTCGAGGCTTCTGTCGCCCGTAACTGCGCCTGCGGCGTCTTTTACATTACCCACTACACGGTCGCCTAATGCCGATGCTTCTTCTTTAACTGTTCCGTCGTTATTCATAATAAATCTCCTTGAAGTCTAAGTTTGGTAATTCTAGCTGAATAGCTTACGGAGGTTTCGTGCAACAGGCGTGCCAGTTTATATTTAGATTTATGAACGTCAATGATTTCAATGCCGCCGCGCATCGGCGTAAAGTTTAAATGGAAAAAGACGCGCCTTTGTGTTTGAATTTGAAACACAGCAATCGCGCGGATTCGTCTTTATTCAAGACAAATAATAATTTTTATAACTTTGATATTTGAATGCGTCGGGAAAGAAAAATTGCCGTTAAATTTTTAATTGTTAGATTGTTGTTGACATTTGCTTTATTCAGCCACGTCATTTGTCGGCTTCGTCGGATTGATAAGCCCGTTAAAACGGGCTGAATAATTATTCCCGAACCGTTACCACGCCATAAATGACGTGGCTCAATAGAACATTTGAAAAACTAAAATGTCAACAGAACCTAGTGCTTTGTAATCTAAGTTTTTTGAATGACGTTTTCGTAATGACGGTTTAGCTTCTCTCGTGCCTGATTGATGGAAAACTGCCACTCGATTTTGA
>JAABUN010003315.1_pt1 | contig 25289 bp, 16 predicted proteins | sample 5559311 | NCBI WGS metagenome assembly JAABUN01 (sample SAMN10711877, study PRJNA513370) | rock metagenome | isolation source: Antarctica rocks | place: Antarctica: Victoria Land, Siegfried Peak sud
GAAATCGAAGCCACCGATTGACCGTCCAAATATTTCTTAACCGCTTCTTTTTTGAATTCTTTATCGTATTTTTTCATCCTCTCATTTTACAGAGAGTTTTTTCTCTTGAATAATTAAACCATCTCAATCAGATTATAAAAGGCAGTGCAAAAGCCAAGTATTCTAACCATGGAGCGGATCTTGCAAAGTCGTATAAATCCATACTTTTATAATAAAACAGTTAATGATTGCACCAAATTATCAATTTGCTCTTTCGTGTTAAGTTCCGTTACACAAATGAGAAAATCGTTCGGGTTTTCTGCGTAATAACGCGATAAACTCACACCGCCGATGATGTCTTTTTCGCCGGACAATTTTGTCAAAATTTCTTCCGCCGTTTTCGGCGCACGAACGACGAACTCATTAAATCGCGGCGCTGAAAATGGAAGAGAAAAACCTTCGATTTCTGAAATCCGTCTTGCAGCGTAAGCGGCTTTTTGTGCGTTTTGCATCGCAACTTCCTGCAAGCCTTGTTTGCCCATCGTTTCCATATAAATCGTCGCGGCGAGCGCAATCAAACCTTGATTGGTACAAATGTTTGAAGTCGCTTTTTCGCGGCGAATGTGCTGCTCGCGCGTCGCTAAAGTCAAAACGAAACCGCGATTTCCTTTCGCATCGTAAGCGATTCCGGCTAGTCTGCCGGGCATATTGCGGACGTATTTGTCTTTGCAAGCGAAAAGTCCAACATAAGGTCCGCCGTAAGATAAAGGAATGCCGAAACTTTGACCTTCGGCAACGACAATATCCGCGCCGCACGCGCCCGGCGATTTCAGCAAACCAAAAGAAATTGCTTCTGTAACTACGACTATAAAAAGTGCGCCAACCTCGTGTGCCTTATCCGCAAGAATCTGCAAATCTTCGACACAGCCGAAAAAGTTCGGCGATTGAACTACGAGCGCGGCGGTCTGCGCGTCTAATTTATTTAAATCGTCCGCCAAAATGCGCCCTAATTCCTTATCGAAATGAACGGTTTCAATCGTCAAATCGCCGTGCTGCGTATAAGTTTTCGCAACCGCCAGATATTCGGGATGAACGGTTTCGGCGATAACGACTTTATCGCGCTTTGTTACGCGCTGCGCCATCAGAAACGCTTCCGCCATCGCGGTCGAGCCGTCATACATCGAAGCATTTGCCACGTCCATTCCAGTCAGTTGGCAGACAAGTGTTTGAAACTCGAAAATATACTGCAAAGTTCCTTGCGTAACTTCCGGCTGATACGGCGTGTAGGAGGTGAAAAATTCGCTGCGCTGAATTAAATGGTCAACAATCGTCGGCGAATAGTGCGAGTATGCGCCCGCGCCGAGAAAAGAAGTTTTCCGCGCCGCCGTATTCTTTTCCGCCAGTTTTTCCATTTTTGAAATTACTTCAATCTCGGAAAGCGGTTCGGTTACATCGAGAGCGCGATTCAGTTGAACGTCGTTTGGAATCGAGCGAAAAAGCTCGTCTGCCGAATTTAAGCCGACGATTTTTAACATCTCGTCGCGCTCTTCCGGCGAATTCGGTATATATCTCATTTTTTAAATGGTGAATGGTAAATGGTGAATGGTTAATGTTAAGAAGATTTTTCATTAACCATTCACCATTTACCATTATTCATTATTAGAAAGGTATTCTTCGTATTCGGCTGACGAGAGCAGCGCGTCGGCTTCGAGGGCGTTGTCCATTTTGATTTTTATCATCCACGCATCGCCGTAAGAGTCGTTGTTGACGACCTGGGGCGCATCGTTCAATGAATCGTTGACTTCGAGAACTTCGCCGGAGATTGGCGTAAAGATTTCGGACACGGCTTTGACCGATTCAACCGAGCCGAAAGCGTCGTGGGCGGCAAGTTTATCGCCAACCTTCGGCAGTTCGACATAAACGACATCGCCGAGCGAATGCTGCGCATAATCGGTTATGCCGATTGTCGCCTTTTCGCCATCAACCGCGACCCATTCGTGGTCTTTGCTGTAACGTAAATTTTCTAAGATGTTTGCCATAATTTGATTTTGGATTTTGGATTTTCGATTTTAGATTTTGGATTGAAACCAGGTATCACAATTAAAATTATTTCTCTCTTTTATAAAAAGGTGTCGGTACGATTTCCGCCGCCAGATGTTTTCCTCTGACATCAATTTTAATTTCTTGTCCGATATTTGCAAATTCGCTCGGCACAAAAGCCAAACCGATATTTTTTTTCAAAAACGGCGCAGGTGAACCCGATGTTACAAAACCGACTTTTTTGTCATTTATATAAACATCGAAATCATCGCGCGCGATGCCTCTGTCTTTCATTTCAAACCCCACGAGCCTGCGTTTTAAACCGGATTCTTTTTGCTTTTGTAATGCTTCGCGTCCGCTGAATTCGCCTTTATTTAATTTACAAATCCAGCTGAGATTCGCTTCCAAAGGAGTGATTTCATCCGAAATTTCGTGTCCGTAAAGCGACATTGCGCTTTCTAATCGCAGAGTATTTCGCGCCGCGAGTCCGCACGGCAAGATTCCGTTTTCATCGCCGAATTTGCCGATTTCTAAAAATTTATTCCAAAGCTGTTCGGCATAATTTTTATTAGCATAAACTTCAAAACCGTCCTCGCCCGTGTAACCGGTTCGGGAAATTATCGCGTCAACACCGTCAACTTTGCCGACCGTGAAATGATAATATTTTATTTCTTCTAAATTCGTGTCCGTCAACTTTTGCACGATTTCCAAAGCGTCTTTTCCCTGAACCGCAATCTGACAATAATCCGCGCTAACGTTGGTCAAAGTTATATTTTCGTCTTTTAAGTGCGACGTAATCCAATCCCAATCTTTTTCAGTCGTCGAAGCATTGACAACCAATAAAAGTTTTCCCTGGTCAAACCGATAAATCAGCAAATCATCAACAACAGTGCCATTTTCGCGTGTCAGCGCCGAATACTGCGCTTGTCCGTCAACCAACTTTGTAACGTCATTTGTGGTCAAACGATTAACGAATTCGATTGCGTCTTCGCCTTCGACCCAAAATTCGCCCATATGCGAAACGTCAAAAAGTCCAGAATGCTCGCGCGTCCGAAGATGTTCGGCAATCACGCCCGAATACTGAACGGGCATATCCCAGCCGCCGAAATCAACCATTTTTCCGCCCAAGTCTCGATGAACTCGATTGAGCGGAGTTTTCTTTAGATCTTCCATAGATTTGTTTGAAAAATGTGTAAAGAAAAAACTAACACTCACAACTCACAAGCGTCAAGAATAGCCGGATTAGAAAAACTTTACAGGAAATTTTAGTTTCTAATGAATGAAAAGAATTTAGGATTTTTATTAATTTCGACGGGAAATAATTAATCAGCCAAACGATAATCAATCAGCAATGTATTACCGTTTTTCCATTTAATCCATCCTGATTGTATTTCAGTTGTTTTACTGTCGCCGTAACCGCTTTTACAGAAATCGGATGTAAAAATTTCAATCCATTCACCTTTCATTGACTTAACCTGAAAACAATCTTTGCCTACATATTTGATTTTTGCTGAATCATTTGACGGTAGTTGTCTGATAGCCTGTTTATACTTCGGCAGTCTCTCCACTACAAACTTACTCTTTAAAAACTTTTCCCAAGTCAGAAATTCTGTAAACCTTTCCTTCTTTATCCAAAAAGTTTTTCCTGTTTGGTTATTTACAATTACTTCATACCAACCGTTGTTTTTTGATTCGCAGCGAAAATTGAATGATGAATAATCAAGCCATAAAGTTTCAGGTTTGAGCCATTGTTTCTGAGCTTCGAGATTTTTTATATTCCAGCCGTTAATTGATTTGTCTGTAAAAAATTGTATCGTTTTTACTTTCTGCTTACCGTCGGGTTTTGCATAGAAATGAATAACCGTATTGTCATCAAAATTTATCGAAACAAGTCCGATTCCTAAACCGGTTTGAGCATTACAAACAACGGCAAAGCCGATTAAAAATAATAATGTTATCAGTTTATACATTATCTGCTTTTCTTTTTCTTTTCTTGCTTTGCTTCTTCTTTCGGAACTTTTGCTGAGGCTTCGATAATTTGTTCGCAGCTTTCGATTGAGGCGAGAATTGCGCCCTTTTCTTTTTCGTCCGTTGTTTTATCTAATGCCGATTTAAGCTGCAGCAGATATTTTTGCGAGGCTTCGGCGAGTTTGCGGACAGCTTTCGGGAAAAGTTTTTCGTCCTGTTTGCTGTGTTCGGCAACGTCGTCGATGTTATCGATTGCTTCTGCGAGAATTTTTTTTATATCTGTAAATAATTGAAGGTGTGTTCCGATCGGCAGTTCGCCCCATTTGTCGAGGTCTTTGGCGATTTGTCTCGATTGTGAAGCGTCATTATTCAAAGCAAGGAAACGCCGGTCAATCGCTTTGACAAAAACTTCGGTGCGCCGGTCAATTTCCTGCGCGTCGCGCACCAGGTCGGCTTCCATTTCCGTTAAACTATTGCGTCTCTGCGCATTTGCAGTCGAAGGCGCAATAAGTAAAACGCAAAAAATTGCCGTTAGAATAGAGAGTGTAATTTTAAGGTTGTCGCGTGTCATTTTGATTTCCTTTTGTATTGTCTGGAACAACCGAATCGTCGAAGAGCGGTTCGACGGCTTTTGCGCGCGTCTGGCGCACGTTTTTTATCAGATTTCTGACGTAAGATTCATATCTCATCGGCAGTTCGCGCCGAATCAATTCAAGTCGCGGAGCGAATCTTCGCAAATTTATTTCCAGACGCTTAAAATTATTCAAAATTTTACCACCGCCGTTGTCATTTTTTTGCAGAAAATTTAATGTGTTATCCATCAGCGCGCTGAAACCGCCGAGTTCGTCGGACATTTGAATATAAGATTCGCGCGTGTAAAAATCTTCCGCTTTTTTTAAACGATTTTCCATCAACTCCAAAGAAAGTTTCGTCCAATCTGAAACGTTCGTTTCAGCGTCAAGAAGAGATTTTTCCTGTTTTGAAACAATTTTCAGCGGCGGCGGCGCATCATCCGTATCGAACTGCTCCTGAGCGAAAGCAAGCGAAGGCAAAAGCAAAAAGGCAAAAGTAAACTGACAAAAGTAAACAGACAAAAATTTGTAATCGGAAAACAATCTTGCAAATTTCGGACTCGAAACATTTTTGCCTTTTACCTTTTTACTTTTGCTTTCGCTTGCTTCTCTCATTGTTTTTTACCTTTCCTTCCTTCGCCTTTTTTGATTAGATTTTGCAAAACCGGCAGGCGCAGGTTTACTTTTTCGACTTCAAGTTTGTTTTGCGCGGAGTCGGCAAGTCTCAAAAACTGCTGATAATTTACCATTGCATCGAGATATTCGCCTAAATTGTCGTATGAAATCGCCAAAAAATAATAAGCAATCGGCAAATTCGGCTGCTTTTTCGTCAACCACAAATATTCGGTTTTGGCTTCGGCAAATCGCTTTAATTCAAAAAGAGCAGTTGCTAAATTCGCTTGCGCCGTAAAATTATCCGGCGAAACCTGGAGAATCCGACGCAAAAGCGTTACCGCATTTTCAAATTGTTTTGCCTGCACCAGGGCTGCGCCGAAACCGACGGCGTGATTGATATTATTCGGCTCGGCTTCGGATGCGCGGCGGCAGTAATCTAATGCTTTTAACGGATTTTCCATTCTCAATAACGTGCAAAGCCGACTCAAAATCGTCGCGTTTTTTGCGTCTTTCTCAAGCTGTTTTTCCAAATCGGCGACGTTTTGTGAACTATTTGCCGTAATTGTATCACGCAAAAGCCTTGCTTCGGAAGAAGAATTTTTTATCGAATCTAAAATTTTCAGAGCTTCGGCGGATTTGTTTTGCGCGACGTAAATTCTGGCTTGCAGAAGTTTGGCTGAAACCGAATCGGGAGACGTTTGAAGCAGCGTTTTCGCGTCTTCAAAAGCCTGTTCGTAGTTGCCTTCCGACAGCGCGATTTCAGCGCGCTCCGTCAAAACCGATTTGTTATTTGATTCGATTGCCAAAGCACGATTCAAGCTCGTTTTAGCCGCAGTTTTATCACCCAGCGCCCTTTCGAGCGCGGCGCGCGTAGCCCAAACCGAAGCGGTCGGATTTGCCTTTGAAGTGAGAAATTGGAGTTTCGTCAAAAGTTCTTTTAAGATTTCCGGCTTGGCTTTTGTTTTCAGACGCAGTTCGGTTAAAGCCGAATAAGCGGAAAAGTTTTGCGAGTCCGTTTCGATTGCTTTGTTTAATAATTTTTCGGCTTCTGCAAATTGGTTTTTCTGTACGAGCAGCGCGCCCAAACTCGTCATCGGCAAAGTCCAATCCGCGCGCAAAGCGATGGCGCGGCGGAACGCTTTTTCGGCTTCATCCGTTTTATTTAACAAAAGAAAAACGCTGCCGCGCTGAAATTCGGCTTCGGGAAATTCGGGAATGATTTTTAAGGCTTCGTCGTAAAATTTGAGCGCCGTTTTATAATCGCCTTTTTCGTGCGCCTCCTGACCTTGATTGAAAATTTGAACCGGATCTCTTGTCTCCGCGTCCTCTTGAGCAAAACCGGCGGAGAAAAACAAAAAGACAAGGAAAACGACGGAAAAGATTTGTCGCCGCGTTGCGGGAAATTGAAGCGTCGAAACAAAACTCATTTTTATTTCTCGGAAAAATAAAGATACGAAAATTCTAACATCTGCCGTACAAACTCGTCTATATTTTTCAGCGCCGCGGAAAATTATTTTCGGTCGAGGCAGTTGCGTTAATCCGTTGCACTAAGATAAGATTTGCAGTTTGAGTATTTGCTCGGAAACGCTTTTCAGAAAACTTTTTCGAGTCGCATCGGGAACAATGGCAAAACCACAGCAAAGCTACCAAAACGAGACACCGACTGCCGAAGAAAAAGAACAAAACTTGCGCCATTTGATGCGCGAAATGCAACGGGTGTTGGTTGCCTTCTCCGGCGGAGTTGACAGCTCTTATCTGGCTTTGGTGGCAACCCAGGAAATGGGGGGAAATGCCTTTTGCGTTACCGGACTTTCGCCGAGTGTTTCGCAAATGCAGAGAGAAGAAGCCGAAAAAATCGCACGAGCTTTTAATTTTAACTTTCAAAAAATCCAAACCGACGAATTAGAAGATCCGCAGTATCAAGCCAATCCGATAAATCGCTGTTATCATTGCAAAACCGAGCTTTACGGCAAACTTTCAAGTCTTGCTACAGAAAAAAAGATCGAATTTATCCTGGACGGAACAAACGCCGACGACGCCCGCGATTATCGTCCCGGAAGAGTAGCAGCGCAGGAAAAAAATGTGCGAAGTCCTTTGATAGAAGTCGGATTGGGCAAAAACGAAATCAGGGAATTAAGCAAAAAACAAGGGCTTTCGACGTGGGATAAACCGTCGAGTCCGTGTCTTTCTTCGCGCATTGCTTACGGTGTCCCGGTAACAATCGAAAGACTTTCAAAAATCGAGCGCGGCGAGCAAATTCTGCGCACCGAAGGTTTTAGAGAGTTCCGCGTCCGCGTTCACGAGGAAATCGTGCGGCTGGAAATTGCGCCAGGCGAAATGCCGCGCGCACTAAATTTAAATGTAACCGGAAAATTAGCCGATAAATTCCGCGCGCTCGGTTTTAAATATGTAACGCTCGACTTGCACGGTTATCGCAGCGGCGCGATGAATGAGGTTTTGTAAGAGAATAAAGAAAAGTAAAAATTAGAAGAACTTTGTTTTTAATTTTTAAGTTTGTTTTTAGATAAAGTAATTAAAATTTTTTGACAAGTGGAGCAATTATTAAAAATGGCAAATCCGATGGCAGATGAAATGCGGCGATTTAAGGGGAGCGACGAGAAAAATCCGTTTGAGGCGATGAGCGAGCGCTTCGACCGCGCCGCACAGCTTTTAGGCTTGGAAGCCGATTTATACGCCGTAATGCGCGTGCCGAGCAGAGAATTAAAGGTTTATATTCCGGTCAGAATGGACACCGGGCATATCGAAGTTTTTGAAGGTTTTAGAGTTCAGCATAACTTTGCGCGCGGTCCGGCAAAAGGCGGCATCCGTTACGCGCCTGACGTAACCCTGGATGAAGTCAAGGCGCTTTCGGCGTGGATGACATGGAAATGCGCGGTCGTCAACGTTCCGTTCGGCGGCGGCAAAGGCGGAATTATTTGCAATCCGCACCAGATGTCAATCGGCGAGCTTGAACGACTGACAAGACGTTATACGGCTGAATTGATTGATTTTATCGGTCCTGACAAAGACGTTCCCGCGCCGGATATGAATACCAACGAACAAACGATGGCATGGATTATGGACACTTATTCGATGCACGCTCGCCACACTGTTACGGCTATCGTTACGGGAAAACCGGTCGCTCTCGGCGGTTCTCTGGGCAGGCGAGAAGCGACGGGACGCGGCGTTTTATTTTGCGTCAACGAAGCCATCAAGCGATTTAATTTAACACCGGAACAGACATCAGTCGTCGTACAAGGTTCAGGAAACGTTGGGGGTATCGGCGCGAACTTGATGCACGAAAAAGGTTATAAGGTTACCGCCATATCGGATGTCGGCGGCGGAATTTATAATAAAAACGGACTTAACATACCGGAAGTTTTGACGTTTTTGCAGCAAACAAAATCGCTTGAAGGTTACAAAGAAGCCGATTATGTCAGCAACAGCGAGTTGCTCGAACTTGAATGCGACGTGCTGGCGCCGTGTGCGACCGAAAATCAAATCACGTCGGAAAATGCCGATAAAATAAAATGTAAAATTTTAGCCGAAGGTGCAAACGGTCCGACCACTCCGAGGGCTGACAAAATTCTGCACGATAAGGGAATTTTCGTTATACCGGATATTTTAGCCAACGCCGGCGGTGTTACCGTTTCCTATTTTGAATGGGTGCAGGACAGAATGGGTTATTTCTGGCGCGAAGATGAAGTAAATCAAAGATTGGAAGAAAAAATGGTGGCAAGTTTTATCGAATTAAGTAATTTGGCTGAACTGCACAATGTTGATACGCGCACCGCCGCGTATATGCTGGCGATTGACCGCGTAGCGTTTGACACGAAAATGCGCGGCATTTACGCATAACGTATTAGTGCCTAATTATTTGAAATACTTGCTTTTCCTATAAATTTAAAGTAAGGTTTTACAAGTTTACGAAAAGTCGATGAAAATAATTATTGACTTTTGCGCAAATGTCTCGTATAAAATTACAACTAACAGGCTTAGATTGTATTAATTAGGCTGGAAATTTTTAACAATTCGAATTTGAAAGTTTTTTAGTCTATGCAATAATTGAGTAGCTTGTTTGAAGATTAGGCATTTTTGCTCTCTTTTACCAAAGCTACTATTGAATTGAAAAAATCTTTAAAATTATTTTCGGCGGAGGAATGTGATGAAACTCGCTAATAAAGCGTTCGTTATTGCGCTTACAATGTTGGCATTGATGATTTCAATGTCGGCTCAAACTTTAAGATCTACGGATGAACCGAGAAATACGGCACCAACTGTCGGTACAGGTGGTCCTCCGGGTGGTCCGACAGGTCTTTTTACCGTTTATGATGGACAAACCTTGAGAAGAGGTGAGTTCACTTTTAGTGCGGCTTATAGTAATTATGACCGCGATCCCGGCAATGTTGATATTACGGAAGTACCGGTTAGCTTCCAAATTGGATTGAGCGACCGTGCAGAGTTGTTTTTCAATACGGACGCTTACCGTGCTATCAAAGTCAACTCACCGCGCAATCTTTCCGGTTTTGCTCTTAATGGTTCCAACATTAACGGTAGAAGTCCGGGGGCTATCGTTCAGGCGCCGCAAGGAGCCGGAACAAGTCAATTCCCCGGTTTCGCAGTGTTTCGTCCGCCGGGAACGGCGCCGTTCGGCGTATTTCCCTTTGTAGGCGGTGGCGCAGGAACATTCGGGTTGCAAAATCCTAATTTTACAGCCGGTAGAATTTTTGGTTTTGGTACGGGTGCTGCTACTATCGGAGCGCCAAGGGGCGGCAATGGCAATAGTGCAGCTAATTTCCCCGGCATCGGTTCGGTTTTTGGAGGTATTTTGCCTGGCGTAGTTCTGCAAACTGCTACTGTTACGGGTGCTGGCGGTACAACTACCACAGTTCCGACAGTCTTTACCACCGCTCCTAGTTATTTGCCGGATGCTCCGTTTCTAAACCGTACATACGGTGAATCGGCATTTAGCACATTTACAATTGGTGGAAAATTCCGCTTTACCGGTCCGAATAATCCGTATGGAATCGGTTTTATTCCCTTCTACCGCTTTTATGCCGACCAGGCATCGGACGCTAGTGGATTTAACCAGCTTCAAAGAGGTGCAAGCCCTGGCGGTGGCGGCATTAATCCGTTTAGTAGTAATAGTCGTGGAGATATTGGTTTAGTCGCCTTTGGTGATGCCCGTCTTCGTAGGTGGGTTAATTTATCCGCTAATATCGGTTATATCTACAACAGCAGTGTAAGAGGAACTTTCTCGAATGGGAAAGCTAACATCTTGGATCGTCCTGATGAAGTTCTTGCAGCTATCGGCGCAGACTTCCCGGTAAACAGATATTTCCAACCGATTTTAGAGTTTCGTTCAACTCAATATGTCGGCGGACGTACGCCGAATGCGTTTGAAAATAGTCCTTTAGACGGTCTTGCTGGCGTCAGGGTTTATCCAGCTCGCTGGTTTAGTTTAGGTGCGGCTTTTCGTCGTCACTTTAATCAGCAAGATAGGGACAGCTTCGGCGATGACAGCTTTACGACTACTTCGGTCATTGCTAATGGTGGTACCACAGCAAATCGTACAACCTTTAGCGGTGTTCCTCCGGGGTTTCAGACTTCGTCAGACCCAAATGGTTTTATTTTTCAAGTCACAGCTGGTCATCGAAATGCTCGACAGGGTCCGATTGTAAATCAGTTTGCTGATGTTACTAATATAGAACTCAGCCAAACGACGGTTACAGCGCCATGTCGTGAAGGACAAGTTCGCGCCGAAGGTGCAACCTGCACCGACGATATGACGATTAATGTCAGAACTACGGCAGTTGACCCTGAAAATGACGTGCTTACTTATGTTTACACAGTTTCAGGTGGTCGCATTGTCGGACAAGGCGCAAATGTATCTTGGGATTTGACAGGTTCTCCTGTTGGAACTTATACAATTACAGCCGGTGTTGACGATAGCTGCGGCGTTTGCGGTAAAACTCAAACTAGAACAGTAACCGTTGCAGAGTGTAATTGCGTAACACCGCCACCTCCGTGTACTTGCCCGACCATTTCTGTAACCGGTCCGTCGGATGTTACCCAACCGGGTTCGACAATGACCTTTACGGCTAACACCAGCGGCGGCAGCCAGGAAAGCGTTACCTACGCCTGGACAGTTTCACAAGGTGAAATCGTCAGCGGTCAGGGAACACCTGTCATAACCGTTCAAACTACTCCGGAAATGGCTGGTCAGAACGTAGTTGCGACAGTAACAGTCGGTAATCTTTGCACTACATGTACAGAAAACACCGCACAAACCACTGCGGGTATTGCTTCAATCCCAGTTGCGACTCCGTTTACTGAGTTTACTGCGGCAACGCCTGACGAAATTAAGGCTAACTTGGATCCGTTCTTCAGTGAATTGAGCAACAATCCAAGTGCGCAAGGCTATATCATCAACTACGGAACGGACAAAGAAATTGCGAAACGTGAAAAAGATATTCGCGCTGCAATCAGATTCCGTAAATTTGATGCAAGTCGTGTAACCTTCTTGAGAGGCGGAGACAAGGGAACAGGCATTAGAACGGTATTGTATAGCGTTCCTGCCGGCGTACCTCCTCCAACTCCGGAACCGTAAATTAACTTTGCATCTTTTCTAAGATGTAACTTTCCTAAGCGAGTGACGTTTCTACGGAAATTTCACTCGCTTATGCTTTTAAATGTATTTTCCCAAAACACTTTGAAATAGTTAAAGTTTAGTGTAAGATAAGTTCTGTTTTATCTATGTAATTACACAAGTTAAATACCTCGAAAATTTCTGCAAACTCTGTTTAATGTTTTGAATGCAACAAACTTCCACAGTTAAATCATCTGAATAACGTTTGTCGGCTCTACCGCAAAGTTCAAATCTGAAAAAAGAAGTAAATATATGATGGAAAAAACCGGACGAAAAATAGGTTTTAGAACGAATGTTCTAGCAACGATTACGGCAATTTTGGTTTTATTTGCTAATTCGTTGTTTGCTGCAATAGTAACTAATAATGAATCGCCGCTGAAAATCAGCGATTGGCAGGTTGTCGGACCAAACGGAGGCGATGTGCGCGTTGTTGCAGTTGACCCGAAAGATAAAGACCGTCTTTATATCAGCACGCTTGACGGGCAAATCTATACTTCAGCCGACGCCGGAGTTAGTTGGAAATTGCTGGTCAATCTCAACCAACCGCGACTGGTTCTCGACCAATTGTTTGTTGATTCGAGAGATTCAAAAATTATTTATGCTTCGGGAAATCGGCATATCGCTCCAGGCGGATTTTTCAAAACAACCGACGGCGGCGCAACCTGGAAGGAAGCTAAAGAATTAAGAAAAGAATCAATCCACGCGATGGTGCAATCCACGCTCGACCCTGACGTTATTATGGTCGGAACGATAAATGGTGTGTGGATTTCAAAAAACTCGGGTGACGATTGGGATAAGATTAAATCCGATACGATGCCGATTAATATTGATGCTTTAGCCGTTGACCCGCGAACGACTAATACAATCTATGCCGGAACGTGGTGGCGTGCTTACAAAACGACTGACGGCGGGAAAAATTGGCGACTTATAAAAAACGGAATGATTGACGATTCAGACGTTTTTGCCGTAACGATTGACCAAAAAAATCCAGACCACATAATTGCGTCGGCTTGCAGCGGCATTTACGAGTCATACAATAAGGGCGAATTATGGAAAAAGGTGAACGGGATTCCGTCGCAATCGCGCCGAACAAGAGATATTTTGCAGCATCCTTCGATGCCGGGAACTGTCTTTGCCGCTACCACTGAAGGTTTTTGGATGACTTCAAACGCCGGGCAGTCCTGGGCTATAACAACACAGAAGGATTTAGAAATCAATTCAATCACAGTTCACCCCGATATGCCGAACCGCGTATTTATCGGAACAAATAATTACGGTGTGATGGTTTCTAATGACGGCGGCAAGAATTTCGCGCAGACAAACGACAATTTCACGAGCCGTTTTACTTATTCGGTTACGACCGACATTGAACAACCGAATCGCATTTATGCGACGACGCATAATACGCAAACCGGCGGCGGATTTGTTTTTGTCAGCAATGACGGAGGAAATACTTGGCAGGCAGGAAAAAATATTGACGTTTATCGCGTTTCGCCATTTGCGATACTCCAAGATCGTGTGAAAAGCGATACGCTTTATTTAGCGACAAATGTAGGAATATTCACCTCAATCGATCGCGGTAACCTTTGGAAACAGGTTACATTACCGAAACCTCCCGCGCCGAAAAAAGCTCCGGTAAAAAAGAAAACTACAAAAGCAAACACGGCAAAATCTAAAACCGCAACTCAAACGACGGCTGCTAAAACAAACCCGTCACTCGAACAAGCAACTGCTGCACCCGTTGCAAATACGACTTCGACCGCAACCGGTTTAATTCCGGTTTTGAATAATAAAATTAAAGTTTTGTCTTATTCAGAAGACGGCAAAAACGGGATTTATGCCGGAACAGATAAAGGCTTGTATCGTACTTATGATATGGCGAAAGGCTGGGAAAAAATTTCCTTGGGAGCAGGTATAGACGAAAATATCTTTGTCATCTATTCGACCCCGCAAGACCCTGAAACGATTTGGGTCGGTACATCGATTTCCGGCGTTATCGTTTCGCGCGATGGCGGTAAAACCTGGACAAAAACGGACGGCGTGCCGGACAGTGTTCCGGTCAGCTCGATAACGACTGACCCGAAACGACCGAATTACGTTTATGTCGGAACATCGCAGACATTTTGTTACAGCCGCGACGGCGGCAAAACCTGGACGCGCCGCGCCGGAAATCTTCCGCTCGGCAATTTCACGAGTATTCTTATCAACCCGAATAACACCGATGAAATTTACGTCTCAAGCGCGCTGGAATCCGACGGCGGAATTTATTTCTCCAAAGACGCCGGAGCGAATTGGAACCGGGTTGACTCAAAGGATATGAAACTTCCGAGCCGCCGCGTGTGGGCTATGGCTTTTGACCCGGCGGATTCAAATCGTATTTTTGCCGGAACGCATTCGGCGGGCGTTTACCGAATTGAACGCAAAATTACAACTGCTTCGACCGAAATGGTTACTCGTCCGAGAGTTCTGCCAACCGGAAATTAAATGACAATAATTGTTATTCGACAAAGGACGGCGTTAAATGCGTCGTCCTTTCTTTGTTTCCAACTTGGAAGTTGTTCGTTTGAACTCTATAATCTGAAAAGTTAGGAGCAAATTTGTGAAGCAAGAAATCAGTTGTCCCTGTCCAACCGGAGGAGATGTCGTTTTTCAGACGGAGAGCCAGCCTTTTTCCGAATTGTCCAATCAATCAAAGCTCTTTGTTGATTACCAAAAAAATCCGCTTCAATTAAAAAAATATTATCCTTCAACGGTTGAATCTCACACGCAAATTTCGCAGCGTATTCCCGAAGTTCTGGCAAATTATAAAACCGATCGCAATTTGTTGTGCGAGGTTTTGGCAGATGCAAACCGAGCCAACGGCGCAAGCGAAGAAACTTTTAAAAATCTCAATCTTTTACGCGACGCAAATTGCGTGGCGGTGGTTTCCGGTCAGCAAGCCGGACTTTTCACCGGACCGCTCTATACGATTTACAAAGCGCTCTCGGCTGTTAAATTAACCGAATGTCTGCGCGCGCGCGGGTTCAAAGCCGTTCCGGTTTTTTGGATTGCAACCGAAGACCACGATTTTGAAGAAGTTTCCAAGGTAGAAGTAATCGGGCGGCAGGGTGAATTAGTCAAACTCAAAAATGAGCCGCAAAGATGCCGCGAAAATTTGCCGGTCGGATATGTCAAACTCGACGATTCAATCAATAAAACAATTGAGCAGCTTTTCGATGCGCTTCCGCACACCGAATTTACCGAAGAGATAAGAAAATTAGTTGAGCGGTCCTGGACTTCTGGCGTAGATTACGGCGACGCATTTGCACGCCTTTTGACAAAAATTCTGGGCAAATACGGTTTGATTTTGCTGTGTCCGCTCGACGAACGCTTAAAAAAACTCGCCACGCACGTTTATGTCGAAGCCGTAAAAAAATCGGACGAGATTGTTTCAGCCTTGATAAAACGTAGTGAGGAACTCAAAGAAAACGGCTATCACGCGCAGGTTTTGATAACGCCCGATTATTTTCCGCTTTTCTGGCAATCAAAGGACAAAACACGTCACGCCATCAAGAAAACTGTTGAAGGAACTTACAAAGTTCGAGATTCGGAAAGGGAATTTAACCTGGAAGAACTTGCTGACATCGCGGCGTGCGAGCCGCAGCGATTCAGCCCGAGCGTCGTTCTACGCTCGGTTGTGCAAGATTATCTGCTGCCGACAGTTTGTTATTTCGGCGGCGCGGCGGAAGTTGCTTATTTTGCGCAATCGGCGGAAGTTTATCGAATTCTGGAGCGTCCGGTCACGACGATTTTTCATCGCCAGAGTTTTACGATTGTCGAACGGAAACACGCAAAAACGCTTGCCAAATATGAGTTGCAGTTAAAAGATTTATTTGCCGGAATTGAGTCGGTTGCCCCGCGAATAGTGGAAAGATATTTGAACCGCGAAATGGCGCAGATTTTTGCCGAAGTCGAAGAAAAAATCAACATCCAGCTTAATCGCTTAGACCAAAATTTGACCGAGTTTGAACCGACGCTGGCGGAAAATCTGGCAACCCGGCGGCGCAAGATTATCTATCACATCGAAAATCTTCGCAATAAATTTCAACAAGCGCAAATGCGAAAAGACACGGTTGTCGCGCGGCAAATTGAAACGGCTTTCAACGCTCTCGTGCCGAATAAAAATTTGCAGGAACGCTCGCTGAATATAACTTCGTTTGTCAACAGCTACGGACTTAACCTGATGGATTGGATTTACGCGGCGATTGACCTCGACGACAAAGAACATCGAATCATTTATCTTTAAGGCTGCCGAACTTAAAACCGTCGACTGTTTTTGCCAAGCCGAAAATTATACAGGTTTTTCCGAACTCGAAAATAATTAGTCGAAAAGACCATTTTATTTATTCACAATGGGTGTAATGCCCCGTCAGCTTGCTGCGGCTTTATTAAGTTTGTAACGAAAAGTGTTATAATTCTAAAAAATTCGTTTAACAATTTTCAAACTAAAAATAAAAGGAGTTAAAGTTAATGTTCGAGACATCAACTCTATCGCGACTAATTTTATATTGCACATTCATGGCGGCTTTGTTTGCGTTTGGTTTCGGCGATGTGCGTGCGCAGTCGCAAGCCTTAAACGGTCAAATAGAAGGCACTGTAACCGATGCGTCGGGCGCGACAATTCCCGGCGCGTTAATAACTGTGAGAAATGTCGAAACCGGAACCGAGCGTAAGGTAATCGGCGATGAAAGCGGTGTTTACCGCGCGCCGCTGCTGCCGCTCGGCGCCTATCAGATAACGGTCGAGGCGCCGAATTTCAAACGCCTCGTCCGCGAAGGAATTACTTTGACCGCCGGACAGACGGCGACGGTCGATTTAACACTTGAGACGGGCGACGTATCGGCGACCGTTACGGTTACCGCCGATTCTCCGATTGCTGACCCTGCTAAAATCGATGTCGGGCGCGTGATGGATACGCGCGAAGTGCAGAATCTGCCGCTTGTCTCGCGCAATCCGTATAATTATTCGCTACTTCAGGCAAATGTTACGGGTCGCCCGAATTCGGAATTCGGCGTACCGCGCATCAATGCCAACGGCTTTGCGCGCCGCACCAATTACCAGCTTGACGGCAACAACAACACCCAGGCTGACCGCAACGGAATTCGCCTGATGCCGATTTCGGAAATTTTCGTCAGTCAGGTTCAGCTTGTAACCAACGGTTTTTCGGCGGAATTCGGTAACACGCCCGGCTTGATTATGAATGCCATTACGCCTTCGGGAACAAACGGCATTCACGGCTCGGCAAGCTATCGTTTCCGCCGCACGCCCTTTTATGCGCGTCCGTTTTTCTATAACTCGAACAACGATTTGCCGGCAAATAAAGCCGATGACATCGCCGCTGCCGTCGGCGGTCCGATTATCACAGACAGATGGCAGTATTACGGCGGATTTGAATATATCAAACGCGGTTTAGCCGTCGAACCCATTCGCTTGGTAACGATTACGCCCGCGAATCAGGCTGCTTTAATCGCCGCAGGCGTTTCGTCTTCGGCTTTTGTGGCGGCGATTCCAACACAGCAAAACGCTAAATTTTTCATCATTCGCACCGACGCGCAATTAACCGACGCGCATCGCCTTACCGGGCGTTTTAACTATTTTAAGAATTTGACGACTTCCAACACCGGCGGCGGTCTGAACACGCTCGAAAGAACGCAGGATTTTAACGACCTCTCTTATGCCGGCGCCGTTCAATTGGTTTCGACTTTCGGCTCAAATCTTTTGAACGAGTTTCGTTTTCAATACGCCAAACGCAATTCGGTTTTCGTTGCCAGTCCGTTTACTCCGACCGGTCCGAGTATCGTTATTTCCGGCGTCGCCAATTTCGGTCCGGCTGAAAACAACGACACGGTTTCGCCGCTGGAAACGATAACGGAATTCAGAGACAATTTTACGGTTACACAAGGCAATCACACGGTAAAATTCGGCGGCAGCGCGAGCCGAATTTACGATTTCCGCAAGTCGGGAATCTTTTCGCGTTATACTTTTCCTTCGATTGCGGCTTATACGGCGGCAAGAAACGGAACAGACCCGTTAAGCTACACCAGTTACGTCGCCGCTTTCGGTAACCCGGTGTTCGAATATAAATCGATGTTTTATAACGCATTTATACAGGATGACTGGAAGGCGACTCAAAAACTTAAAATCAATTACGGACTTCGGTATGACCTTTATAAAGTGCCGCAAGCAAATGCTTCGTCGTTATTTTCAGCTTCGCAAAACTTCAAGGTAGATAAAAATAATTTTGCGCCGCGGCTCGGCGTCGTCTACGGTTTGCGCGACGGAAAATACGCGACAATTCTTCGCGCAAGCGCCGGTCTTTATTACGATCCGCCGCCGATTGATATTTACGCGCGTGCCTTGCAGAATAACGGCAGCCCGCAGTATTTTAATTTTACAATTACAAATCCGCGCACGACGGCAAACGCTCCGACGTTCCCGAATAATTTAGCAGCACTGCCGCCGGGCGCTGTTTTACCGATTCAAAGCATCGATACGGTTTCGCCCGATTTTAAGACTTTGTATGCGATGCACACGAATTTCCAAATCGAGCAATCTTTAACCAACGACATTTCGTTTACCGGCGGATTTATTCATTCGAGCGGCAGACATATTCCGGTTTATCGAAACATCAACCGTATCGCCGTCATCAGAACTTTGGCGGACGGACGTCCCGTATTTAATACGACGGCGAGTGCGGCGACCAGACTTGACCCGCGTTTTAACAATATTTTAATCGCCGAATCGGTCGGCAATTCAAATTACAACGCGGCGACGTTTCAATTAAACAAACGCTTTTCGCAAGGCTATCAGTTCAGCATCAATTACACGCTTTCAAAGGCGACCGACGACGCGCCGGAACAAAATTTGGTGGCTGCCTCGACACTCGCTCTGTCCGACCCGACGAATCGGGCGTTCGACCGCGGTCCGTCTTTAGCCGACCAGCGTCATACGTTCGTGATGAGTCTGGTTGCCAGACCGCAGTTTAATTTTGACAGCAAACTGGCGCGGGCGTTTTTCAATAACAATCAAATCGGCGTCATCGCAATCGCTAACAGCGGCGAAAGATTTAACATCATCTCGTCGCAGGATTTGAACGGCGACGGAATTTTCGTTGACCGTCCGGTCGGGGTAACGCGTAATTTCGGCAAAACGCCGCCGCAGTATAACGTCGATTTAAGATATTCGCGTTTCTTCAATTTCAACGAACGTTTCCATCTCGAAGCCTTTGCCGAAGCGACGAATATCTTTAACATCAGAAGCATTTACCAATACAATAATACGACTCTGACATCGGCATTTCCCGTTGACGCGAACGGAAATCTGACAAACGGATTGCCCGATTACAGAAATAACTTCCGATCGCTCGGCGGAGCAACGGCGCTCGACAGCCGAAACTTCCAAATCGGTTTCAAGTTTATTTTCTAGTTTTATTGAAAACAAAAGAGCCTCTGTTTTCACCGAGGCTCTTTTGTTTTCTTAGGTTAGTTCGCAGCGCTCATAAAAATTCGTAAATGATGACTGAACAAACGGGTACGGAAAATTCCGAACAGCCTGAATTGATTCGCGGCGTCGGCACATTGGGCGCGACGGCGCTTAATATGATTGATATGATTGGCGTCGGACCTTTCATAACAATGCCGTTGATTATTGCCGCGATGGGCGGACCGCAGGCGATGCTGGGCTGGATTTTCGGAGCGGTCCTGGTGATTTGCGACGGTTTAGTCTGGTCGGAACTTGGCGCTTCGATGCCGAAATCCGGCGGACCGTATAATTACCTGAAGGAAATTTACGGCGAGCGGAAACTCGGACGATTGATGTCGTTTTTGTTTATCTGGCAGTTGACGTTCAGCGCGCCGCTCTCGATTGCGTCGGGCTGTCTGGGTTTTGCTCTCTACGCGACTTATGCTTTTCCCGGACTTGACGGAACGCTTTTTACACAAAATTTTACTTTGCCGATTCCTTTTCTCGGCGATTTGACTGCCAGCATTGCGGCGACAAACGGAACATTTGTCGCTATCGGCGTGTGCGCCTTGTGCGTATTCTTGCTTTACCGGAAAATCACGGTTATCGAAAAATTTTCAAAGTTCCTGTGGGTCGGCGTGATTCTGACAATAATCTGGATTATTTTCGCGGGACTGACAAATTTCAATCCGGCGGTAGCATTTGATTTTCCGCCCAATGCTTTTGTACTGAATTCAAATTTCTTTTTAGGACTCGGCGCTGCGCTGCTTATTGCGGTTTACGATTATTGGGGTTATTACAATGTCTGTTTTTTCGCCGGTGAAGTCAAAGACCCGGGTAAAACGATTCCGCGCTCGATTATGCTTTCGATTGCGCTCGTCGCGTTGATTTATATCGTAATGAATATTGCCGTTTTGGGCGTTATTCCGTGGCGCGAGTTTGGTGAAACCGCAAATTCCGATGCTCGCCGTTATGTAATTTCCGCTTTTATGGAAAGGCTCTACGGACCGACGGCGGGAATTATCGCCACAATTTTGATTATGTGGACGGCATTCTCGTCGGTTTTTTCACTGCTTTTGGGTTACTCGCGCGTGCCGTATGCCGCCGCGCTTGACGGAAATTACTTTAAAGTTTTTGGAAGAGTTCACCCGAAACATCATTTTCCGTACGTTTCACTGTTAATAATGGGCGGAATTGCCGCGCTGTTTTGTTTTTTAAAATTGGCGGATGTTATTGCGGCGTTGGTAGTTATTCGTATAATTATTCAGTTTTTGGCGCAGATTGTCGGCGTGATGATTCTGCGGCAAACAAAACCCGATATACCGCGCCCGTTCAAAATGTGGCTGTATCCTTTGCCAGCCCTGATTGCGATTTTAGGCTTTTTGTACGTGCTTTTTATGCGTCCGAATTTTCAGAAAGAAATGCGCTACGCGGCAGTGCTAATTGTTCTCGGATTAATAATTTACTTCGCTCGTTCATACCGGCGAGGAGAGTATCCGTTTGATAATTCAAATAGAGTTATTATCGAAAAATAAGATTATGAAAGTTTTTACGCGACGTTCAATTGCTTTTGTGTGTTTTCTGGCTTTAGTTTTACAAGTTGTTTCTTTGACACAAATTAACGCGCAAGTTCGTGCAGCTTACGATAACGGCGCGATTGGATTGGGTCAGGCAATCAAGCGTCTGCAGACTTCGGCGAGCGCAATGCACACGGGCGCGCATCCCGACGATGAAGATTCAAACTTAATTGCTTATCTGGTACGCGGCAGAAATGCGAGAACGGCTTATTTGGCGCTAAATCGCGGCGAAGGCGGGCAGAATGTTATCGGAGCGGAACTGTTTGAACCACTCGGCGTAATTCGCACGGAAGAACTTCTTCAGGCACGGCGACTCGACGGCGGGCAGCAGCTTTTCACGAGCGTAATGGATTACGGATTTTCAAAAACCCGCGCCGAAGCGACCACAATCTGGGGCGAACAGGAAACTTTAGCCGACATGGTTCGCGCCTTCCGCACGTTTCGTCCGCTGGTCATCATTTCGCGTTTTCAGGGGACACCGGCGGACGGTCACGGGCAGCATCAACTCGCCGGTTACTTAACGCCGCTTGCCTATAAAGCCGCCGCCGACCCGAATCAATTTCCCGAACAAATCAGAGAAGGATTACTGCCGTGGCAAGCTAAAAAGTTGTATGTCGGACAGGGCTTTGCCGCTGCCGCCGGTGATGAACCGGCGACTGTTGTAGTAAACACGGGCGAATACGATCCGCTCATCGGGCGTTCATATGCGGAGATTGCTTCGGAAGGCAGAAGCCAGCACAAATCGCAGGAAATGGGTTCGGTCGAACGACGCGGCAGTCAAACTTCGCGCGAGCGTTTATTGGAATCTACGGTTGAAAAGTCTGCAAAGGAAAATGATATTTTTGACGGCATCGATACGTCAATCAAAGGAATTGCCAAATTAACCAATAATTCGGAAAGCGGTTTATCAGGCAAATTGTCCGATTTGCAGGATACGGCTGAAAAGGTTTTGAAAGAATACAATGCCTACGCGCCCCAAAAAATTGTTCCAATATTGGCAAAAGGAGTAAAACAGGCGCGCGAGGCAAAGGATTCGACGCGGAATCCTTACACTAAAACATTATTAGCCGAAAAGGAGCATGAATTTTCCAAAGCTCTGCAAAACGCTGCCGGAGTTGTTATTGATGCGCTGAGCGATTCGGAAACTATTGTCGCAGGTGATTCGACCGGCGTTTCGGTAAAGATTTTCGGAAACGCGGCAAAAATTAAAAATGTTTCTCTGAGTTTGCCCACCGATTGGACGGTTGAAAATGCGTCAGAACCAAAACCGACGGGAAATTTATTTTTCTCAAGACCGGAAGTGGCTTCAAACACGGCGTATTTCAATATCAAAGTTCCTGCCGAAGCGACTTTGACGCAGCCGTACTGGTTGGAAAAACCGCGTAAAAACTTTACGTTTGACTGGACGGCAAGCAACGCGCTGAAAAACGCGCCGTTTCAAAATCAATTAGTTTCTGCCAATGTCGCAATGGAAATCGGCGGTGTCGATATTATCGTCTCCCAGTCGGTTCAATATCGTTACGCAGATCCGATTCGCGGTGAATTGAGGCGTGATTTAAATGTTGTTCCGCTGGTCGGCATAACACTGGACACGAATTTATTAATCGTTCCTGTTTCAAACAAATCGCAAAAACAGCGGCTCGTAATGTCTGTAACAAACAACGCGCCGCGAGAAACCAAAGGTTCGGCGAAACTTAATCTTCCCGCCGGTTGGAGTTCCGGTCCGTCGTCGGCTGATTTTGATTTGCGGAGAAAAGGCGAAAAAACAGCCGTCGCTTTTGACGTAACGATTCCTGCTGACACCCGAATTAACAAGTATGATTTAAACGCGATTGCCGTAGTAAACGGTCAAATTTACGACCAGTCAATGCAGGAAATCGCTTACCCGCACATTCAAACACATCGCCTTTATACGAAAGCGACAGTTTCAGCGCAAGTGTTGGATTTGAAAATTGCGCCGGTGCGCGTCGGTTACATAATGGGAAGCGGCGACGCGGTTCCGGCAGCTATCGGACGATTGGGTTTGCCGGTAACGATGCTTGGCGAAAAAGACCTTTCGACCGGCGATTTGTCGAAATTCGATACGATTGTCGTCGGCATTCGCGCTTCGCAGGTTCGTCCCGATTTTGTGGCGAACAACAGCAGACTGCTCGATTTTGTCAAAAACGGCGGAACGCTGATTGTTCAATATCAGCAATCCGAGTATATACAAAACAATCTCACGCCTTTTCCAGCCAAGATGGAATCGGTTACAAACGGAACACAGCGCATTTCAAACGTGCGCGTCGTTGACGAAAACGCGCCGGTCAAAATTTTAGTTCCGAACAATCCGATATTTAATTACCCAAATAAAATCGTCGCAGGCGACTGGAATAATTGGGTGCAGGAAAGAAATCTTTACACGCTGACCGGACTCGACCCACGTTATACGGCACTGCTCGAAACACAGGACGAAGGCGAGCCACCGGTTACAGGCGGTTTGGTTTACGCTAAAATCGGAAAGGGAACTTATGTTTACAATTCGTATTCCTTTTTCCGCCAGCTTCCGACAGGCAATCCGGGCGCATACCGTCTTTTTGCCAATATGCTGAGTTTGCCGAAGGCGACCAAAGAGACAACGACAAAAACAAAATAAAATCGGCTGATACGATTAAAGGCAGGGAGTTTAAATTTGTCTTTTTCTCTGTGTCTTTTAATTTTTGTGCATTGAAAAGATAAACCGGAGACTAAAAGCAGTGTTATCTGAAACGAAAGAGAAATTTCCAGCGCCTTCATATACTGAAAATGTTCTGAACGATTGTTTTGAAGACGCCAAACAGTATTTCTTAGACGCACTTTTAGAAGTCGATTACGCGCATGCAGTGATGCTCGCCGAGCAGAAAATCATTACCGAAGACGAACTAAAAATGCTGCTTAAAGCCTTGCGTGCGCTTGATTTGACTAAGATTCGCGCCGTGAAATATGACGGCACTTACGAAGATTTATTTTTTTATTTGCAGCAGGAAATAACTAAAAACTGCGACCCTGACGTTGCCGGAAAACTTCACACGGCGCGCAGCCGAAACGACCTTGACGTTACGATTTATCGTTTGCGCCTGCGGCAGGATACGCTGCAACTTTTACAGGCGACGATGAATCTGCGCCGCACGATGCTCGATTTAGCGTCGCAGTATCACGAAACTTTAATTCCGGCATACACGCACACGCAACCGGCGCAGCCTTCGACACTCGCCCATTTTCTGCTCGCAATCGCCGAGAATCTCGGACGCGATATTAAAAGATTACAGCGCGCTTTCGAGAATATGAATTATTCTCCGCTCGGCGCCTGCGCGATTACGACGACCGGTTTTCCGATTAATCGTCAACGCACGGCAGAACTTTTGGGATTCACCGCGCCGACCGTAAACTCTTACGCTTCAATCGCTTCGATAGATTATTTTTCCGAATTGCTCGGCGCGACAATCGCTTTACTTGTCAACGTCGGGAAATTTTCGCAGGAATTTCTTTTAATGGCGATGCAGGAATTCGACGTGATTGTTTTGTCCGACGCTTATGTCCAGACTTCTTCGATTATGCCGCAGAAGCGAAATCCGGTCGCGCTCGAACACGTTCGCGCGATCGCCAGCAAAGGCTTGGGTCAGGCGCTCGGCGTGTTGACCGCTGTCCACAACACGCCGTTCGGCGATATAAACGATTCGGAAGACGATATTCAACCGTTAATTTACAGCGCGATTCGTGACGCAAAACGTGCTATATCTTTGTTCGGAAATTCGCTGAAATCAGCGACCTTTAAGATTGAAACATTAAAAAAACGCGCCGGCGAAAATTTTATCACCGTAACCGAGCTTGCCGACACAATCGTGCGCCGAGAAAATGTCTCTTTTCGCAGCGCGCATCATATTGTCGCCAAATCCGTCAAAGATGCTCTCGAAGCAAAAAGCGAAATCACGCACGAAATTTTGCAGGCGGCGGCGCGTGAAGTTTTGGGAAATGAACTTTCACTTTCCGCCGCTGAAACGAAACAGGCTCTGTCGCCGGAAAACTTCGTCAATATCAGAAAAATTTACGGCGGAACCGCGCCCGAAGAAACACGCCGCGCTTTGTCTGTCGAAAGGGAAATCGAATCGGCGGACGAGCAATGGTTTGACAACAAAACGAAATTTTTAAAAAATTCAGCTGATAAACTCGAAAAAATTGTCGATAATTTTATCTAAGTTATATGGGCGACGCGGCTTGTCTTCCCCGATGAAGCAAGCAGAATAATAAGTTATGTGAATCAATAGTAGAGAAGTGACAGACAAGCAAGAATGATAAGATTTTCTTGCTTATGGATAATCAACTGATTCAAATTTATTTGCTTGTCTGCCAAATCTACGATAATCAAAGCTC
>JAABUN010003316.1_pt1 | contig 25277 bp, 16 predicted proteins | sample 5559311 | NCBI WGS metagenome assembly JAABUN01 (sample SAMN10711877, study PRJNA513370) | rock metagenome | isolation source: Antarctica rocks | place: Antarctica: Victoria Land, Siegfried Peak sud
CCAGGACGTGATGAAGCGCCGACAGGTGATGTTGGTCCAGGTCGTCAAGGAGGAGCGCGGCAACAAGGGCGCGGCGTTGACCACCTATCTGTCGCTCGCCGGGCGCTACACCGTGCTGATGCCCAACACGTCCAAGGGCGGCGGCATCAGCCGCAAGATCAGCTCGGCCGCCGACCGCAAGCGGCTGAAGTCGATCATGGCCGAATTCGAACTGCCGCGCTCGATGGGCCTGATCGTGCGCACCGCCGGGCTCCAGCGGACGCGCGCCGAGATCCGGCGCGACTTCGACTATCTGGCGCGGCTGTGGGACGGCATTCGCGAGGCGACGCTGAAGGCCAACGCGCCCGAGCAGATCTACGCCGACAGCGACCTGTTGAAGCGCGCGATCCGCGACATCTACAACAAGGACGTGGACGAGGTGCTGGTCGAGGGGCCGGACGGCTACGCCCAGGCGCGCGAATACATGAAGCTCTTGATGCCGAGCCACGCGCGCCGCGTGAAGCACTATGCCGACCCGGTGCCCTTGTTCCAGCGCGAGGGCGTCGAGGACCAGCTGTCGGCGATGTTCTCGCCGACTGTGCAGCTGCCGTCGGGCGGCTATCTGGTGATCAACCCGACCGAGGCCCTGGTGTCGATCGACATCAACTCCGGCCGCTCCACCAAGGAGCACGGGATCGAGGCGACGGCGGTCAAGACCAATCTGGAGGCCGCGCAGGAGATCGCGCGTCAGTTGCGGCTGCGCGACATGGCCGGGCTGATCGTCATCGACTTCATCGACATGGAGTCCAACTCCAACAACAAGAAGGTCGAGCGCTGTCTGAAGGACGCGCTGAAAGGCGACCGCGCGCGCATCCAGGTGGGCCGCATCTCGTCCTTCGGGCTGCTCGAGATGAGTCGGCAGCGGCTGCGCACCGGCGTGCTCGAGGCCTCCACCCACTCCTGTCCGCACTGCGACGGCACCGGCCTGATGCGCAACGCCGCGTCGGCTGGCTTGTCGGCGCTGCGCATGCTGGAGGAGGAGGCCGCGCGTGGTCGCGGCTCGCAGCTGACCTTGCGCGCCGGGTTCGAGGCGGCGTTCTACGTGCTGAACTCGAAGCGCGACGACCTGAAGGAGGTCGAGGAGCGCTACGGCGTTCACATCACGATCGATGGCGACCCGTCCTTCGAGGGCGCGCGGATGGAGGTCGGCTCGGCCGGGCCTCCGCCGGTCCCGCGCAAGCTGGAGCCGGTCGCGTTCGTCGAGGAGGAGGATGACGATCTGCCCGAAGACGAGATCGACGAGGAGGAGGCGGCCGAGATCGCGGCCGTGGCCGCCGCCCAGGACGAGGAGGCTGACGAGGGCGGTCGTGGACGCGGCGGACGCGGTCGGGGCGAGAGCGGCCGGGGTGACGGCGGCGGCCGTCGCCGCCGTCGCCGGGGCGGTGAGCGCGACGAGGTGGCCGACACCGCCTCCACCGAGACCGACTCCACGGATGACGCCGAGGAAACGGAGGGCGCACCGGAGGCCGTCGCGGCCGACGACGGGGACGACGACGAACGCCGTCGGCGGCGGCGCGGGCGGCGCGGTGGTCGCCGTCGTCGCTCGCGTGGCGATGGCGATGTCGAAGCGACGGACGATCAGCCGGACGCTGAGCCCGTGACCGACGGCGAAGGCGCGGCGGACGAGACCGCCAGCCCGCTCACGCCGTCGGCGATCGCGGCCACGGCTGGCGAGCCCGCGCTGCTCGAGCCCGGCCAGGAGGCCGGCGTGGCGGAGACGCCGAAGCCGAAGCGGTCGCGCCGCCGCAAGCCGGAGACCTCCGAGACGACGGCCGAGGCGGAGCCGGTCATGGAGGCCGAGGCACCCGCATCCGAGGAGCCGGAGGGACCACCCAAACCCCGCCGCCGCCGTGCGGCCAAGCCGAAGGCGGAGGTTGTCGACGAGGCGACCGAAGTCGAGCCTGACGCTGCGGCCGAGGTCGTTCCCGATCCGACCGACGAGCCGCCCACGGACTTGCCGCGCCCCCGTCGCCGTCGCCCCAGCCGCCCCAGCGAGGAGGCGGCCGCGACACCGGCGGTCGAGCTCGCCACCGGTTCCCAGGCGACCGCTGATGCCGACGCGGCGGCGGCACAGGCGGCTGATGAGGTGCTCGCCGCGACCGAGTCCGCTGAGGACGCCCCGGCCAACGACGCGGACACCGCCTCCGACGGCTCGTCCCGCAAGGGCTGGTGGCAGCGCACCTTCGGGTGACCCGCGAGGGGAGGGGGCGGCCGCAAGAGCCGACCTCCTCCCCCTTCACCCGCCATTCACGCGGCGACGGGCAGCACGCCGACCGTCCCGATCGCCGAACGAGGCCCACCCCGATGCGCCCGCTCCGCACCTCTTTCCGCCTGACCGCCGTCCTCACGGCCGCACTCGGCGTGGCGGTGCAGCCGGTCGCCGCCCAGTCGGTCTTGCGCGACGCAGAGACCGAAGCCCTGTTCGCCGAAATGTCAGCGCCGCTGGTGCGCGCGGCCGGGCTCGACCCCGACAACGTCCATGTCGTCCTGTTGAGCGACCCGACCATCAACGCCTTCGTGGCCGGCGGCCAGACCGTCTATGTCCACTCCGGCCTGCTGCTCGCCGCCGACGACGCCAACCAGGTCCAGGGCGTCATCGCGCACGAGCTCGGCCACATCGCGGGCGGCCATGTGAACCGCTTCGGCGACGGCCTGAAGACCGCCACCGGCATCTCGCTCCTCAGCCTGATCCTCGGCGCGGCCGCGATGGCGGCGGGCGCCGGCAACGCGGGCGCGGGCATCCTGGCGGCGGGGCAGCAGGCCGCGCAGGGAAGCTTCCTCGCCTTCACCCGAGTGCAGGAATCGAGTGCCGACGCGGCCGGAGCGAGCTACCTCAACACCGCCGGCATCAGCGGGCGCGGCTCGCTCGCCTTCTTCCAGAAGCTCAAGAATCAGGAGTTCCGCGCGGGCGTGGCGCAGACCGACAGCTACGACCGCACCCACCCGCTGTCGGGCGAGCGGATCCAGTATCTGACCGACGCCTACAAGTCAGCGCCGTCCTGGGGCACGCCCTCCAATCCCAAGCTGGAGGCGCGCTTTTCGCAGGTGAAGGCGAAGCTGGCGGGCTATCTGGAGCAGCCCGCCAAGGTGCTGCGCGAGTATCCGACGACCAGGACGACGCTGCCCGCCCGTTACGCGCGCGCCTACGCCTATCACCGGCTCGCGCAGACCGACAAGGCGCTGGTCGAGACCAGGGCGCTGCTCGCGGCCGAGCCGGACAACCCGTACTTCCTCGAGCTCGACGGCCAGATCCTGCTCGAATCGCACCGCGCGGAGGAGGCGATCGCGCCGCTCGAACGCGCCACGCGGCTGACCAACAACACGCCCCTGATCGCGCTCGCCTATGGCCACGCGCTGTTGCAGACGGGCGACTACGCGCGACTGGCGGAGGCGGAGCGGGTGCTGCGCGCGGCCGTGACCCTCGACCGCGACAATCCGTTCGCCTGGTGGCAGTTGGGCGTGATCTACGACGCCCGGGGTGACATTCCGCGCGCTCAGCTCGCCACTGCCGAACGCTGGCAGTTGCAGGCGCAGCCGCAGCTGGCGCTGCCCAACGCGCGCGCCGCGATGGCCTCGCTGCCGGCCGGCTCGCCGGACTGGCTGCGCGCGCAGGACATCGCGCTGGTGGCCGCGCAGGCGATCAAGGACCGCAAGCGGGACAAGCGCTCTTGAACGAGGGCGCGCGACTGGGGCTGGCCGGGGTCGTAGGCGGCGTGGTCGGCGGCGCGGTGGTGGCGCTCGGCGGGCCGTTGCTCGGGGTCGGGGCGGCGTCGCCGGCGGCCGTTCGGGTGGCACTCGCCAGCGATCCGGCGATGATCCCGGACGCCATGGAGCGGCTGCGCTCCAACGAGCGCGACGCGGCGGTGGCGGCCAACCGGCAGGCGCTCACGAGCCCGTTCCGCAACGCGTCCGCCGGCAATCCCGAGGGCGATGTGACGGTGGTCGAGTTCTTCGACTACGCCTGCGGCTTCTGCAAGCGGTCGCAGCCGGCGGTCGCGGCGCTGTTGCGCGACGACCCCAATGTTCGGCTGGTCTATCGCGAGCTGCCAATCCTGGGCGAGCCCTCCGCGCGCGCCGCCACTGCCAGCCTGAAGGCGGCCGCCACCGACCGCTACCGCGCGTTCCACGACGCCCTGTTCGCGCGCGGACCGGGCGCGATCGGCGCGGCCGCCGACGCGGCGGGCCTGCCGCCCGACCGCCTCTCCGGCCAACCCGACGCGGCCGAACGAGCCGAAGTCGCCCGCAACCTCGACCTCGCGCAGGCCCTGGGCGTCACCGGCACCCCAGCCTGGGTCATCGGCGACCGCGTGATCGACGGCGCGGTGGACGAGGCAGCGCTGAAGCGAGCGGTGGCGGAGGCGCGGGGGTGAGGGGTGTCGGCTTTCAATCCGGAAGGTTTCGGGAATGGCGGGGCCAAAAGCCGCCGTTCCGTCAAGTGTCGCAGCCGTCAGCTTGTGACACACGTTGAATGCAGACGCTTTCGACTCTTTGCGGGCCTTTGTTCAGTGCGGGACGGCCCCAATCTCGAACCCCGTCTTATCGTGCAGGGCGAACCGGTCGATGATGTCCGCGCTCGCGCGATTATAGCCGACCAGCTCAACCCGAACGCCGTCGCGTCGTAGCCGTGCGACGATCTTATCGAGCGCCGCGACGGCCGATATGTCCCAAAAATGCGCGCCGGTCATGTCGATCAACACGTTCGGCACCTTTTCTTCGATCTGAAAAGCACGGGTGAAGCGATCCACCGAGGCGAAGAATATTTGTCCCGACACGTGAAAGGTCGCGGTCGCGCCATCCTTGGACAAGAAGTGTTCGACGGCGAACATGCGCCGCACCTTGCCTGCGAAGAAGATGCCCGACAGCAGCACGCCCGCCAGCACGCCTTGCGCCAGATCGTGCGTCGCCACCACCACGACCACCGTCGTCACCATCACGACCGATGACGGCCAGGGATGGCGGCGCAGGTTCGGGACCGAGTTCCAGCTGAACGTTCCGATCGACACCATGATCATGATCGCGACCAGCGCGGGCATCGGGATGCGCCCGACGAACGGCCCGAGCACTGCGAGAAGGAACAGCAGGAACGCACCGGCGGTGAAGGTCGAAAGCCGTCCCCGGCCACCGGAGGTGACGTTGATCACCGACTGACCGATCATGGCGCACCCTCCCATGCCGCCGAACATGGCCGCTACTATGTTGGCGCTGCCTTGGCCCCCGCATTCGCGGCGCTTGTTGCTGTCCGTGTCGGTCATGTCGTCGACGATCTGCGCGGTGAGCAGCGACTCCAGCAGACCCACGGCCGCCATGGCCAGCGAATAGGGCACGATGATCCGAAGCGTTTCAAACGTAAACGGAACGTCAGGCCAGACGAGGCTGGGGAGCCCTTGCGGAATATCTCCCATGTCGCCGACGGTGTTGACCGGTGCGCCCGTGGCGATGCTCACCGCTGTCAGCACCAGTATCGCGATCAGCGGCGACGGCACGGCTTTAGAGACGCGCGGCAGGAGATAGATGACGGCAAGCCCGGCTGCGACCATCGCATAAGCCTGCCAGCTTACGTTGGTAAGCTGCGGCAGCTGCGCCATGAAGATCAGGATTGCGAGCGCGTTGACGAAGCCGGTGATTACCGATCGCGACACGAACTGCATCAGCAAGTCGAGCCGCGCCAGACCCGCGACCATTTGAACCAGCCCCATGAGGATGGTTGCGGCGAACAGATACTCGACGCCGTGGTCGCGGACGAGCGGGATAACGAGCACGGCGACGGCGGCGGTCGCGGCGGAGATCATGCCGGGCCTGCCGCCGGTGAACGCGATCACGATGGCGATCGCCACGGAAGCGTAGAGGCCAACCCTGGGATCGACCCCGGCAATAATCGAGAAGCCGATCGCTTCAGGAATGAGTGCAAGCGCGACGACGATGCCGGCGAGTACGTCGCGTCGTGCACTCCCGGTGTCGCTAACCCATTCGGCGCGATATCGAGAAAGAGCAGTGGTGTTGATCAAAGGCGAAATTCCGCAACGGTCGCACGGGGAAGCGCCGCACAAGACGCCGCTCGTAATCAGATGTGCGAGATGTTGTCCGGCGGGTCGGCGGCCAGAATAGCCACCCGGAATTGCACCGGGTCCATGCGAGTGACGATCGCTTACCCGGCGCAGCCACCTATTACAATGCCGGGGCGCGCCACCCCCGATCGCCCGCCCAGGGTCAAGATCGGTCGGTTTCGCCGCCGCCTGTCGGCTTCCGCTTCCTGTCCCATCCAAGTGTCCGAAGTGGGCGTCGCAAAGCATCCGCTTGCGACATTGATGAACCGCTCCGGCTACGGCCGGAAGATGGGTCGAGAGCGGCCGCCACCCCTCACCCCGCCCGCTTGAACCCCTGCGCCACCAGGTACCATTCGCTCGAGCCCTTGCGGCTGGCCGGCGGTTTGGCGTGTTTGACGGTGGTGAAGCGGCGCTTCAGCTCGGCCAGCAGGTCGCCCTGGGTGCCGCCGGCCAGCACCTTGGCCACGAACGCGCCGCCCGGCTCCAGCGTGGCGATGGCGAAGTCGGCGGCGAGCTCGACCAGCACCATCGTGCGCAAATGGTCGGTCTGCTGGTGGCCGACCGTGTTGGCGGCCATGTCGGAGAGCACCAGGTCGGGCGCGCGGCCGAGTGCGGCCAGGATCGCGGCGGGCGCATCGTCGTCGGTGAAGTCGCGCTCCATCAGCACCGCGCCCTCGATCGGGTCGGTCGGCAGCAGGTCGACGCCCACGATCCGCGCGCCCGGATCGCGCCGCAAGACCAGCTGCGCCCAGCCGCCCGGCGCGCAGCCCAGATCGACCACCGCGCGCGCACCCTTCAGGATGGCGAACTTTTCGTCCAATTCCGACAGCTTGTAGGCGGCGCGGCTGCGAAAGCCCTCAGCCTTGGCCGCGCGGACATAAGGGTCGTTCAGCTGGCGCTCCAGCCAGCGGGTCGACTGCGCGGTGCGGCCCTTGGCGGTCTTCACCCGCTGGCGCCCGGCGGTGCGCAGCGAACGGCCGGCGGGCGGCCCGGGCGGGCGGGGCGGCGTGGTCACGCGGTGCCGGTGGCGAGCAGCGAGCGCAGGATGCCCTCGCGGATGCCACGGTCCGCGACCGACAGCACGGGCGCCGGCCAGCACTCCAGGATCACGTCCAGGATGGCGCAGCCCGCGACGACCAGCTCGGCGCGGTCGGGGCCGATGCAGGGGACTTGCTGGCGCTCCTCGATGCTCATGGCGGCAAGGTCGCGGCCGATGTCGCGCAGCTCCATCGCCGGGACGACCTGCCCGTCGACCTGCCGGCGGTCATAGACGGCCAAGCGCAGCCAGACCGAAGCCAGCGTGGTCACCGTGCCCGACGTGCCCACCAGTTGAGCGTTCTGGCAGGGCGCGCCCTCGATCCGCCCGCGAAAGCCCGACAGGGCGGCGAGCAAACGCGCGCGCATCCGGTCGTAGGCGGCCATGCGGTCGGCCGGCGTGGTGCCGGTGCTGACGGCGGGCTCCGCCTCGCTCAGCGACACCACGCCCCAGGGGGTGGACGTCCAGTCGATCACGGTCGCACCGCGTTCGCCCGGCCGGACGAGCACGACCTCCGTCGAGCCGCCGCCGATGTCGAACACGATCGCGGCGGGCGCGTCGTCGGCGATTAGCGCCTGACAGCCGAGCACGGCGAGCCGCGCCTCCTCGGCGGCGTCGATCACTTGCAACTGGATGCCGGTTTCGGCGGCGACACGCTCGATGAACTCGGCCCCATTGGCGGCCTGGCGGCAGGCTTCGGTGGCGACGGAGCGTGCCAGCGTCACTCGGCGGTGACGCAGCTTGTCGGCGCACGCGTGGAGCGCCTCGATGGTGCGCTCGATCGCCGGCGGTGACAGGCGACCGCTGGCGTGCAGCCCCTCGCCCAATCGGACGACGCGCGAGAAGGCGTCGACGATCAGAAAGCCGTCTTCGGCCGCGGGCCTCGCGATCAGCAGGCGGCAATTGTTGGTGCCCAGATCAAGGGCGGCGAACACGTCGCGGCTCCACCCGCGCCCGTGCGGGCGCAAGGCGGGCAGGGGCAGCGGCGTGCCGCCGATGGCAGGAGGGGGGGCGGGTGCGCCCGGCGGTCCACGGGTCACGGGGCTGGCGCGTCTCTCGTCTTTCCACCGGGCGTCGGTCCGCCCAGGCACTTGACCGGTGGACGTAGCGGCAACCGGCGGGGGCGGCAAGCGGCGGCGGTTGACAGCCCGGCGACCGCCCGCCTAACCCGGCCGCCCGGCACTGCCCCGTCGTCTAACGGCAAGACAACGGACTCTGACTCCGTTAATCGTGGTTCGAATCCACGCGGGGCATCCAGCCGTGCGGCTTCAATCCAACAGCAGCAGGGCCGCCGCCAGCGCCAGCACCAGGCTGGTGAGCGAGGCCGCGCCGATGACGAGCAGCGGCCTGGTCCCGGCGCGCAGCAGTTCGGTCAGCGGCGAGCGGATGGCGATGGCAGTCACGGCGGCGGCCAGCAGCGCGGACGCGACCGTCTGCGCCGCGCCGCCCGCAGCGGCGGGCACCCAGCCGAGCGAGTTCACGGTGGCGAGCGCGAAAAAGCCGGCGACGAACCACGGCAGCACGCTCGGCCGCGTGCCGCCCGCGTCGGTCGGCAGCAGCAGCGGCAGCAGCGCCAGCACGGGGGCCAACAGCGCCACGCGGGTCAGCTTGACGATGGTGGCGATCTGGCCGGCCCCGTCGGAATAGCTGTAGCCCGCGCCCAGCGACTGGGCGACGTCGTGGATCGACGCGCCGAGCACGAAGCCCGCCTGCAAATCGCTCAAGGCCAGCGCGTGGGCGAGCAGCGGGTAGAGCACCATGGCGGCCGCGCTCGCCGCCGAGATGCCGACGAGCACCAGCGTCAGCTGCGCCTGGCTCGCACGGCGCTCGCCCAAGGTGGTGGCAATGGAGAGCGCGGCCGACGCGCCGCAGATCGCCACCGACCCGCCGGCCAGCGTGCCGAAGGGCGACCCCAGGGCCAGCCGTCGCGCGACCAGCACGCCGACCCCGATCGTGCTGGCGACGATCACCACGATCGCGGCCAGCGCCGACGGGCCGAGCGCCCACATCTGGCCGAGCGTGACTCGCGCTCCGATCAGCACGATGCCGATGCGCAGCAGTGAGCGCGAGGCGACCACCAGCCCCGGCGACAGCCGCTCGTCGCTCGACAGGAAGTTGAGCGCCAGCCCGATCAGCAGAGCCATGAGCGTGAGCGGCACGCCGTAATGATCCGACAGAAAGCCCGCCGCCGCCGTGCCGACCGCCACCACGGCCAGGCCGGGGACCAGCGCGCGGACGCTCGGGCGCGACGCCGGGCTGACCTCCACGTCGTTGTAGAGGTCGGCGGCCATCACCGGCCGGCGCGCGCGCTCCGTCATCGTTCGGCCCGACGCTGTTCCGTCAGAAGTTCGCGCGCGCCGTGATGCCGTAATAACGGTCCGCCTCGCGCGGGATAATCGAGCGCAGCGATCCGCCCGGGCCTCCCGTGACGATCGACGCCGCGAAGCTCTGGTCGAACACGTTCTTGACCTGCCCCGTCAGCTTGAAGCGCCCGGCGGTGTCGACCAGCGAGGCCGACAGGTCGACGAGCGCGTAGCCGCCGATCGTGGTGGCGGCGCGGACCACCGGGCTCGCGTCGAACTGCGACAGCTGCTTGGTCTGATACGCGCTCTGGGTGCCGAGCTGGACGTCCACGACCCCGCCGGTGCGGATGGTGTAGTCGGCGTTGAAGCTCGCCTTCACCTTGGGCGCATAGCCGAGCGTCGTGCCGTTGGGCACCACGCCCGTCGTGTTGCCGCTGGTCGGCACCCGGAACTGGTCGACCTTTGCGTCGGTGTAGGCGACGCCGCCCGACAGGTTGAGGTCGGTCAGCGGCCGCCAGATCAGGTCAAGCTCTCCGCCTCTGGTCGAGATGTCGCCCGCGTTGGTGAAGCGGGTGACGACCTGCCCGTTGACGATGTCCGGGTTGTTCGCCTGAAAGTTGCGGTATTTGGCGTAATAGGCGGCGAGGTTGACCACCAAGGTCCCGTTGAACAGGCTGTTCTTCAGCCCGACCTCGTAACTGTTCGAGGTCTCCGGCGCGATCGTGTTCGTGCCGTTGGCGTTCAGATTGTAGAACACGTTGAAGGCCGGGCCTTTGTAACCGCGCGCGTAGGAGGCGTAGAGGGTCGACTGTGGCACGATCTCAAACTGCGCGCCCGCCTTGCCCGACAGATTGTCGTTGGTGGCCTTGCCCTGGAACGGTCCAAAGGACGCCGCAATGCCGGGGCCGGCCAAGGGCGTCACGCGCCGGTGGAACACGTCGAGCTGGTCGATCGTGTAGCGCAGCCCGCCGAACACGTTCAGCCGCTCCGACAGGTTGAGCGTCCCCTGGCCGAAGACGGCGGCGTTCTTGAACACCGAGCCGAAATTGGCCGTGCCGGTCGGGCGCGTGACCGTCAACCCGGCCGCGTCACACGGCACCAGCGTGGTCGGTGCCGGCGTGCGCGTGCAGTTGATCACGTCGCGGCGGAACACCCGGTTGGTCTCGGCGCGCGAATAGTACGCGCCCAGCACGTATTCGATGAACTGGCCGGTCGGCGACGTCAGCCGCAGCTCCTGGGAAAAGGTGTGGCTCTTCTGCGGCCCGACGTCGTGCAGCTGGATCTGGCTTACGAAGGGTGCCGGCAGGAAGTCGCCGTCGCGGACTTCCGTGTTGTCGTAGTTGCGATAGGCGGTGATCGAGGTCACGGTGGTGCGCCCCATCGTGGCGTCCGCCTGCAACGACACGCCCCAGCTCTCCTCGTCCGTGCTCGTCACCAGGTTCTGCGCCACCGCGCGGGTGCGGTCCCCGAGCGGCGGGGGCAGCAGGCCGGCGGCGAGGTTGGTCGGGCGGGTCACGATCACCTCCGCGCAGCAATCGTCGCGGCTTTGGCGCCAGTCGCCGATCAGCGTGAAGGACAGGTCGGGCGTCGGATCGCTGACCAGCATCCCGCGCACGCCGTAATGCTCATAGCCGTTCACCCGCCGGCCGACGGTGACGTTGCGGATGTTGCCGTCGTAATTGCCGTAAAAGCCGGTGATCCGCGCGGCCGTGCCCGGGGCGAACGGCACGTCGACGGCGGCGCGCGCGCGATATTCGTTGCCCTCGCCGAAATAGAAGCCGCCCTCTGCGAAGCCGCCGAAACTGTTGCCGGGGCGCTTGGTCACGATGTTGATGACGCCGGCCGACGCGTTCTTGCCGAACAGCGTGCCCTGCGGCCCGCGCAGCACCTCGATGCGGTCGATGTCGATCAGGTCGCTGAACGCCTCGCCGGCGCGCGAATAGACGACGCCGTCCACGACGGTCGAGATCGACGGCTCGCCCGCGATCGAAAAGGTGGACGTGCCGACGCCGCGCAGAAACAGCGACTGGTTGATGCTGGTGCCCGACTTGCGGAAGTTGAGCGTTGGGACGAGATATTGCGCGTTCTCGAGGCTGACCGCGCCCGACGCGGCGATCTGCGCGCCGGAGATGACGGTGACGGCGAGCGGCACGTCCTGCAGCCGCTCCGACCGCTTCTGCGCGGTCACGATGATCTCGGCCGGAACCTCCTCGACCGCGACCGGCGCGGCGGCGGACGGCAGCTGCTGGTCCGCGGCCTGTGGGCCTGCGACCGTGCGGTCCTGCGCGGCGGCCGGCGCGGCGGCCGCGAATCCGAGTGCGAGCACACTCGTGGTGGTCAGCAGTGCCGTCATCGTCGTCCCCCAATATCCCGTCGGCCCACGATTGGGCCTTGTGCCGTCGGAGCCATCGTCGTTAGTATGACAACGATGTCCTATCTCCTCACTAGAACCGAAAGTCGGCCGCTCGGCAAGGGCGGTCCGTCGGTTTTTCCAATCGCCTGGGGGATGTGGCGCTTCGCCGGACCGCCGGCGGACGCGCGCCGCCTGGTCGAGGCGGTGCTGGAGACGGGCGTCAACCTGCTCGACACCGCCGACATCTACGGCTTCGACGGCGCGACCGGCTTCGGCGATGCGGAGCGGTTGTTGGGCGAGGTGTTCCGCTCCGCCCCCGGCCTGCGCGACCGCATGGTGCTGGCGACGAAGGGCGGCATCCGGCCGCCGGTGCCCTACGACTCGAGCGCCGGGTATCTCGCCCGGGCGCTCGACGGCTCGCTGGCCCGGATGGGGGTGGAGCGGGTCGAACTCTACCAGATCCACCGCCCCGACATCCTGACCCACCCGCACGAGCTTGCGCGCACGGTGGAGGCCATGGTGGCGTCGGGCAAAGTGGGCGCGGTCGGCCTGTCCAACACCACGGTCGCCCAGACCCGCGCGCTCGCCGATCTGCTGACCGTGCCGCTGGCGACGATCCAGCCGGAGCTGTCGCCGCTCGCGATCGAGCCGTTCGACAACGGCCTGCTCGACCTCGCCATGGAGCGCGAGCTGGCGGTGCTCGCCTGGTCGCCCTTGGGTGGCGGCCGCGTGCCGACGCCCGACGACGACCGTTCGCGCGCCGTCGCGGCCGCGCTCGACCGCAAGGCGGCGGAGGCCGGGGTCAGCCGTGCCGCCACCGCGTACAGCTGGATCATGGCTCATCCCGCCGCGCCGATCCCGATCGTCGGCACCCAGTCGATCGAGCGGCTGGGCGACATCGCCGATGCGTTGATCCCGCGCTGGACGCGGACCGAGTGGTACGAGGTGCTGGTCGCCTCGATGGGGGAGTCGTTGCCATGAGCGTCGAGGTGAGCTGGTTCGCGGCGTTGTGCGACGACGACTACGAGTTCCTGGGCGCGCCCGACCCCAAGCTCGCCTCCTCGTGGGAGCATTGCCGCGACATCGCGATGCAGGCGGACTCGCTGGGCTTCGACAACATCCTGCTGCCGTCGGGCTATGCGCTCGGCATCGACACCACCGCGTTCGCGGCCGGGATCGCGCCGCTGCTGGAGCGCCTCGCGCTGCTGATGGCGGTGCGGATCGGCGAGAGCTGGCCGCCGCAGCTCGCGCGCCAGATCGCGACGATCGACCGGATGCTGGGCGGGCGGCTGACGATCAACATCATCTCCTCCGACCTGCCCGGCCAGACATTGGCGTCGGAGCCGCGCTATGCGCGGACGGTCGAGGCGATGGCGATCCTCAAGACGCTGCTGAACGGCGAGGCGCTGGATCACCAGGGCGAGCACTACCAAATCAAGGTCGACCCGCCGCGCGTCCGCACGGTGTCCGGCCGAGCCCCGCCGTTCTACTTCGGCGGCCTGTCGGAGCCCGCGCGCGAAGCCGCTGCGGCCGGCTGCGACGTGTTCCTGATGTGGCCCGACCGGATGGAGGTGGTGCGCGAGATTATCGCCGACATGCGCGCGCGAGCGACCCGCCACGGCCGCACGCTGCGCTTCGGCTACCGCGCCCATGTCGTGGTGCGCGAGACGGAAGACGAGGCGCGCGCGGCGGCCGACCGGCTGCTGTCCAAGCTCGACGACCAGGCCGGGGCGGCGATCCGGGCCAGGTCGCTCGACAGCGCATCGACCGGCGTGCGCGCTCAGGCGGAGCTGCGCGAGGCGGCGTCGGACGACGGCTATGCCGAGGCCAATCTGTGGACCGGCATCGGGCGGGCGCGGTCGGGCTGCGGCGCGGCGATCGTCGGCGACCCGGATCAGGTGCTGGCCAAGCTGGCTGAATACGAGGCGCTCGGGATCGAGGCGTTCATCCTGTCGGGCTACCCCCACGCGGCGGAGGCGGATCTGTTCGCCCGCCACGTGCTCCCGCACATGGACCACGGCCGGCTCACGTGACGCCGCTGGCGGTCGAGTGGCTGGACGATGGTTTTTCGCTCACCATCGCCGGCGTGACCGTCGTCCGCCACTCGGCCGACGCGCCCGCCTTCTTCCTCGGCCAGGGCGAGGCGGACATCGAGATGGCGCGAGGCAACTTCCGCATCGCCGACCGGCTCGCCGCCCGCGATGCGTTGGCCTGGGCGGAGGGGGAGGGTGACACCATCCGGCTGTCGGAGGCGTGTGGGCGGCCCGTCCGGCTGACCATCGAGGTGCACGACGGCGCGCTGCACCTGACGCCGCACGACTCCTCCAACCGCTTCTGGATCCAGCTCACGAGCGCCCCCGACGAGCGGCTGTGGGGCGGGGGCGAGCAGCTGAGCCATGTCGAGCTCAGCGGTCGCCACTGGCCGCTGTGGACGTCGGAACCCGGCGTAGGGCGCGACAAGACGACCGAGATCACACGGCTGGCCGATCTGGTCGGCGCGGGCGGCGACTATTACACCACCAACTATCCGCAGCCCACACTGCTCTCGTCGCGGCGGTTCGCCGTCCATCTCGACACCACCGCCTGGTGCGCCTTCGACCTGCGCGGGCCGGAGCCGGAGCTGGAGGCGTGGGAGGTGCCCGCGCGAGTCGAATTGTTCGCCGCCGCCAGCCTGGCCGGGCTGGTGGGCGCGCTGTCCACCCGCTTCGGCCGCCAGCCGCGCCTGCCCGACTGGGCGCTGTCGGGTGCCATCGTGGGCCTGAAGGACGGCGAGCGGTCGTTCGAGCGGCTCGACGCCGTCATCGAGGCCGGCGCGGCGGTGACCGGCCTGTGGTGCGAGGATTGGGTCGGCCTGCGCGAGACCTCCTTCGGCCGGCGGCTGTTCTGGGACTGGCAGGCGAACGCCGCGCGCTACCCCGACCTCGCCGCGCGGATCGCCGGTCTGGCGGAGCGCGGCATCCGCTTCCTCGGCTATGTGAACCCCTACCTCGCCGTCGACGGGCCGCAATTCGCCGAGGCGGCCGCGCGCGGGTTTCTCGGCCTGGCCCCCGACACCGACGAGCCCTACGCGGTCGACTTCGGCGAGTTCGAGGCCGGCGTGGTCGACTTCACCAACCCGGCCGCCGCCGCCTGGTTCGCCGAGACGATCATCGGGGTCGAGATGATCGACGCCGGCCAATCCGGCTGGATGGCGGATTTCGGCGAGTATCTGCCGACTGACGTGCGCCTCGCCAACGGCACGCCCGCCACGCTGATGCACAACGCCTGGCCGGTGCTGTGGGCTGAGGTCAACGCGCGCGCGGTCGCCTCGCGCGGGCGCACCGGCGACATCGTGTTCTTCATGCGCGCAGGGTGGAGCGGGGTCGGCGCTCACTGCCCGCTGTTGTGGGCCGGTGACCAGAGCGTCGACTGGTCGCGCCACGACGGCATTGGCACCGTTATTCGCGCCGCGCTGTCGTCCGGGCTGGTCGGCAACGCGTATCATCACGGCGATCTCGGCGGCTACACCAGCCTGTTCGGCAATGTGCGCACGCCCGAGCTGCTGATGCGCTGGAGCGAGCTCGCGGCACTCGGTCCGGTGATGCGCAGCCACGAGGGCAACCGGCCCGACGACAACCTCCAGATCGACGGCGACGCGCAGGTGCTCGCCCACTTCGTCCGCATGAGCCGGCTGCACGAGGCGTTGGCGCCCTATGCGGCGTATTTGTGCCGACAAGCGGAGGCGACCGGCCTGCCGCTCCAGCGGCCGCTGTTCCTCGATTGGGAGCACGACCGGGCGGGTTGGGATGTCGAGACCCAATACGCCTACGGCCCCGAACTGATCGTCGCCCCGGTGATCGAGCCGGGCTCGGACCGTTGGGAGGCCTATCTGCCCGCCGGCCCGCGCTGGGCGCATCTGTGGTCGGGCGAGGTGTTCGCGGGCGGCGGCACCGTCTCGGTCGCGGCACCGCTCGGCCAACCGCCGGTGTTCTACGACCGCGACGGGCCGCATGCGGCGCTGTTCGCCGGCCTAGCGGAGCGCCTCGCCCACCCATGACCATCCGCAAGCCCGCCACCATCGGCGATGTCGCCAAGCTGGCGGGCGTGGCGATCAAGACGGTCAGCCGGGTGCTGAACGACGAGCGTTACGTGGCGGCCGACACGCGGTTGCGGGTCGAGGACGCGGTGCGCGCGCTCGACTATCGTCCGTCGCTGGCCGCGCGCAGCCTGTCGGCCGGCCGCTCGCGCCAGATCGCGCTGTTGTGCGACAACCCCAACCCGCACTTCCTCTACGCGATGCAGGCGGGCGCACGCGCGCGGTGCCGGGCGGCGGGCTGGCGGCTGGTGCTGCAACCCTACGACCGGCGCACCGACCTGCGCGCGGAGGCGGTCGACATGCTGGCCCAGCTGCGTCCCGACGGCGTGGTGCTGACCCCGCCGGCGAGCGACGACGCGGCCCTGCTGACCCTGCTGAGCGAGCGCGGCGTGCCGGTCGTGCGCGTCTCTCCAGCCGACCCCACGGGGCCATCCTCGAGCGTGCGGATCGACAACGAGGCGGCGGCGTGTGCCGTCGTGTCGCACCTGCTGACCCTCGGCCATCGCCGCATCGGCTTTGTCGAGGGCCACCCGGCCTACGCCGCGAGCGCCCAGCGCCGGGCGGGGTCGCGGCGCGCGCTGCTCGAGGCGGGGATCGGGTGGGACGAGGCGCTGGCGGTGAGCGGGCGCTTCGACGCCGCGTCGGGCCGCGCGGGGGCGGCGACGCTGATGGCGCTCGCCCGGCCGCCGACCGCGATCTTTGCGGCGAGCGACGACACCGCGGCCGGCGTCCTCGCCTGGGCGCACGAGCACGGGCTCTCGCTGCCGGGCGACCTGTCGGTGGCCGGCTTCGACCGGACGGAGGTGGCGCGCCTCGTCTGGCCGCCGCTCACGTCCATCGCGCAGCCGTTCGAGGCGATGGCGAGCCAGGCGGTGTCGCTGCTGGTCGAGCCACCGGACACGGCCGAGCACCGGCTGCTCCCGTTCGAGCTGGTCGTCGACCGCTCGACCGGACCGCCGCGCGCTCAATCAGGCTAATAGCTTTACGGCGAGCCCGCCCAGAACCGTTCGCCCTGAGCTTGTCGAAGGGCCGTCCTTTTTGCCGCCAAGCCGCAGGAAAGAAGGACGGTGCTTCGACAAGCTCAGCACGAACGGTTCTGTGTGTTCGCGATCGGTCCTAAGCGCCCCTTTGGTGCCCCATCTGCGCCGCGGCCGCGGCGGTCGGGCGCGAGCCCTCCGCCTCCAGATGCGGCAGCAGCAGCTGGATCCAGCCGATCGCGAGCAGGTAGGAGACGGCGCAATAGGCCAGCAGCGGGAAGTAGCCGAGGCCGGCCGCCAGCACCAACCCGGCGACCTTGACGACGATCGTGCCGCCGACATTGCCGGCGAAGGCCCCGAACCCGACGACTCGCCCGATGCGGTCCTGCGGGGCGACGTCGGTGATCAGCGCGAACAGGTTGGTCGAAAAGCTCTGATGAGCCGCCAGCACCAGCGCCAGGATCGCCGCCGCCCCCCACGGCCCGTGGGCGCTGAGCACCAGCGGCAGGGGCAGCACGAACAGCGCGCTCACCAGCATCACGCCCTTGCGCACCCGGTTGAGCGGCACGCCGCGCCCCAGCAAATACGTGGCCGTGGTCCCGCCGATCAGCGCGCCCGCCGCCGCCCCGGCATAAGCGAGTGCCAGCGGCGGCCCGATCGCCACGCCGGTCAGCCCGAACTGGCGGTGGAGGAGGTCCGGCATCCAGAACAGCATCACGAACCAGGTGGAATCGCTCAGCACCTTCGCGCCGGCGATGGCGTAGGTGTAGCGGTCGCGGAAGATCGTGTCGCTCTTCGGGGTCGCCCCTGACTCGTCCAGGCCGAGGGGATCGACCGCCGGCACGCCCGTCTCGAACTTGATCCGCCGGGTCAGCAGCAGCCACGCGCCGGCCCACACGATGCCGGCCGCGCCCGCCGCCAGGAACGCGCCGCGCCAGCCGAGCAGCAGCGCGAGCAGCGGGATCAGGATGGGCGCCAGGATGCCGCTGACGCTGCTGATCGCGTTGGCGATGCCGAACCCGGTCGAGCGCATGTGGGGCGGAAAGATGCCGGCCATCATCTTGATGCCCGCCGGCGTCGCCATCGCCTCGGTCGCGCCCAACGCGGCGCGCACGACGATGAACGAGGTCAGCGAGCGCGCGACCGTGTGGAACAGCGCCACGACGCTCCAGGAGAACACTCCGATCGCATTGGCCCAGCGCACGCCGAGCCGGTCGGCGAGCCAGCCGGTGCCGAGCAACGCGATCGCCATCGACCCCTGAAACCAGGCGGCGAGCGTGCCGTAGTCGTTGTCGGTCCAGCCGAGCTCGGCGGCGATTTCGGGCTTGAGCACCGAGATGGTCTGCCGATCGACGAGGTTGAGCACGCCCGCCAGCGCGAACATGGTGAACAACGCCCAACGCTGGCGCTGCGTCATGCCGCGGCTACCAACGATCGGCGCTCGTTTCGCATGATGGCGGTTCTTCCCTCGGCTTGCTCTGCTTCTGACACCGTTGTCCTAACCGGCGCACAAGGCCCTCGCAAGCAACCCGGTTCAGACCGCCTCGTCCGGGCTGTACTTGACCTCCAGGAACCGGCCCCGCGTCGCCAGGGCGTCGAGGTCGCCCTGCGCGATCCGGGTCGCCAGATCGTCGATCTGGCGGTCGATGGTGGCGAGGCCGTCGGTCAGCTGCCGGTCCGGGGTCGAGCCGGCCGACGCTTTGGCCCGCAGCGGCGCGGGCACCCGCTCGTAGCTCTGGATCAGGCTCGGCAGATGCTCGCCGACCAACGAGCGCACCTCGGTGGCGACGGGTGAGGCGGGGTCGAGGGTGTCGAGCTGGCGGCCGAGCTGGTCGAGCCGGGTGCCAATCGACTGGGCGGCGAGCTTGGCCGGCGCGGGCAGAAGCGGCTGCTGCTGCTCCAACCAGATCTCGGCGCGGCCCGCGAGCTGCTTGAGATCGGTCTGGGGCAGGGTGTCGGCGCGCACCATCGGCACCGTCGTGCGCATGATCGCGAACACCACCACCGCGACCATGGCGAGCGCGGCAAGCATCACGCCGACGATCCCGATCGGCGACACCATGCCCCACAGCGTCGCCGCCAGCAGCACCGCGACCGCGCCGCCCGCCGCCAGCTTCACGCCGGTCACCGCCTTTTCGCGGCGCAGCGCGCGCGAGCGGTCGCCGATCGGGGCGACCTTTTCGGCCCGCCGCCGCGTCTGCCCGGCCTTGGCGACCGCGATCGCGTCGTCCGTTGGCGCGCTCACCCCTCGACCGCGCTCAGCAGCGACGGCTCATTCGACGCGGTCAGCCGCGCGCGGTCCTGCCCCTCGGCGCGCGCGATATAGCCCTTCGACTTCGCGACCTCGCCTTCGAGCGAGTTCACCGTCTGCTTCATGGAGTCGAGCGCCTTCAGCTTGAACGTGTCGATCTGGTCCATTGTGTCGTAGATGTTCTGGAACGCGCGGCTCAGCGTCTCAAGCGGGATGGTCGCCGACGCGGCCTGTTCGTGAATGCGGCCGGTCTGCTCCTTCATCATCTTGCCCGTGCCCTCGATGATGTTGGCCGTCGTCGTGTTGAGCGCGGTGATCTGGTCGAGCACCAGCTTCTGCCCGACCAGCGCCTGGGCCACCGTCACCGCCGTCCGCAGCGCGCCCACCGTGGTGGTCGACGCCCGGTCGACGCCCTTGATCAGCTCGACATTGTTCTTCTTGACCAGGTCGAGCGCGAGGTAGCCCTGCACCGTCACCGCCATCTGGGTCAGCAGGTCCTGGCGGCGCTGGCGGGTGTAGAACAGCGCCGTCTCGCGCACCGCCTTGGCCTTGGCGGGATCGGTGCCGTCGAGGTCGGCGGCGGTCTCCTCCAACTTCTCGTCCAGCTTGGCCGCGACGTGGATCATCTGTTCCAGCTTGCCCATCGCGGTCCACAGATTGCGGCGTTCGACGTCGATCGCCGCGTTGTCCATCAACAGCTCGTCCTTGCCCTTCGCAAGCCGCCCCAGGATGCCGGAGATGTGCCCCTGCGCGGATGTGTAGCTGTCGAAATAGTTGCGCAGCTTGCCGCCGAACGGGATGATCCCGAACAACTTCCGCTTGGTCAGCAGATTGCCCTTGGTCGACGGGTCGAGGTCCTCGACCGTGCGCCGCAGTTCGGCCAGGTCGGTGCCGACCGAGCTGTCGGAGTCCATCGCCTTGACCGGTCGGTCGAGGAAGCGGTTCGACTGGTTGGCCGCCGCCGTGATCTCCTTGCGGCCCATGTTGGTCAGCTGATCGACCTTGGCCCCGAACTCCGGCGAGTTGGCGTCCTGGGCGATCAGCTCGGCGACGAAGCCGTCGACCTTGTCGTCCAGCTTCGTGCGGGTGGCATCGTCGATGGCGACCAGCCCGGACGCCTTGTCCGGGGGCACGACGGGCACCGGGTCCGGGGCGTCGAGCTTGAGGGCGGGTTCGGCGGTCAGCGTGTCGGCCATGCGGTCCTCCTGGGGGGCGTGTCGGCGACCCGACACGGGCGCCGATGCGCCGAGCCCATCATGGCGGGTGCGCGCGCGCGGGGCTAGGGGGCGCTTGCTCTCCCCTCCCTCGCAGGGAGGGGAGTGTCGCGGCGGCAACCTCCCCATGCCACTCGCGTTCAACCGGAAAGCCAGCCAAAAAGTCGGATTTCCCATGCGCCACGCCCTCCTCGCCGCCACCGCCCTCATCGCCACCCCCGCGCTCGCCCAGTCGGGCGGCTCGGGCAACGCGGGGCCGGGGCCGGAGGCGACGGTCGTGGGCCATGTCAACAAGTTCAAGCAGCTCGACCCCGACCCCGCCTCGCTGCGCGTGCCCGCCGGCTTTCGCGTCGACCTCGTCGCGCGCGATCTGGGCAACGCGCGGATGCTGGCGGTCGCGTACAACGGCACCGTCTATCTCACGCGGCGCGCCGAAGGCGACGTGCAGATGCTGGTGGACGCGAACCGCGACGGCGTGTTCGAGGCGCACCGGACGATCGCCACGCGGCCCAACATGCACGGCATCGCGATCGCCGGCTCGACCATGTATCTCGTCACGATCAAGGATCTGTACAGCGCGCCGATCAAGCCGAACGGCACGCTCGGTCCGCTCACCCTCATCGTCGACGACCTGCCCGACGCGGGCCAGCATCCGAACCGCACGATCGCGGTCGGGCCGGACGGCAAGCTCTACATCACGGTCGGCTCCACCTGCAACGCGTGCGCCGAGGACAATCCGGAGAACGCCACCATCGTGCACATGAACACGGACGGCACCGGGCGTCAGGTGTTCGCGTCCGGCCTGCGCAACACCATCGGCTTCGACTGGAACCCGCGCGACGGGCAGCTCTGGGGCCTCGACCACGGCACCGACTGGCTGGGCGACGAGGAGCAGCCGTCCGAGATCAACCCGATCGATCAGTTCAAACGCTATGGCTGGCCCTATGTCTATGGGGCCGTCGGCGAGAACCCGCAGGATCGACCGCCGGCCGGGCTGACGATGGCGGACTGGAAGACGATGAGCGTGCCGATGGCGCTCGGCCACACCGCGCACGCCGCGCCGATGCAGATGGCGTTCGGCCGGGGCACGAACTTTCCCGCCGCCATGCAGGGCGACGTCTTCGCCGCCTATCGCGGGTCGTGGAACCGGCTGCAGCCGGCGGGCTTTGAGGTCGTCCGCATCCGCTTCGGTGCCGACGGGCGGGCGATGGCGGTGGAGCCGTTCCTGACCGGCTGGCTGAAGACCACTGACGGCCAGATCGGCTGGAGCGGGCGGCCGACGGGCCTCGCGTTCGAGCCGGGCGGCACGATGCTGGTGACCGATCCGGAGAACGGCGCGCTCTATCGGGTGAGCTACACGGGCACGGACCGGCCGGCGCGCGCGCTGGCCAAGGCACGGCCGATGGCGGGGCAGGACCGGCCGCGCCCGATCGCGTCGCAGGAGCCGACCCTGGCGGCGAGCGGCCGCCTGACCGTGCGCTCCGCCGACTTCGCGGCCGGCGGGGCGATCCCCAGGCAGGCCACGGCCTACGGCCAGAACATTTCGCCCGCGCTGTCCTGGTCTGCGGGTCCGGCGGGCACGCGGGCCTATGCGATCGTCGCCGAGGATCCCGATGCCGGCACGCCGCAGCCGATCGTCCACTGGCTCGCCTGGAACCTGCCCGCCGACGTGACGAGCCTGCCCAGCGGCGTGGGCGGCGGGCCGCAGCTGGTCGAGCCCAGGGGGATGCGGCAGGGGGTGACGCAGCGCGGCACGCTGGGCTGGTTCGGCCCGCGCCCGCCGGTCGGCGACCGGGCGCACGGCTATCACCTGCAGGTGTTCGCGCTGGACCGCGAGCTCGACCTGTTGCCCGGTGCCACGCGAGCCGAACTGACGAGCGCGATGGCCGGCCATGTGCTGGCGCAGGGCGAGCTGGTGGGCCGCTACGCGCAGCCGACCAAGCCGAACTGACTCCTTCCCTCCCGTTCAGGGAGGGGCCGGGGGTGGGTGCGAGCCGCAGGCGAGCCCCAACCGGCGCGGCTGTCGTCCGGCTGCGCAGACGCCGACCCACCCCAATCCCTTCCCGCACGGGAGCGGCAAGCACGACCCACCCTTCCGCAGCGCAGCAAAGTGCGTTACGGGCGCGCCACTCCCAAAAGCACAGAGACACGACATGAGCCTCCGCAACGTGGCGATCATCGCCCACGTCGATCACGGCAAGACCACGCTGGTCGACCAGCTGTTCCGCCAGTCCGGCACCTTTCGCGACAACCAGCGCATCGACGAGCGCGCGATGGATTCCAACGATCTGGAAAAGGAACGCGGGATCACGATCCTCGCCAAATGCACGTCGATCGAGTGGGACGACCACCACGGGCACCAGACGCGCATCAACATCGTCGACACGCCGGGCCACGCCGATTTCGGCGGCGAGGTCGAGCGCATCCTGTCGATGGTCGACGGCGTCATCCTGCTGGTCGACGCGGCCGAGGGCGCGATGCCCCAGACCAAGTTCGTGACCGGCAAGGCGCTCGCCTTGGGCCTGCGCCCGATCGTCGTCGTCAACAAGATCGACCGGCAGGACGGCCGCGCGCAGGAGGTGCTAGACGAGGTGTTCGACCTGTTCGTCGCACTCGACGCCACCGACGAGCAGCTCGACTTTCCCGTCCTGTTCGCGTCCGGCCGCAACGGCTATTCGGGCGAGAGCCCCGACGTGCGCGAGGGCACGCTCGACCCCCTGTTCCAGAAGATCGTCGACCATGTCCCCGAGCCCAAGGTCGATGTCGACGCGCCGTTCAAGTTCCTGGCGACGCTCCTCGACCGCGACAACTTCCTCGGCCGCATCCTGACCGGCCGGGTCGACGCCGGCACCATCAAGGTGAACCAGCCGATCCACGCGCTCGACATGGCCGGCAACGTGATCGAGACCGGGCGCGCCTCCAAGCTGCTCGCCTTTCGCGGCCTCGAACGCGTGCCGGTCGAGGAGGCCAAGGCGGGCGACATCATCGCGCTCGCGGGCCTCGCCAATGCCACCGTGTCCAACACCATCTGCGACCCCCAGGTGACCGAGCCGATCGCCGCCCAGCCGATCGACCCGCCGACGCTCGCCATGCGCTTCGCCGTCAACGACAGCCCGTTCGCGGGCCGCGAGGCCAAGGACAACAAGGTCACCAGCCGCGTCATCCGCGACCGCCTGACCCGCGAGGCGGAGACCAACGTCGCCATCAAGGTCACCGAATCGGCCGACAAGGACAGCTTCGAGGTCGCCGGGCGCGGCGAGCTGCAGCTGGGCGTGCTGATCGAGACCATGCGGCGCGAGGGCTTCGAGCTCGGCATCTCGCGCCCCCGGGTGCTGTTCCGCGACGGGCCGGGGGGCCGCGAGGAGCCCTATGAGCAGGTCGTGATCGACGTGGACGACGAGTTCGCGTCGAACGTCGTCTCCAAGATGCAAGGCCGCAAGGGTGAGTTGCAGGAGCAGCGGCCGTCGGGCGCGGGCAAGACGCGCCTGGTGTTCCTGGCCCCGTCGCGCGGCCTGATCGGCTATCACGGCGAGTTCCTGTCGGACACGCGCGGCACCGGCATCATGAACCGGCTGTTCGACAGCTACGGCCCCCACAAAGGCCCGATCACCGGGCGGCAGAACGGGGTGCTGATCTCCAACGGGTCGGGCGAGGCGGTCGGCTATGCGCTCAATATGCTGGAAGAGCGCGGCATCCTGTTCGTGACGCCGGGCGACCCCCTGTACGAGGGCATGGTGGTGGGCGAAAACGCCAAGCCGGACGACCTGGAGGTCAATCCGATGAAGTCCAAGCAGCTGACGAACTTTCGTTCGACCGGCAAGGACGACGCCATCCGCCTGACCCCGCCCAAGCGCATGACGCTGGAACAGGCCATCGCCTACATCGACGACGACGAGATGGTGGAGGTGACCCCCAAGTCCATCCGGTTGCGCAAGGCGTTGCTGGATCCGCACGAGCGGAAGAAGGCGGGACGCAAGAAGGAGGGGGCCTGACCCGGTGCCCCGCCGACACCGGGTTGGCGGGGCCTAAGTTGACAAAGTTGACAGAAGTGCAGACTTTTTCGCGGTTGGCCCGACAGTGGATCGGAGGCTGACAGAGGCCCCGCACCGTCGATGCTACCATGCTCCTGGGGTGTAGGATTGGCGGGCGGAGAGGGTGGTTGAGGCGGCGAGCGGGCCGACCCGGTTCACGATCGTCGACTAACCGATCTGGACGGAAAATGCAAGCTCCGCCAGCTCCCTCCTCTCCCGCCTGCGGGAGAGGAGGGAGCTGCGAAGCAGCGGACGATGAGGGTGTCTGCCTCGCGCGGGCGCAAGCAGGCAGAAGACCCTCACCCAACCCTCTCCCGCTCGCGGGAGAGGGCTAAGAGGACGGGCGGACGAAGGAGGGGGCCTTAGCTCCTTCCCAGTCAATTTAGGATGGATTGTTGTAAATGGCATTGGATTTGAAAGAAGCGCACAAGGTACTTATCAGCTTCAACAAACGCGCAGAAAGAGCAAGCGAGGAAGGTTTAGTTGCCACGTTTGTGGACTCTGAGTCTCTATTCGACCTACTGTCAACTCCTAATAATCAGGTAGTGTATGGTCGTCGCGGCACAGGGAAAACTCATGCACTTAAGTACCTAGCAGAGAGCGTAGATCAGAAGGGCGAGGGTCACGTCTATTTGGACTTGCGTTCAATAGGATCCAACGGCTCAATATATTCAAATACTAACATCCCGCTTACGGAGCGCGCCTCGACTTTGCTATCCGATATGTTGGCGGCTCTGTTCGATGAACTATACCGAGTGGTCCTCGATGCAATCGACACTCACCCGAACCCTGCTGAGCTAAGAGTCGGTTTCGAAATTCATGAAAGCCGAGCCAATCTGCGGATCATGATCACGGATGCGGCGGCGTAGAGGAAAGCAGCTGCAGATTTGATGGATGCCTCGACGTCCCCCGCCTTCGCGAGGGCAGGCATTTTGCGAGCCTGCGGTTTCGATT
>JAABUN010003317.1_pt1 | contig 25257 bp, 19 predicted proteins | sample 5559311 | NCBI WGS metagenome assembly JAABUN01 (sample SAMN10711877, study PRJNA513370) | rock metagenome | isolation source: Antarctica rocks | place: Antarctica: Victoria Land, Siegfried Peak sud
CTACTCTAACGAGAGGTGTCGTCTTCGTGACGCTTGCTTAAACGCGAGGTTTAACCGTTTTTTGCCCAGGTGTTGCGCCTGCAAAGGTGTCTTTGTCAGGCAGCTAGACTTTTAGCGTCGACACTGCTACACAAACAGGCGTTCCCATGTCCAGCTGAAAACCAGTCGGCTCGAGCCTACCCGTTTCGTCGTCTATCCAGAAACTCACGAGGGTATTCGTCTGCTGATTGGCAACGACGGCCAGCTTACCTTCGGAGTCTAGGGCAAAGTCTCTCGGCATTTGCCCTTGGCTGGCTATATGCTGAACAGGGTGCAAACGCTGCTCCGCTCGCTCAAACCTGAACACGGCAATACTGTCGTTGCCCCGGTTCGAGGCGTAAACAAAGTCGCCTGAAGGGTGGACGCGAACCGCCGCACCGGTGTTTTCTCTCTGAAAACCAGCGGGCAGCGTAGAGATACTACTCAGCAGTGTGAGTTCATAACCGTTATGTCGTAAAACGCTGAGGCTCGAGGCCAGTTCGTTAAGCACAAACGCAACCGGTTCTTCCGGATGAAAGACCAGGTGACGTGGGCCAGCCCCGGCGGGCATTTTAAGACGAGTGAGGGGCTCGAGCTTAGCGCCCTCAGCGTCCAGCCGGTAGCTGACGATTTCGTCTGTACCCAAATCCGGTACGTAGACGGTCTGGTTATCAGGGCCGAACACCGTGGCGTGCGGATGCGGGGCTTCTTGCCTGTCCGAACTCACGCCTTGCCCGGCGTAATAGTCCGTGTGGTAGACGTCACCGGCAATCTCGCCGATGGTGCTATCTCGACCAACCGGATAGAGCAGAACATTTCCTGTGCTGTAGTTAGCTACCGTCAAAAAACGTTTGTCGGCGTTCAAGGCCAAATAACAAGGCGCGCCACCTGGAACGCTCCGGTTGTTTAGCGGCTCCAGAGCGAAACCTTCACTGATGGTAAAGGCGCGAACCGCAGGACTCAGCTCAGCGGCACATTCCTCTACCGCGAAGAGGCGGCGATTTTCCTCGTCCAGGGCGAGATAAGACGGGTTTTTACACGTTTCAAAGCACGACTCGAGCTGCATCCGACCCGTCGAGGATTCCAGAGTGCAGGTGTAAATCCCTTGACCGCTCGCCGCACTCGAGTCCCCAGCTGTATACGACCCCACAAAAAATATTCGCTTCATCTGTCCTCGTTACCAGCCCTTCCAAATTCTCTAGCTTTCAGCGTAGACCGCTTGCCGCAGCCCCTTGAGATACCCAACGGCGTAAAGGCGTCCGACCGACGAGTATCCGGCGTCGCTGTTGAGGTCGCCTTCCATCGTCGGCACATGGTCGGGTCTAAAAACGCCTTCAAAACCGACGTCGCGGTAAGCGCGCAAACAGGCAAGCATGTCGGTCTGACCGTCGTCGTGAAACGTCTCCTCGAACTTTTCGGCGGTGCCGCGCACGTCCCGCAGGTGAACGAAAAAGATTTTTTCCTGTTCGCCAAAATGTCTGATAACTGCCGGTAAGTCGTCCGTCATCAGCGCAAAGTTGCCTTGGCAAAGCGTAATTCCGTTCATGGGGCTGGGCACTAGCCCCAACAGCCGGTCGAAGTTTTCTACACTACGCATAATTCGCCCGAGACCCCGTATCGGCGAAAGTGGCGGGTCATCCGGGTGCATGGCGAGTTTAACCCCGGCTTCTTCAGCAACCGGCACGACCTTTTCTAAAAAGTATCTTAGTGTATCCCACAGCGTTTCTTCACCCACCTCGCCGTACTCAGTCAGGGGAGCGTCTTTCATCTGCGCGTGGTCGTAACCTGTTACCAGCGCCCCGCCGCGCGCGGGCAGCGTCACCGAGGTGCGTAACCAGTTGAGGACTGGCATCCATTCGTAACACCAGACAGGAATGCCCAGCTTGCCCATGTTGCGAATAAGCTCGCAGACCGTGTCGATCTCTTCGTCGCGTCCGGGTAGACCGAGTTTAGCTTTGTCCAGCGGCGGTCGGCTTTCTAGAACTGCGAACTCGAAGCCCGCGCTTTCATAGGCGTTTTTAACGCGCAGGAGCGACATATAGCTCCAGGGCAAGTCTTCTTTAGGGACGTTAGGCTGGCGGCTGAAATTCATCGCGCCGACCACATAATCGACGCCGCACTGCTTGACCAGCTTCCACAGGGGCAAAGGCGTTGGGGGGAGAAATTCGGCGGCTTTAATCACACTGTCTCCTACAATATAGGTAGAGTTGCGGTCCTTACGCTTCAAGTTTGGGGCGGTAGTCGCTGAATGTACCTGTTAGAGCTACCTGGGCTGGCCCGAGCACCCTGCCTGCTAAATCTCGTCGCACGCTGAAAATTCGGGACTAAAGCCGATCAACGCTTTGGCTTCGTCGATGCTGACGAGCGTCTCGTTGCCGCGCGGCTCTCTTTTCCAGTCCGTAACCTCCGGGTAGAAAAGCTCAGCCAGTTTTTTGCTGCTCAGCCCTACACTGTTGCAAGCGTCGGTGATAAAGAGCGGGTGGCTACCCTCATAGCTTGCGCCGAGGCTCTTTTCGATGGCTTGGGCCGCGTCGCGGTCATCCAAAGACGTCAGGTAGTTAAAGCGGTCAAAGGCGTAAACCGACCAGAGGGGGTCGGTGTTGGGAGCGGTAAACTGCCGTTTTTCTGACGCATACTCGAGCCCCCTTGCCTTACGTAGGGCGAGGGCCGCCGCTTTTAAGGGCTCGAGTCTCGCCTTGCGTTCAGCTTCAGGCTGGTTCAAGAGGCGGTCGAGCTCGTTTTGAACTGTCTCCCGACGCGTAAAATACTTGTCTCCCAGCTTCTTGCGGTTGTACACCCCAGGAAACCGCACCGACGTTCCCGAAATACCGTCGCGCCGGTAAAAGTAAGCCGCAACGTCCTCGACCACTTGCTTGGAAAACGAATAGGGGTCATTGGTCATGTGGGGATGGTTTTCATCCAACGGGAGGTATTGCGGCCGAATCTCGTCAACACTCCAGCCGCAGCCGATGGCATTGATCGAACTCGCCTGTACCACACGTTTGATGCCCATTTGCGCCGCCGCTTCGTAGACGTTGAAGGTGCCCCCGACGTTGATCTGAAAGACTTCCTGACCGAAAGCCATAGTGGGGCTACGAAGCGCCGCCAGATGAACGACCGCGTCACAGCCTTGCAGCTGCGTTTTGAGCGCGTCGAAATCCATGATGTCGCACTTGGTATAATCGTATTCAACACCGCCAACTTCATCAAAGGGCGCATCTTCCAAACCAATAAGCCGTAGCTCCCAGCCTTGGTGATCGAGGCGTTTGCCGAGGGCTCTGCCGATATCACCGCTGCCGCCTGTGATCAGGACCTTCATAAAGGTCGTCTCGGCTTAGTCATTCACCCTGCTCTTTACGCCACGCCTCGAACTCGGCCCTAGCTTCGTCGGTAAGCGGATAGTATTTACGCAGGTCGCCGCCTTGCTCGAGCCTCATCCGTGAAAAGTCTTCCCATTCGGCGTGTTCACGCGCGTGGGCTAGCAAATCTGGAGCCAGCTGTGCCGGAACCACCACTACCCCGTCGTCGTCCGCCACGATGATGTCTCCCGGCATCACCAGACGCCCACCGCACGCTACAGGAACATTGACCGCGAACGGAAAGATACCGGTTTGCGTGTGGTAGTTGGGTGTAACGCCTTTAATCCAAAGCCCCAGCCCCAGCTCTTTTGCCCTCGGATAGTCTCTAATACAGCCGTCAATCACGACGCCTTGCCCACCGCGCCCCTTGAAGTAGGTGAGCATCATTTCGCCAAAAACGCCGCTCGCCATGTCGCCCCTTGCGTCTACGACGACGACATCCCCTTTTTGGGTGTGGTAGAGCACGTGGCGGTGAAGCTGCTTTTCAGGGTCGGAATATTCGTCTTCTTTGTACTGGTCTTCGCGTAGCGGCATAAATTGCAGGGTCAGGGCTGGCCCTACCACCGTGACGCCCGAAGTCCAGCCGACAGGGCCGCGAATCTGCGAATCGCGGATGCCCATGCCGTGAAGCTCACCGCTGGCAGTCGCGCTGCCGATGCGTCTTAAACCTTCTATGACTTCTTTGGGGGGGCGGTTGATGTCGGGAGTTTGAATCATCGTGTCGTTTCTCCTTCTAAGCGCGAATCGAAATCTGCACGTTTGCGTCTGAACAGCCACTGAAAATCGGAGCCGCAGCAAGGCGTCACTCGACTACCCTCTCAGCGTGAGCGGCGTGAGCGTCTCCACCCTTAAAGCCGCTGAGCTCGAGCTCCTCTGCTCCCTCTGCTGAAAACGCTTTACTGTAATACGCCGGACGGTTCTCCCCCCACACCACTTCGCAGTTTCTCAAACTGACGTTTTTGGCGTTATGTACCGTAAAGCCGTTTGTCGGCAGCATCGGCATCCGTTCCCCTTCACGGGGACGTAAGTCCTGCCTCGAGCCGTCCCACTTGCTGGTCTTGTCGAGTTCGATACGGACGTTCTCGAGCACCACGTCCTCGACCCATCCCGGCTGCTCGGCGCGAATCATCGCTCCGTTTTCGCTCCGCGCCAAAACATTTGAAATCCGCACGTGGCGGATATGACCCGAGCTGTCTTTGTCACGCCGAGGCGTGCTGCTGATATAGATGGGCTCGCCCCGCCCCCACCACCGTTCGTCGAAAAGGCGGGTCTCGATGGTGATGTTGGAAAACATCACGTTATCCACGTCGCCGGAGTCGCCCACGTGAACGGACAAGCCCCGGTGTGTTCCGCGAATGACGCAAGCGTCAAAGACGACGTTGCGAACAGGGCTAAAAATCTCGGTACCAATTTTGAGGGCGCTCGAGGTGCTTTTCAAGGTGCAGCCCGTGACGGTGACGTCCTCGCACGCTCCATAAACTTGCGTTGCCCGGTTTGTCTTGAGGCAGATCGCGTCGTCGCCCGACACGATATCGCAATCCGAAATACGCACGCGGCGGCAGTTCACCAGGTCAACGGCGTCGCTGTTCGGTAGTTTGAGGTCGTTACGGATACGAATACCGTGAATCACCACGTCTTCACAGCCGGTTAGTCGCAGTGTCCAAAAGGCCCCGTCTTTAATGATGACGTCTTTGATGGTCAACCCGACGCTCCCGATAAGGTGCAAGGTGTAAGGGCGAGCTAAATACTGCGGTTCGTCGCCATTATCCCGCATTTGGTACATGTAGGTCTGGTCTTCATCTACGAACGCCCGCCCGTTCCCGTCAAGGGTGCCGCCGCCTGTAATCGCTGCGTTGTGCGCCTCAAATGACGTAATCCAGGCGCGTTTAGGGAGTTCGGTCTCATCGAAAAGGCCGTGCGTTACCGCGTCGCTGAAGTGCTCACGGCTGTAATCGGCATAATTCGGGCTGGCTAGGAGCGTCGCACCGCGCTCGAGGTGTAGTTCTACGCGCGCCTTTAGTGCAAACGATCCTGTCATAAAGGTGTGTCCGGCGGGTACCACGACCGTACCGCCGCCCGCCTCATGGCACGTGTCTATGGCTTTTTGCAGCGCAGCCGCGTCGTTAGAAACGCCGTTACCGACAGCGCCGAAATCCTTGATGTTATAGACCATAATTCTCCTTTAATAAGGCCAAGTTCGCGCTAGAGGGCGCTCGAGCCCCAGCAGCCGCGTCAACATAAATCTGCGGTGTTCTGCCAACATCCCTTGATAGTCGGGCTCGGTGGTCACATCGTGATATTCGTGCGGGTCGTTTTGCAAATCCCAAAGGCTTTCGCTGCCGTCAGCGTGAATCAGGTAGCGATAGTTATCCGTGCGGAGATTTTTCCAGCCGTGATATTCCATCAGCGCCGAGCCTTTGCCGCTGAAAAGACGGTCTTGCAGCGCGGGCAGTAAGCTCTGGCCTTGCAACTGAGGTGAAATTTGTAGTCCTGCCGCCCCTAGCAGTGTAGGCAAAACGTCCACCGCCTCGATAATCTCAGGAACCGTGCGACCGGGATTTTTAATACCCTCGGGCCAGCGAAACATGAGGGGAACTCTCGAGACCGCATCGTCTCCCGGATAGCCCTTGCCGTATTTGAGGTGATCGCCCAACCATTCACCGTGGTCGGCGATAAAAACAACGAGCGTGTTGTCAGCTAAGCCTTGCGCCTCGAGCGTTTCTAAAATCTGCCCTACATAGTGGTCGACTTCTGAAATCATGGCGTAGTATCCGTGACGTGCACTACGTAATCTCTCGTTTGAGCAGCGCGCCGCGTCTCGCTCGGATTGCAGCTCATCAGGATAGCTCGGAAGCTCAAAAGTCTCAGGCTTGTAGAGGTCTAAAAACTGTTGCGGCACCGCCCACGGCGCGTGCGGCGAATAAAAGCTGGCGACACACAAAAAAGGCTGCTCGCTCTGCCTTTCCAAAAAACCGCACGTTTGCTCCTCCACAAAGGCGCTGTGCGTAAAACGTTCGTCTCCCGCAAAGGAGATAGGGCCGGAGAAGTCGTCTCTGGGACCGCTGAGTGGGCCGGTTTGCGGATGGGCAATCCCGTCGTCAAGACCCATCACGTTTAGATACGTTCGTCTAGCAGGAGGCAAACCGACCGAAAGGTGCCCCAACTGCGACGCGTCTTTCGCTTTCGCCCAGGCACGGTAAGCGTCCTCGTAGACACCCGGCTCATCGGATATTTCCAGATAGTCGAAGCCGTAAGCCGGGTGAGGCTCGCGGTGGTCGCGGTTGGCGTGCGGCAAAAAGTGCAGCTTGCCGATGTTGGCTGTCGTGTACCCGGCAGGTTTCAAGAAGTGCGGCAGTATTTGAAGCTCTTCCGGCACGGGCACGCCCATTTGCGTAATCCCCAAAGTAGCTGGGTACTGCCCGCTTAAAAAACTCACCCGGCTCGGCATACACAGGGGGTGTTGTACAAAGTGATGGTCGAAATTAACACCTTCACTCGCCAAATGGTCTAAGTTAGGCGTTTTGACTTCACTGTTACCGTTCACACCCAGCGCGTCCCAGCGGAGCTGGTCGGTGTAAATCAGGAGGATGTTAGGGCGTTTCAAAAGTCACCCTGCCTAGTGTAGATTTGGGGCGAATGTTTCGCCCCGGCAGCGCTTGAGGTCAGGGCGTAACCTTGTCCGGTCAGCTCGATACCAGCTTCGGCGCACGCACTGGCTTCTTCCGGGCTCGAGACGAAAACCTCTATGAGCCGGGTTTTGCCTTGTAGGACTTCTACGTCTTTGATCGTGAGCTTTGGCATCAGCAGTTCCTCTTAAAATTATGACTGGATGCCCACGCACCTAGTCTCGAGGGGTTTGGTCAACGGAGAAGGGCTTAATGTTCCTCGTCTTCCTCCCAGCTTAAACAACCACCGTCGCCACTCGGGCGCACCGACGCCTCAGCAATAACCTCAGTTCCTTTATAAGCGTAAGGGTCTGTACCTGCCACCATGACAATGTCACGGTAGTCAGCCGTCGCCGTAGCCTCACCCTGTTGCGGCAGTTGCCAAGGCAGCAGGGATTGAGCACTCATGTAGTGGTTTACCAGCACGCGGCGGTAACCACTCTGAGCACGGTTAGGGAAAGAACGGTGCAGTAAGTAACCACTAAAGAAAACAATTGAGCCCGCCTTTACCTCGACGGGAACGGCGTCGGCATCGGTGTAGGGAAAGCCAGCAGACTCGGCAGTGCAGTCGAAGCGGGTATCTTGCTGTTGCTCCAACGGCCACAACACGCCGGGTTTATGCGAGCCCGGAATCACCCAGAGGCAGCCGTTTTCGACGGTTGCGTCGTCCATAGCGATCCACCCGCCGACGAGCGAGTTGTCCCTGGTCGGGATAAAGTCTTCATCCTGGTGCCAGGCTTGCCCCGGTTTGCCGGTGGCTTTGATAAATAACATCGACTGCATACATTTGACGTCAGGACCGATAATCTCAGTTAAGACATCGACCATTTTTGGCGTAGTAAGGTACCGAAGCATGACCTCAGAAATTTTATTGGGGAAATGTATGCAGAGGTAGCGCCGCAAGGTTTCCTCGTCACTTTCGCCTGTCACACTAGGTTCAAAGCCTTTTACATCGCCTCGTTCGCCTCGGCAAATGCTTAAAGCCTCGGCGCGGAGTTCGTCTAACTCACTTTCAGAAAGCGCATTTGGCGCAACTAGATACCCACACTCCTCGTAAAAGGCACGCAGGTTTCCGTCGGGGGCTCGAGTTGTCTCGGTAATAAAGTTTGCGCCACTTTTGCTTAAAGCCTCGAGTTGTGGGTCGCTGTCGACCGTTTTGGTGTTAGATCTCACTTTCGTCTGGTTTGTCATCTTATCCTCCTTTTTAACTAGACTGGGAGAAACAAACGTTTCGTCCGGTGGACAACAGGCTCTTTACACCTTTTTAGTTTTGCCACTTCCTTAACTTGGTGTGGGTTTGCAACGAACGTCCCTCCCGCCTCGGCATCCCTTGAGGTAATTGAGAGCGTGGACCTGCCCAGTTAGCTCGAGGTCATCCCTATAAACCGGGTCGTGCCACCCTTCGATGTCGATGCAGCCCGCAAACCCGTTGCGCCGTAATTCCGAAATGATCGCCGTCCAGTCGCTGTCGCCGAAGCCGGGGGTGCGGTGAAAAACAGGCGCTTCGGGACCGAATATACCGCTCTCGCGGATAACGTCCCAGCGCACGCTGGCGTCTTTGCCGTGAACATGAAAGATTTTAGGCGTCCAGGTGCGAAGTTGCGGAAGCAGTTCCACCAAACCGACGAGCTGGTGACACGGTTCCCACTCGAGCCCCAGGTTCTCGTTCGTCAGGGTGTTAAACATCAGTTCCCAGGCGGGCGGCCCGTGGGCGATGTTCCAACCGCCTCGCTGCCAGTTGCCGTCCATCTGGCAGTTTTCAAAAGCGATACGAACGCCCCGGTCGGCGGCGCGTTCGGCGAGCGGCCCAAACACCTCGGCAAAACGGGAGAGGGACGCTTCGATGGGTTCATCGACGATTCTCCCGGTAAATCCCGTAACCAGGTCACAACCGAAACTCTCGGCGGCGTCGATGAGGCGCTCCCAGCCGCGCCTCGTCTCGTGCGCCTCGGCGTTATCCATGAGCGGGTTGCCGTAGATACTCAAACTGCTGATCACCGCGTCACTGTCCGCGAGTGCGGCGTGACAATCTTCAGCCAGGCGGGGCAGGTCGCTGTCGCCCAACGTCTGCCAAAACATCACCGAGAACGATTCAAACCCGTGCGGTAAGATTTGCCGCAGATAGTCCCCAATATCTGCTTCACCCTTTACCAATGTGCCGATACGAATCGTTTCTTGAATCATTAAGTGACCTTTCTAAAGCTCGAGTACGATGCGCTCACCTGTCCGGGCACTTTCGACAGCGCCGAACACCATCGCCAGCGATTTGATATTGTCCTTTGCCTCTGTCGAAGGGAGGGGACCGCCTTGCAAAAACTCCAGCATCTCGCGCAGCGCCCCGTGTTGCTGGGGATAGTCGAGGGTTATGATGGGTAGCTCGAGGTCTTCGAGGGGGCGTCGGAATCCTTCGTGCCCCGCGACAATTTGGGCCTGCGGCGGCGCGTCGCGCTCATAAAGAATGCTCCCCCGCTCGCCGACGAAGCGCCAGTCCCCGTTCCAGCTCGTTGGCTGCCCTTCGGCGCACCACGAGCCCTGATAGCTGAACACGAGCCCGTTCGTCATCTCGAAGATGCAACTTGCCGCCGCGTCGCCTTGGTACCACGAGCCCTGCGGGTTAAATCCTTTGGCGTAAACGGCAAGCGGGTCTGCACCGCTAAAAAAGCGTGCCAGGTCGAAGTGGTGAATTGCCATGTCGAGCAGGAGGGGGTGGGCCATCTCGTCCCGAAAGCCGCCGAAGTGCGCGCCCAGGTAAAAGGTACAGTTGATCATTCCGACGGTTCCTAAAACCTTTTGACGTAGCGCCTCTTTTATTTGTACGTGGTTGGCGTCCCAACGGCGGTTTTGGCTGACCATGAACAGTTTGCCTGTCTCCTCGGAAAGCTCGAGTAACCCTCTAGCCTCCGTCATCGAAGCCGCCATCGGCTTTTCGCTGAGGACGTGACAGCCCGCCTCGAGCGCTACTGTGACAACCTTCGCTCTAGCCTCGGGAATGGTCAGGTCGAGCACAAAGTCGGGCGACTCGGCAGCCAAGACCGCCGCCAAGTCCGTGCTCGCTTTGGCCCCCAAGTCGAACTCGTCGATGCGGCGCTGGGCGGCCTCTAGCTGCAAGTCCACCACCGCGACGACCTCGAGGTTTTCGGCTTTGACACCCGGCAGCCACGCGCTCGCAATGCCGCCTGCCCCGACGATGACGACCCGGGGACGGTTCACACTGCGCCGTCTTTAGTACATGTCATATGTCTCCACCTATCCCTTGCCCGTTGGTTGCAAAAACCGAGCCTCCCCAAAGGAGGCTCGGTGCGGTCGTTGCCGAACTCGCTTTTTTATTCGGCCCTAACGTTGTCGATGTAGGACGTTTCCCCGCCGTTAAAGTAGAGATACATACCGCGCACGTCCCCGGGGTTGAAGCTGCACCCGAAGTCGTCCCAGGCGACGCTGACCGTGGTCGTATCTTCACCGGTCGAGCCGCCGCTGTACTGACACCAGGTATAGTTGGGGCCGATTTTAAGCGCGACCAAAGGGGCGCTGCCGCCACTCTTGAGGTCGTACTTGAGGCCGGTTTTATTGGAGAGGTCAAGCGGCGCTTCAAAGTCGAGGCCGAACCAGCCGCCGCCCGTAGCCGTGACCTCGAGCCCGTAGCCGCCTTCAGTTGCAAAGGCGTCGCTGCGGGCTACCGTGCCCGCGTCCGGATTCCAATTGGCGGGTACCCAGCCTTCGACGCTCTCTTCAAAGTCGAAAAGCGTAAGCGTCCCAGTCGGGTCGGGCAGAACCGTGACGGTCAGCGTCGCCGGGTTCGAGAGGCGGCCCCTGGAATCTTGCACCGTATAGGTCGCGCCCGCTTTGCCGGAAAAGCCCGCTGCGGGAGAAAAACGCACCCCGTCCGAACGAACCTCGAACATACCTTTGCCCGCCACCGTCACACTCGTTTGCTGTCCCGCTTGCTTAGGGTCTAAGTCGAGCGTGCGGGCAACGACCGAGGCGTTGTCATACGCGACATCGTTACTCGTGGGCGTAAGGGTAACAGGTGTTTCAGACGGCGTTGTGGCGGCGTCGTGGTCGGCGACAGGGACAAACTTCTTTTGCCCCTTACCGAGCGCCAAGGAAAAGTTGCTGAGCGTCGTGCAAACCGGCGAGGGGCAGTACACTGTAAAGCCGTCGTAGTCGGGATACAAGCTGCCGTCGTCTTGTACGTCGCTGAGAATCCAGTAGAGCATTCCGTCGATCTTTTGCTTGAGCGCCACGTCGGTCCAAGCCTTAAAGACCGGGTTCCGCGTCGTCTTGTCCTGCCAGCCGAACTCACCTAGCATCACCGGTTTACCGATGCGGTCGGCGGCCCGGATGTGGTTCTTAATCCACGCCTCCGACCAGGCTGCGTCTTTGTCCCAGTGGTCGGGATAGAGGTGAAACGACATAACGTCTACGTTCGGAAGCTTTGCAAAGGCGACGGTATCGACACCTTCACCGCAATTTTCGGTCCACTCGTCGCTGCTCGGATTCGTGCAGTAAAAGCCTTCGTCGCCTACCGATACGAGGTGGTTCGGGTCAACGCTCTTGATGTGACCCGACATCTCATCGGCCCAGGTGGTGAGCGTCTCGGTATTGCAGTTTGGTGAGCGCGGGAGGTCCCCGCTGAGGCAGCGCGGCTCGTTGGCCAACTCCCAGGTCATGATGGTCGGGTCGTCCTTATAAGCTACGCCAGTTACCGTATTGACGCGGTTTAGCATATGCGAAATCCAAGCCTTGTACCAGGCGCGAACCTGCGGGTCGCGGTAGAAATCGTCATGATACTGTCCCCCGGCCCAGCGCACATACTGGTCCATCCCGCCAAAGGTACTCCAGTTGTTCGTCAAGGGAATGACGAGTTTAACACCCAGCTCACCTGCTTTGGCGACGATGTAGTCCATGCGCTCGAGGCCGTCCGGTCCGTCGTTGTAGGCCGGTTTGGTCCCGTCCCAATACTGAAAGTAAACGCCGTCGGCGGGTTTTTGGCCCGAGGAGCCGTCCGGGTTGCCAATATCGAGAAACCCCCAGGTACGCACCACGTCAAAGTTGTTGGCGGCGGCTTTCTCCAGCACCGCGTCGACCATCGTGCGCGATTTGTACATCAGATAATAGTTGTTGGTTCCTGCGAAACGAAACTTTTTGCCCTCCAGCTTGAGGTCTGAGCCGTTACGGTAGACAAAGCCGGTATGCTTATGCTTACCCGACTTCATGGGCTCGAGCGCGTCGGACGCGGTCTGAGCGCCACAGGCAGCCAATAAGATGCTTAAGCAAAAAACGAATAAAAAACTGCTGATAACTTTTTTCATCCCTTACATCCTTTCTGAACATTACAGCGGGCGTTTGTCTGATGGGTGTTACTTTGACTTGGATTATTCGGTCATGACACTTTCTAATGCAGTAGCTTCCTCCTTTTTAGCGGAGACACCGACCCGGTTGGCACACTGAAAAACAGGCGCAGCCGTAAGCGCTTCTTTCATCAGGTCTTTTTTGGCGTGAATCTCAAAGGTAAACGACTCACCCGGCAAGAGCGTGACGAGTTGGTCGCTGATGGTCGCGTCCGGGTCGAGCCGGTCTACAAAGACCGCTACGTCGCGGAGCAATTTTTTAGTTGTTAGGGTCAATCCATAGCTGTCGCCGTCGCGCCTTAACTCCGCCTCAAAATTCACTTCAGGATAATTGAGGTTTTTGTCTCGCTCAAAAAACCACAGGGCACGCGCTTCACCGACTTGGGCGACGATGAGTTCGGTACAGGCGTCGTCTGGGGTGCTGAGGCTAGGGGGAAGCTCGAGCACACCCTTAGTCGTCCGTTTTTCAACGTCCACAGTCAACTTGTCTTCAGCAAGAACTTTACCCGCGAAGTCGAGGCGTTTCAGTGTCACCTCTCCTGACCAACCTTCGTCGCTGTCGTTACAGGCGAACAGTACGAGCTTGTCCCCGCGTGGCTGAATCGTCAGGAGTCTATCGGCGTAAAAACGTTTTGAAGCGTACCAGAAAGGCTTCTTACGACCGTAGCCGTCCACCGCTGCCCAACTCGTCACCGGCCAGCAGTCGTTGAGCTGCCAGTAGAGTGTGCCCATACAGGTCGGGGCATGACTGCGCCAGTGCGTGACGCCGTATTCGACGGCGCGCGCCTGGTTGAGCTGCGTGGCGTAGTGCCACGCGTCGAAGTTTTGCGGTTCGGGGAAGTACTCGAGCAATCTGTCCATCAGTTTCTGATTGCCGTCGCCAGCTCTTTGGTGGTGTAGCATTCCCGGCGAGTTCGCCTCGAGCGGGCGCTCGCTCAAAGATTCAGCGATGGTCGCGTAGGTCGCCGGGGCTTGATGACCGAATTCAGACACGAAGCGCGGCACGTAAGCGCGGTAAACCTGATAGTCGAGTACGTTCCAGGCGTCCCAGATGTGTTTGTTGCCGTGGTTATCGGCTAGCGGGTGGATGTCGAACGAACCCGAGTAGGGGCTGCCCGGCCAGTATGGACGGGTCGGATCGAGTTCGGCGACGATACTAGGCAGCAGGCCGAGGTAATACCTTTTACCCCAGCTGCGCCCCTGCAACCGCCGCTGCCAATCCCACGAAAAATAACCCCAGATATTCTCGTTGTTACCGTCCCACAAAACCAAACTTGGATGCGAAGAGAGCCGCGTAACCTGATAGCGCGCTTCGGCCTCGACCTCGCTGTAAAGCGGCTCCTCCTCCGGGTAGGCAGCGCAGGCAAACAAGAAGTCTTGCCAGACGAGCATCCCCGTTTCATCACAAAGATCATAAAATGCTTCTTGCTCATACAACCCGCCGCCCCAAACGCGCAGCATGTTCATGTTGGCGTCTAACGCCTGCGTGATGCGCTCCTCGTAACGCTTTTTCGTGATGCGCGTCGGGAAGCAGTCGTCGGGAATCCAGTTCGCACCCTTGATAAAGATGGGCTTGTGGTTAATTTTGACGGTAAACGCCGAGCCAATGCTGTCTACCGAAGTATCCAGTTCCGTTTTGCGTATGCCGATGCGCTTGGTCACTTCGTCCAGAGATCGCTCACCTTGTTTGAGTGTTAAAACGAGGTCATAGAGCGGCTGCTCACCGTGACCGACGGGCCACCAGAGGTCGGGGTGGTCTAGCTCGAGCTGCAAAATTGCCTCGTTCTGTCCGGCGACCACCTCGGTACTTGCCTGCACCCCGGCAAGCTGGGCCTCGAGCCGAACTTCTTCGCTGCTCGTAGCCCAGTCCAGGTCGGTATGGATTTCGACTCGAGCCTTTGTCAGGTCGTCGTTTAGATAGACGAGCGGACGCACCGAGGCAACGCGCGCGCCGCTCCAGGCGTCAAGATAAACGGGTTGCCAGATGCCCGAAGTCGTCAGTACCGGCCCCCAGTCCCAGCCGAAGTTACACGCCATCTTGCGAATGAAATTAAAGGGCATTCCGACGTAGGCGTTGGGGCGGTCGCCGAGCTCGTCGCGTATCTCTTCGGCGTAGGACATCGGCGCGGCGAAGGTAATACTGAGCGTATTTTCTCCGGACTTAACCAAAGGTTTGACGTCAAACCTAAAGGCCCGGTGCATATTTTTGGTATCGGCGACGTGTTGATCATTGATTTCGATATGAGCAACGGTATCTAGACCGAGGCAGACAAGCTCGAGCCGTTCATGTTCCAACTGTTCGGCCTTGACATTAAACGAAGTCTCGTGTCGCCAGTCCGTGCGACCTATCCACTGCAACTCATTTTCGTTTTGGTCTAGGTACGGGTCGGGTATGAGCCCGGCGGTGAGCAGGTCGGTATGGACGCAACCCGGCACCGTCGCGGGGACACGTTGACCTCTCAGCGATTCGGGTACGTGGTCTAGGTTGCCGACAGCCTGAAGCGTCCAACGGTCGTTTAGATAGTTTTGGGTCATTGGGTTGTCTACCTCGAGAGTTTGAAAGCAAGATCACGGGTGAAAGGTGGCAGCGAAACGCTCACTTGATTCTGAGAAACCTCTACGGTCTGTTCGTCTCGCCAACTGCCCCTTTGGGGGTCGTATAAGCGAAGCTGGTAAGTGCCATTCTCCAGTCCTCTAAGGGTGAGCGATTGACCTTTGAGTATCGGTGGCTCGTAGCGCCAGTCGGGGTCGAGTTGTTCTTTATTACGGAGCGCCGCGCGCAAGGCGTCCTCGAGCCCGTCTTGAATGCTCTCGGCGGTATAAGCCTCGTTTTGCACCCAAACGAGTGCATGGTCACTGGATTGCAGCGCCAGAGCACCGAGGTCGCCCGAACTGAGATCGACTTCAGCAGGGCTCAGCGCCGCCAAGTCTTCCCCTGCCAGAAAACGTGAGATGCCGCCGAAGTGATGCCATAAATCTAGCGGTTCGACATACGTGTCCCACCACCAGTACATCGTGGTACTGGCGTAACCACTCAGAGCCGCTGCCCACAGGCCGTTATGAAGATGGATGCCTTCTTGATCAAAAGACGTTTTATCCTCGATACCTGTCGAATTACCGAGTTCGCCGAAGAGAATAGGTTTCTCCGCCAGGGGAGCCAGCCGTGCGTACCCTAAAGGCAGCGCCCGTAGCGGATTTTGGGTCGTGTACTGGTGCTGCTGCATCAGGTCGAGGCCGTCTAAAAGCCACACCGCGCCACCACTTGCGCCGCTCCCGTAGCTGTGAGTCGTAAGGTGCCGGTAAACGTCTACCTGGTGCAAATAGGTGGTCATTTCAACCAGCCAGGGTTGCAACTGTTCGGCGCTGATCGGTGTCCAGTTGACCTCATTCCACCATTCCCAGGCGAGCAGACTCGGCGAATAGCTCCAGCGTGAGGCAGTGTAGTGCAGGCGGCGTTTGAAAAGAGCTTTAGCCTGCTCGTTAGTCACAAAGCACTGCGGCTCCCCGCAAGGACCACCGTTCGCCACGTTGTATGGATTGTCAGCCCACTCAGGATTGGTGGTTTCGCTAAACTGCCCGTGGTTAATAAGCACCAGAATAATCTTAAGGTCGCGCGCTTCAGCCAGCTCGAACACCCGGTCGAGGAGCCAAGCGCGGTCGAGCCGCTTGGTGTAGTCACCTAGTCCAGTGTCGTTCCACTCGAGCCCGAAAGACCACGCTGCCATCCACACCCGCACCGTATTCGCGCCCTCTTTTGCAAGCGCGTCAAACCAGCGCTCATAGTCGGCAAGCGTCTGCTCTTTAGACGTGGCCCAGCCGAGGTTTAGGCCGATAGCGAAAAAGGGCGTCTCGTCGTCATAGGCTAAATAGCGCGGATTGCCTTGGTCAACCCGTAAAAAGCCGTGAGACTGGGACGAAGTAACGGTAAAAGCGGCATTTGCTCCGCCGCTCGAGACCGTCCACTCGCCCGGTTCGGTAGGCGTAAAGCGTACGCGCCAGTGGGGAGTCCCCTTAGCTTTTAAGCCAGGGGTGAAGTCCTGATACCAAAAGGCCGCTGCGCTCAGCGTCTTGCCGCTCGGTGAGGTGAACTTGACAACGGGTATCGTTGCCGGATCGTAGGGGTCGGCGGGGGCGTCACCGGTGAGGGTGAGCTCGAGCATCTCAAAGTGCGCTATAGAGGGCGGTAGTTCCTGAAGGGTGGTCACCGAATCTGTCACCGAGGCCCCCGAAGCCTGAGATTGGGCGGCGGTTAGCGACCCCGACAGGATTACGGCGAGAAGGTACAGGCTTCGCAGCATCACTCTAGTCGTCACTTAGGGCCACGGCCCGAATGTCGTCGAGGTAGAGGCTGCCGGACACCGTCGGCTCACCGGGAACCTGGTTCAGGTAGATGTTGAACTGGACGAGGTTAGCGAGGTCCTCGGGGCGTAGCGGGCGTTCCTGATTTTCAGTGTCGCGCGGCGGGGGCCGAAACGCTCCCCACGGCAGGGTGACGTAGCCCGCTTCCGTTCCCGCCAGCGAGGGATAGCCCTCGTAGAGGATGTCCCCCACGTCTAGTTGCAGCACGAGCTTGTGGTTCGAGCCGTCCGGCTTCAGCCACAGGCGCAAGCCGTCGTAGGACGACCAGTCCGCCGTCATCGCCTTGCCGAAGCCGGTGTAGGTCTGACCTGAAAAATCGTAGTCGAACTTCAGACCGTAGTCGCCCACCTCGCGGAACTGCTCCGACAGGGAGATCGTGTTGGAGCCAAAGGTGGCGTAGTCACCGCGGAGGAGCAAATCGTCGGCGTAGTCCTCGAAACCGTCGACGACACCAGGCCCAAGCGGCGGCTTTTCACCGAGAACCACCCGGTTGCTGCTGAGAAGCACCTCCTCCCCGTCCTGCACGGCGACGACCTCGAGGGTGGTGACGTCGTTCGTCAGCCGCTTGGCTCCAATCTGCCACGGGCCGGAGTAGTAGCCCTCGGCGTCGAGTTCGAGGGGCTGACGTGCCCCGTCGTCAGTTCTAAAAAACACCGCCTCCGGCTCCAGCCCTAGCACCCGGGCGCGGACGGTCGTCTCGGGCTGCGTCACCCGCTCGCTGTTCGTGGGCGAGACGATGTGCAGGAAGGGGTCGTGCGTTACGGCCTGAACCGAACGGCCAAACACGCCTTCGAGGTCGTCGGCGAAGACCGTCCGTGGGTCGGCGTAGAAGTCCTTAAAATCAGTCAGCAGCTCGTGTTCGGGCAGGTCGGCGGTTCCGGCGTGCGGGGCGTAATACTGCTCGGGGCCGAAGTTGGCCCACGTCTGCATGTACGCGGTTCGCTGCGCGTCCGGGTCTGACATCACCGCCTCAAGTAGATTGGTATACCACTGTAAATTGCCGTTCTCACCGTTGGGCAAAAGCCCGTTGGGGTGCTCGCCGAACTCAGTCAGCGCGGACACCTTTCCCTTCTCGTCGGCGAGCCGCGCGATCATCGCCAGGTCGAGCGTGATCGAGTCGAGCCACTCCTGCGAGCCGTCGCTGTCGTCGTAGCTGTCGATCCCCAAGATGTCCACGTAGTCGTCGTCGGGGTACGTGCTCAGGTAGCGCTCAGCGTCCCCGCCGAAACCGCCGCCCGGCGAGTAGGCATAGAGGAGGTTGGACACGCCCTTGGTGTCGCGCAGGTATTCCACCGTGTAGCGCCAGAGTTCGACGTATTCGTCGGGGGTCGCGTAGGAGGCTCCCCACCAGAACCACGAACCGGCGTTCTCGTGAAAGGGTCTAAAGATCAGCGGAACGGGCTCCCCGTCCTCTCGCTTGACGGAGTTCGCCAGCAGGGCGATGTTGTCGAGATAAGCGTTGAACTCGCCCTGCTTGTCGCCTCCGGGCAGAAGCCGCTCTACGACCCGCTCACCGGTCTCCGAAAAACTTCCCCCGGTGACGAAATTCTTCATGTGCGCCGAGATGGTGCTGATGCCGCCGATGCGGTCGGCTTTTTTAAGGTAGTCGGCGAAGGCGGCGACGTTCTCCTCGGGGGTATTTTCGGGCCTCCCCGGACTTTCCCGGCCCTCGATGATCAGCGTGTCCCAGCCGAACACCGCCGGAAAGTCGCCGACACCGTTGTTGATGTCGGAGGTCTTCCCGTCCGCTTCGGAGACAGTTACCCCGTATGAGGTGTCGTGCTGGTGTCCGTAGAGGATTCCCTCCCCGCGCACGTCCCGGAGGTAGGAGAAGAGGGAGCGGGTCGCCGCGGTAGCGTCGGCATCCACTAGCTCAACGGATCCAGCCGGAGCCGCTCCCGGGGCGGCTCCACTAGCGAACGCCGCTAGGCCGAGCACGGCGACCGAACGTATCGCGGCTGCACTTTTTGTATGAAAACGATTTCTCATCTATAAATACCTCGTTCGTTTTTGGTTTTGGCTAACTTGAACAAACCTTTGCAGCATCTCCTTAGCCCTTGACGCCCGTAAGGGCGATACCTTCGACGAACTGTTTTTGAAAGAAGAGAAAAAAGAGCACCGTCGGTATCGAGGTCAGGAGCGACGCAGCCATCACGACGCCGGTCGTGGCCGGATTCAGCAGCGTGTTGCTCATCCGCGCCAGAATAAGCGGCAGGGTCGCGTGCGCGTCGTCTTGGACTACGATTAAAGGCCACAAGAAGTTGTTCCACTCACCGAGCAAAACAAAGATTGCCATCGCGGTGAGCGCGGGACCCACGAGCGGCAACACGATGCTCCACCAGATACGCACCTCGCCCGCCCCGTCAATGCGGGCCGCGTCGAGCAGGTCGTCGGGCAAAGTACTCATATACTGCCGTAAGAAAAACACTGCGAACGCTTTGGCAAGCGTTGGAACGATAAGCGCCGTATACGAGTTGATCCAGCCGAAGTCACGCATCGTTAAAAAGTTGGGAATGATCGTAACCTGCCAGGGCACCATCATCGAGGCGACGACGATCAGAAAGATCACGTTCCGGCCAGGAATCCTGAGCTTGGCGAAGACGTAAGCCGCTGCTGAGGCAATGACAAGCGATACGACGGTATTGATGACCGTGATCACTACACTGTTGACGTAAAACGTACCAAAACGCCAGGGAACATTGGTAAAGCGCTGAAAAAGCCCCTCGACGTGGTTGGGTGGGCTGTTACCCTGGGGGTCGTAAAAGCTGTTTAAGGTAGGATTTTCGACTGTAAAGGTGGGGGGCGTCCGCAGGAGTTCGGGAACGGGTTTAAGCGAACCAACTGCCATCCAGTAGTATGGCACCAGCATGGTGAGGGCCAGGAGGATAAACGGCACCTTACCGAATACGCTCCAAAAAGTTCGACGATTTTCACCGACCATAACGTCTCCTTAAGGGGCAGTGCCCGTCACGTGCTGGTGACTTTTCCGATTAACAAGTTGATACCGGTAATGATAAAGATGATGATAAAAAGTACCCAAGCCACCGCCGACGCGTAGCCGAGACTAAAAAAGGTAAAGCCCTGCTCGTAGAGGTAGGGAACTAAAAAGAGCCCCGAGTCGAGTATGCCGCCGATCCCCTCGGTAGAACCGAACAAGATGTAGGCGGTGTCGAAGGTCTGAAACGCGCCGATAATGCCGGTGATAACGACGTAGAGGATGGTCGGACGCAGGAGCGGAAAGGTAATGCGCCAGAAACGCTGCTGCTTGGTCGCGCCGTCGATAGCCGACGCTTCGGAAAGCTCACCGGGTACTGCGTTGAGGCCCGCCAGAAAGAGCACCATCGAACCGCCCATCCCGCCCCAGACCGACATAAGGACGATGACCGGAATTGTCAAACTGGGATTAGCGAGAAAGGACATACGCGCTAACCCTAGAGACTCTCTGACACCGTTGACAAGGCCGTAGCCCTCCCCTGCGAAGATCCAGAGCCAGAGGACGCTAACGGCAATCGTCGAGGTGACGGACGGTAAAAAGAGCAGTGTCCGCATCACGTAGTTAAAGGCGTTGCTGGCGCGAAAGGTGATCGCCAGCGCGAGACCAAGGATATTCGAGAGCAGCACGGCCCAGAGGGTGTAGATAGCGGTGTTGCTGAGCGCCTTATAAAAGCGGGCGTCGGCGAACAGCTCTCTGAAGTTTGCGAGCCCGACCAGTTCCGGCGTTCCCAACCCGTTAAAGTCGGTAAAACTCAGATATAGCGAGCGCACGATCGGCCAGATGGTAAAGAGGATAAAGATAATCAGAAAGGGTGAGAGCATCAGGTAGCCCTCGAGCCACTGCTTCGTTTTGACGCGCCTTTTCCCCCCACGGGGCGCTTTGACCTGCGGGGCACTCTGGGTTGCTTGCATACGCATATCTCCCTAAAAAGGTGGGGCGGCAGCTTATCCGCCCCAAGAGCCCCAAAATCAGTTCAGCTTGCTGTTCATCTCTTCGGCGGCTTTGTCGAGCGCCCCCTGCACATCTGCACCGTTAAAGATGATTTCCTGAAGCTGATTCGTAACCGTATTTGCAGCCTCTTCCCAACCCGAGCAGTTGGGCGGCCCGGCCGCGTCTTCAAGCTGCGCGACGAGCGCATCGAGTGCGTCCTGATTGTTCGTCTCGATCTGCTTGACGAACTCGACGACCGGCGGAATCCGCAAACCGCCCTGTGTCGCCGACACAGCGCCCATCGCCTGAACGACTTCAGAGTCGTAAAGCGTACCGATAAATTCGGCAGCGAGGTCAACGTTTTGCGAGTTTGCCATAATTCCGATGACGCTGCCGCCGATAAAGGCGGTGTTTTTACCCGACGGTCCTGCCGCGATGGGTGCATAAGCAACCTTTTTGGCGAGTTCAGGGCGGCCTACGCCTAAGTTTATGAGCCAATTGCCGCTATAGCCGAGGGCGTAGTCGCCGTTGTCGAGACCGGCCTCGAGGTCGGCTTCAACAGGCGTACCGTAGGTGTTGTAAAGGCTGGCGAAGAACTCTGCGGCCTGAACGCCTTCAGGACTATTGATAGTTGCGGTGGTGCAGCCCTCGTCGTAGAGCGTGCCCCCGGCCTGGTAGAGAAAGTTGTAAAAACCGAGCCAGTCGGCGCTGCCCCAAGCGATGGCGAAGCCCTTGTTGCCGAGGTCGGTTAAAGCGGTCGTCAGTTCATCCCAGGTTTGGGGCGGGTTCGCAGCACTGGCAGCTTCGAGCAGATCTGGCCGGTAGACCATCATAAAGGTGGTGAGGTCTAAGGGAACACCGTACACCTCGCCTGAAGGGGGCACGACCGACTTGTAGACACCCGGTTGGACAAGCCCTTCGATCTTGGAAACGACGTCCGGTGCAGCCTCCTTGAGGTCGACCATGCCGCCGAGTTCACCAAACTCGATACCCCACGAGAGGCCGCCGGTAATTATATCCGGCCCTGTACCGCTTACGGCTGCGGAAAGAACCTTGGCGTGCGCGTCGTTCCACGACTGCACCTGAATGTTGATGGTCACGCCGGGATGGCTCTCCTCGAAAAGTTCCGTGGCAGCCCCCAGAACCGCAGCGCTATTATCGTCGCCGGTATTCCAGATGGTAATCGTCTGAGCGGATACCAGTCCGAAACAGAGCGGAGCAAGAAGGGCGAATAGTAGCTTTTTCATATAATCTCCTTATGAAGTGAGCGAAAGTGCTGACTGAACGTACGGACTGCGGCGGTTGGTGGGTCTGAGCAAGTTACCTCCTTCCAGCCAGGGCCGGGCTCTGATTTGGTGGGCTCCGGCTATTTTTTTCGAGTAGCTTGAGGTGGGGCGCGAGGGAATCGTAAATCGGCAAGATCGCTACGCCTAAAGCAGCCGCGTCCTCACCAGCTTCGGCGTGAATGAGCTGCGGCTGATAGGCTTTCTGGGCGATACGCAGCTCCGGCAGTAGCGCCGTGAGCTGTTCAATCAGATAGTCGATAAGGGGCGCAGGCCACGAACCGCCGAACACAATACTTTCAGGATCAACAAAAAGTTCCCCGGCTACAAGGGCGGGTGCGAGCTGTTCGGCGGCGCACTCGAGCCAGCTCAGCAAAACGTCGTTCTGAGTGAGAAAAAGAGGCTCGAGGTCGCTCGGTGTCGCAGCAGTGTAGCCAGCGCGTCCAAGCTCTTGATAAAGCGAAGGAAGGTTGAAATAACTTCCAACGCGGTCAATTTTTCCGTCGGCGCGGCGTACCGGGATAAATCCGAACTCACCGGTATTACCCTGAAAGCCGTGAAACGGTTGACCGTTCAAAACGATACCGCCGCCCAGGCCGACGCCCAAAAAGACGTAGACGAAGTTGCTTACACCCTGACCAGCCCCGTAAAACGTTTCACCGATAGCCGCCGCAGTCGCGTTGTTTTCTAAGAAAACCGGTAGCTTAAGACGTTTCGTAAGCTCGTCTACGACCGGCACGTTTTCCCAACCCGGAAAGGAGTGGGGGTTGACAATCTGGTCGAGGGCGCGACCGCCGCTGATACGAATAGGCCCCGGCAATCCGACGCCAACTCCCCAGACCTGGCTGGGCTCGAGCCCTTGCTCGGCAATAAGTTGTTCGGCAACCGAAGCTATCAGTGTCAGCGCTTCAGCTGGTTCGGGAAAATCGAGCTTCTGGTAAAACCGCCCCTGAACGACCCCGTTCAAGTTGACGAGTACCCCCGTCAAATGATCTTGGTCGAGGTCGAGTCCTACAGCGAAAGCGCCGTCGGCGCTGAACTCGAGCTGCGTCGAGGGTGAACCGCGACCCCCTTGCTTGCGCCCCGTTTCTACTACAAGATTTCTTTCCATCAGCTGAGCCGTGATGTTAGAAATCGTTTGGGGCGTTAGTTCTGTGCGCCGCGCTACCTGAGCCCGCGACAGCGGCCCGTTGAGACGGATCGTCTCGAGCACGATTCGTTCGTTATAAATTTTGGCGTACTCGAGATTGGTGCCTTTAAGCATTCCTAGTGTCCTCGCATACCGCAAAAAATATTTAATTTGCTTCTTGGCGGATATAATAAATCAATTTGATAGACTTTGTCAAGTTTACAGTTTGGGCCACGGATGCCTGGAATCAGCAGCCCACGTGTCGTAATGATAGGTTATTCGAACAAAAGCTCGAGGTAGCCTCGAGCTTCTTGTGCAGCATTGTTCAGGCGAGGTCGTAGACGAGCGCCGTCACCGAATGCGGTTCGAAGATATAGTTAGCCGCTGCACCTTTAGCCTGAAGCGCATCCTCTCGGGTCGTCACGCCGTCCGGCGCGTCGAAGGTGTTGGTTGTTTTGATGTCGGCACCGTTGATCACAAAGGCCTGCCCGGTACCGGCAAACTGACCCTCCAACAGCTTGATGTCGGTTTCTACTTCCTCGTCAGGGCTACGGTTGACGACGAACACCGAGACTTTTTTAGCTTTGCTGTCGAGCGTTGCGGATACGTCGAGAAACCGTACTGCCTCGTGCTCCGGCGTCGAGAAGGTATCGCCCGACCAGTGTACGTCCAGAGCGGTATCACCGGCGGCGCGGCTGTAGACCTCGAACGGATAGAAAATTGTTTGCAAAAGCAGACCCTCAGGGCGGGTCAGGATCGGCGCGATGACGTTGACGATCTGGGCGATGTTGGCGAACTTGACGCTCCCCGCGTGACGGATAAAGGCGTTGAGTTGCAGGCCGGTCATGAGCGCATCCTCGAGGTTATAGACCTCTTCCAACTTCTGTTCGTTGCCGGTGCGGTACCAGACGTTCCACTCGTCCACCGCGAGGTAGACGGGCTTTGTGAGCTTGTTGTCCAATCGGAGCGCCCGGATCAGACCCTCATAGCTGCTGAGGCGGTCTTCTAAAAGTTCTGAAAGGGCCATGTACGAGGCAAAATTATCATTCCGGTAGCCGCGCTCCTCGTCGTTGCCGACGTACCAGTGCAGCGCCAGGTAGTCGATCAAGTTGCCCGCTTGCTCCAAGAGCAGCTGTGCGCGCTCGACCCATTTGCCTTCCCATAAAGAAACAGCAGAAGCGAAGAGTTTGATGCTCGGATCGGTCCACTTCATTACCTTGGCGTACTCGGTGTAGGCGCGCGCGTACTCTTCAGGCGTTTTGAAGCCGATCTGCCAGGGGCCGTCCACTTCATTGCCAATACCCCAGTATTTGACGTTATGCGGCGCGTCGTACCCGTGCGACTTGCGGAGCTTGACGAGTGCGGTGTCCTGGGTGCCGTTACAGTACTCGAGCCAGTCTCTCGCCTCGCGCATGTCACCATCGCCGCAGTTGACGGCTAGGTAGGGTTCGGTTCCCAATTTCTTGCAGAAGTTGATAAATTCGTTTGTCCCGAAGGTGTTGGGCTCCACGTCATGCCACGCCAACTCCATCCGTGCGGGCCTCTCACTAACCGGCCCGACGCCGTCGCGCCAGCGGTAGCCCGAGACGAAGTTGCCGCCGGGGTAACGGATGTTGGGCATCTTCAGGCGTTTAAGCGCTTCTAGCACATCATTGCGTAACCCGTTTTCGTCCGCGTGTGGCGAATCCGGTTCGTAAATACCACCGTAGATACAGCGGCCCAGATGTTCGGCGAAGCCGCCGAAGATGTTGCGGTCAACAGTTCCGAGGGTGCGCTCGAGGTCAATCTTGATGGTGTTGGGCATAAAGGAGTTCCAATCAAATAAGGTGTTACGCCTCAAATCTAGTAAGGAATGAACGAATAGAAAAACCTTACCTCAAGCGGCCAACCTTTCCAAGCTCTGAATCCTGAAGTCGTTAGGACATCTATAGCCGCTACTGCTCTGGAGCGAACTATCCCTAATGGGGCGGGCTTTGCCCGTTCTATCGCCAGCTGTTGTACAGCGAACCTCGGCGCTGCAATGAAAGTAAATCTTATAACCTTGCTAAATAACCTGAGTTCGGGGTTTAGATCAGAGCTGGTAGCTGCAGCAACTGTTGTGGAAGACGGATCGAGGGTTTTTTAGGCTGAAGCGTGTAAGCGACGAGACCCGCAATGAGGTTAACCGCGAA
>JAABUN010003319.1_pt1 | contig 25256 bp, 16 predicted proteins | sample 5559311 | NCBI WGS metagenome assembly JAABUN01 (sample SAMN10711877, study PRJNA513370) | rock metagenome | isolation source: Antarctica rocks | place: Antarctica: Victoria Land, Siegfried Peak sud
CGAGGTGCGCGGCGTGGGAGAGCGGTTCGCGCCCATCGAGCGCGTCGTGCACGACGTCGGCGACAAGCCGCGGGTAGAAGCCGGCCCGCTCGAGCGACGCATCGAGGTCACGCCACTGGGCGGAAGGCGATGGGGTCATATCCCCAGTTTCACCCACCGGGACGCGTTGTGCCTAACCAGTGCGGGTCAGTCGCGCATGGCACGGCGGGCACTGTCAGTGCGCCGCTGCGGGTTTCCGACGTCGATCGTAGCACTCAACACCGTCAGTCCCGCCGTCGCCACGAGCACCGGAGTGAAGTCGAGCCGGGCGATCTCGGGGTGGTTGTCCTTCATCAGCGCCACCCGGGCCACCAGGTCCTCGATGGCGGCGACATCGGCGGGCGGCAACCCCTGGTAGCCGAAGAGCTTACGGGACGCCCGGGGTGCGCGGACGAGGTCGGCGATGTCCCCGGTGCTGAGCGGCGGCACGGCGTGCGCCCAGTCGTCCAGTAGATTGACGGCGTCGCCCGCGAGCCCGAAAGAGACCACCGGCCCCATCAGCGGGTCCTCGATCGCCCGGATGCTGCAGGCCTGACCGGAGGGAGCCATGGACTGCACCTCCATCCCGAAGCTGCCGAAAGGCGCCAGGACCTTCTCCATCTGCGTGATGTTGCGCCGCAGCGATTCCGGATTGTCGATCGAGAGCCGCACCCCGCCGAGGTCCAGGCGGTGCCTCAGGTGCTCCTCCGTCGTCTTGAGCGCAACCGGCCAGCCGAGCCGGGCGGCCTGCGCGACGGCTTCATCGGCCGAGGTGAAGCGCGCCGAGGGCTGGAGCCGGAGGCCGTACGCGGACATGAGCGCGGCACACTCCTCCGGGCCGAGGCGCGTGAGTTCGACGTCCGGGACGCGAGTGTGCACGGCGGACAGCAACCGGGAGGCAGCGTCGGCGTCGACGCGGTCGGGGTCGAGGAACTCCCCGTGGTCCCGGGTCCGCCAGAGCGCGTACCGGACAACGGCGCCGAGCGCGGAGAGGGCGGCGCCCGGGCTGGGGAAACACGGCAGCCCGGGCTGCAGGGACTCCGTGGGCTGCAGGGACTCCGTGGGCTGCAGGGGCTCAGTGGGCTGCAGGGGCTCAGTGGGCTGCAGGGATGCCGTGGGCGCGGCCGATGACGGGGCCGCGGTAACGAGGCCATCGAGCTGGAGCCGTGCGTCCAGGATGCCGGTGAAGGAGGCGACGACGGGTTTGCCGGCGGTCTCGGCGCATTGCTGGAGGGACGCGGCGATGGCTTCCGCCGTCAGGCCGCGTGCGGGGAGGGTGGTCACGATCGCGGCGTGGACGGTGTCATCGGCCAGGGCGTCTGCAACCGCCGAGGCCAGCGCGGGCAGCACTGTGGACTGGCCGTCGTCGAGCTGGAGTGCGGCATCAAGGCGCGCGACCGTCATGCCCTGGGACACGACGCCGTCGGCCACCACCTTGCCCAGCGCGGAGGAATTGCTGAAGACGGCTATCCGAGGGCCCTGCGGCAGGGACTGGCTCGCGACGATCTGCGCGATGTCCATCAGCTGCTCCGTGGTCTCGACCCGCATGACACCGGATTGCCGGAGCATCGAGTCAAGCGCACCCGGCGGCGCCTGGGTGGTTCGCACAGCATGTCCCGGCGGGAGCTGCAGGCCGGTGACGTCCGACTTCGCGACGATGACGGGCTTTGTCCGCGCCAGGCGACGGGCGATTCGGGAAAACTTCCTCGGGTTGCCGATCGACTCGAAGTAGAGCCCGACCGCACGGGTGGCCGGATCGTCCTCCCAGAACTGCATGGCGTCGTTTCCGGACACATCCGCCCGGTTGCCCGCCGAGATAACGGAGGACACCCCGAGCCCCCGCCGCCGTGCGCTCGCGTACAGGAGCACCCCGAGGCCCGCTGACTGGCTGAACAGCGCCAGCGCGCCACGGTCCGGCAGGCCCGGTGCCATCGAGGCATTGAGCCGGATCGCCGGATCGGTGTTGACGAGCCCCAGCGACGCCGGACCGACCACGCGCATGCCGTGGGCCCGCGCCTTGTGCACGAGCGCACGCTGACGAGCGATACCGTCGCCGTCGTCGTCCGCGTAGCCGGCGGTGGCGACGAGCAGTCCCTTCACGCCTGCCCTGGCACACTCGTCGACCACCACGTCCACCTGCTCGTGCGGTACCGCGATCACGACCAGGTCGACCGGCTCCGGTACCTCGTCCAGCGAGGCGTGCGAGATCATGCCGTTGAGCTCGAAGGCCTCGGGGTTGACCGCGTAGACCGAGCCGGTGAAACCGCCGTCGATCAGGTGCTCGAGCAGGACGTACCCGACGGTGCCCCGCTCCCGGCTCGCCCCGATCACCGCGACCGACGACGGCGTCAGCAGCTCGGCCATGCTCCTCGCTTCTGCGCGGTGCTCACGCGCTTCCATGACCGCCTGCGACTTCCGGGTCGGGTCGATGTCGAAACTCAGCATGACGACACCGTCGTCGAAGTGCCGCTCGACCTCGTATCCCGCCTCGGCGAAGACCGTGATCATCTTGCGGTTCTCCGGAAGGACCTCCGCCGAGAAACGCCGGATCCCGTTCTCGCGGGCGGCGGCGGCGAGGTGTTCGAGCAGGATGGAGCCGACCCCGCGGCCCTGGTGGTGGTCCGAGACGTTGAAGGCGACCTCGGCCTCGAGCGGATCGTCGAGGCGGTCGTAGCGGCCAATACCGATGATGTCGGTGCCACGGGTGATGACGAAGGCGACGCGGTCGCGGTGGTCGACTTCGGTGTAGCGCCGGAGCTCCTTCTCGCTGAGCTTCGCCTTGTAGGTGAAGAAGCGCAGGTAGATGGAGTTCTGCGACTGGTGGACGTGGAACGTCTGCACGGCGTCCGCATCGAGCGGCGAAATGGGCCGCAGATGCGCGGTGCCGCCGTCACGCAGGACGACATCGGCCTCCCAATATTCCGGGTATTGTCCGCCCATCACCATAGACTCAGGGTAGTCGGCATCCCGTCGCCCATGGGCCGGACCGCGGCGGCGACCGCCCGCGGTGTGCGGATGCCCTCCGACCACCACTTCGCAGACCCGAGTTGTTGAGGAACCGCCACGCACATGGCCAGGCGCCAGAGCTCCGCCCCGCCGGAGGATTTCACCGAGAACATCATCGACATCGATGTCGAAACCGAGATGGAGGAGTCCTTCCTGGAGTACGCGTACTCCGTGATCTACTCGCGCGCACTACCGGACGCGCGGGACGGACTGAAGCCGGTCCAGCGCCGCATCCTTTACATGATGACGGACATGGGCCTGCGCCCGGACCGCGGCCACGTGAAGTCGGCGCGCGTCGTCGGCGAGGTGATGGGCAAGCTGCACCCGCACGGTGACAGTGCCATCTACGACGCCATGGTGCGCATGGCGCAGGATTTCTCCCTGCGGCTCCCACTGATCGACGGCCACGGGAACTTCGGTTCCCTGGATGACGGCCCTGCGGCCGCGCGTTACACCGAGGCGCGCCTCGCCGCGCCTGCCCTGACGATGACGAACCACCTCGACGAGGACGTCGTCGACTTCGTCCCCAACTACGACAACCAGCTCACCCAGCCGGAAGTGCTGCCGGCCGCCTTCCCCAACCTGCTCGTCAACGGGGCAAGCGGGATCGCCGTCGGGATGGCCACGAACATGCCGCCGCACAATCTGGCAGAGGTCGTGGCTGCCGCCCGGCACCTGATCGGCCACCCGGACGCCTCCCTCGAGGACCTCATGCGGTTCGTCCCGGGGCCGGACCTCCCGAGCGGCGGCAAGATCGTGGGGCTCGACGGCGTCCGGGACGCCTATGCCACCGGCCGCGGCTCCTTCAGGACCCGCGCCACCGTGACGGTGGAACAGCTGTCCGCGCGGCGCACGGGACTCGTGGTCACCGAACTTCCCTACACCGTTGGCCCGGAAAAGGTGATCGAGCGGATCAAGGACGCCGTCACCGCCAAGAAGCTCCAGGGCATCTCCGACATCGTGGATCTGACCGACCGCATGCACGGCCTGCGGCTCGTGATCGAGCTGAAGAACGGCTTCAACCCGAATGCGGTGCTCGCCCAGCTCTACCGGTACACGCCGATGGAGGACTCCTTCGGCATCAACAACGTGGCACTGGTCGACGGACAGCCCCGCACCCTCGGCTTGGTGGAGCTGCTGCGCGTGTACATCGCCCATCGCCTCCTGGTGGTCCGACGTCGTACCGCCTACCGGCTGCGGCGCAAGCGGGAACGGCTGCACCTGGTGGAGGGCCTGCTGGTCGCGATCGTCGACATCGACGAGGTCATCCAAATCATCCGGTCCTCCGACGAGCCCTCTGCGGCGCGTGAGCGGCTGATGGCCATCTACGATCTCTCGGAGGTCCAGGCGAACTACATCCTGGAGCTGCGGCTTCGCCAGCTCACCAGGTACTCGCGGATCGAACTGGAGAAGGAGCAGGAGCAGCTGCGCCTCGACATCGCCGAGCTCGACGCCGTCCTCGGCTCGGAGGAGCGCCTACGCACCCTGGTGTCGGACGAGCTCGCAGAATTGTCCGAGCAGTTCGCCACTCCACGGCGCACGGTCCTGCTCGAGTCCGAGGCCGCGGCACCGCTCAAGGGGTCCACCCTCGCGGTTCCCGCCGGCAAGGGCGCGAAGGCGGTCCTTCCACTCGAGATCGCCGACGACCCCTGCTGGGTCCTGCTGTCCGCCTCGGGCCAGCTGGCCCGCACGGCGGACCGCCAGCCCTTCGGCGACGGCCAGCGCATCAAGCACGATGCCTTCCGGTCCGTGCTGCCCTCCACGGCCCGGGGCGAGGTGGGAGCAGTGACCTCAGCCGGCCGGATGATCCGCCTGCACATCATGGACATGCCCGCTCTGCCACCAACCGCCGGAATCCCGAACCTCGCCGGGGGCGTCCCGTCCACGGAGTTCATCACCCTTGAACGCGGTGAGAGTCTCGTAGGGCTCGCCCCGCTGAACGCCGTCGTGGCGCTCGGGACGGCGCAGGGCGTCGTCAAGCGGGTACAACCGGACTACCCGCTGAACCGTGACGACTGGGACGTCATATCGCTCAAACCGAAGGACAGGGTGGTCGGACTCGCCCAGCCCTCGGACTCCGACGACCTCGTGTTCGTCACGCGCCTCGCGCAGCTGCTGCGCTTCCCGGCATCGGCGGTGCGGCCGCAGGGCCGAACGGCCGGCGGGGTGGCGGGCATCAAGCTCGCGGACGGTGACACGGTGCTGCACTTCGGGGCCGTTCGGAGTGCTGATGACCGGGGCGTCGTCGTGACGGTCGCCGCGGCCGGCGATGCGCTGCCGGGCACGGGCGCAGGGTCAGCGAAAGTTACCGAGTTCTCCGAGTATCCGGCGAAGGGCCGTGCCACGGCCGGCGTGCGGGCACATCGCTTTCTCCGCGGCGAGCAGTTCCTGTCCCTCGCCTGGGCCGGACACGGCCCGGCGCGGGCCGCCTCGGCCAACGGGGTTCCTCGGGCACTTCCCACCGAGCACGGTCGGCGGGACGGCTCGGGTGTGCCCCTCTCGCAGCCGATCGACGCCGTCGGGCCGAGCCTGCCGGGCCTCGACGAAGCGTCCCGACCGGTGCCTGCTGCGGGACGGCAGGTGGCTGGTCCGCCCGGGCGGGGCGGACCAGCACCCGCCGCGGGCGCGGCGGACGACGACGGGCAGGGCACGCTGCTGTAGGACGCTCCGGCCAGGCACAGGTCGTCGTCGCACCGCCGCATTCCCGTTTCTACGTGGAGTAGAATCGATCCTGGTGACGCTGTAGGTCAGACGCACCACACCCGGTCGATCCCCGTGCGGGGATCGGCCCCGGTCCGCTGCGGAGCCGGACCGGGCACCGATGTGAAGGAAGAAAATGGCAACGCTCGGAGATCTCGAACGCACAGTAATGGACCTTCTCTGGGTCGGCCCGGAAGCGATGACCGCCAACGAATTGCGGGATGCCATCGCCTACGCTCCGTCGGGAGAAGTGGGGCGAGAACTCGCAGTCACCACGGTGCTGACGGTGCTGTCGCGCCTCGAGAAGAAGGGCCTCGTCGAGCGCGAGCGGGACATCCGCCCGCATCGGTACAAGTCCGTGACGAGCCGCGAGGACCACACCGCCGAACTCATGCACGAGGTGCTGGTGACGGCCCCGGATCGCGAAGCCGTCCTGGCACGCTTCATCGGCAGCGTGTCCGAGGCCGAGGCCCAGACCCTCCGCAAATTGCTCGGCGGCAGCTGACCCGCCCGTGTTCTGGGCCTCCTACCTGCTCGCGGCGCTCGCGATCATCCTCGCGTGGCCCGCTCCGATCATGCTGTCGCGAGCCTCCTGGCCCGCGCGCGCACCGTTCACGGCCATGGTCCTATGGCAGTCGATCGCACTCGCAGGTGGGCTGTCCATGATCGGTGCCATGCTCGTCTGGGGCCTCGAACCACTTGGCGACAATCTCGTGTCGGCGTCGGCGCGCTTCTTCGACGTCCTGCTCAGTGACCAATCGGCGCAGACACTCGGCGTGGCGCGCGTCTTCGCCATCAGCGCCGCTGTCCTTCTCTTCGGCCACCTTGTGTTCACCCTTGCCCTGACCTTCGTACGGATCCGGCGCCAGCGCGGGCGTCACCGTGACATGCTGAACCTGCTGAGCTCCCCTTCCGCTGACCAGCCGTCGACGCTCGTCATCAGGCACCCTGCGCCCGTGGCCTACTGCCTCCCGGGCGGCGCACGCTCGGTGACCGTCATGTCCGACGGTCTGATGAATCTCCTGTCCCGCGAGGAACTCGATGCCGTGCTCACGCACGAGAACGCACACCTTCATCAGCGCCACCACCTGCTGCTCTGGGCCTTCGCCGCCTGGCGGTCCGCCCTGCCCTGGCTCCCTACCTCCCTGCTCGCACAGCGCGCCGTGAGCGAACTCATCGAGATGCTCGCCGATGACGAGGCCCTGCGCTATGTGGACGAAGCTACCCTCGTGCGTGCCATCGCCATCGTGGGTTCCGGTGCCCTGCCGTCCCCGCGGGACGCGCTCGACGATCCGCTCGCAGAGGACTGCGGGCTGGGGTCGGACGGCGCGACGGTGGATGTGACCGGGGGCACGGCGGACGCCCAGTCGACGGCGCACCGGCTGCGCCGGCTGCTCAACCCCTTGCCACCGCTGAACAAGCTGCAGCAGGGCGCCGCCCTGTCCGGGGCGGGCCTGCTCCTGGTGGTACCGCCCATTCTGCTGCTCGCCCCGGAACTGCTGGGCTGACAGCCCGCGCCGGACCCGCCCTGCCCCTGCCGGGCGCTGGCTTGGGAGCCGGGCCGGAAGGTGTTTCGGGAGCCGGCTCAGGCGTCGATGCGGTCCCGGTCGAGGGAAGCGGCGCCGGCCACGATGAAGTCCTTTCGGGGAGCGACGTCGCTGCCCATCAGCAGGTTGAAGACCTGCTCTGCTGATTCTGCTTCCTGGATGCGTACCCTCCGCAGGGTGCGGTGCCGGGGGTCCATCGTCGTCTCCGCGAGCTGGCCGGCGTCCATTTCGCCCAGGCCCTTGTAGCGCTGGATCGGCGATTTATAGCGCTTGCCCTGCTTCTCCATGGCGGCCAGGACTCGGGTCAGTTCGGCCTCCGAGTAGGTATAGATCATCTCGTTGGCCTTGGAACCACCGGTGATCACCTCGACGCGATGAAGCGGTGGCACGGCGGCGTACACCCGGCCGGCCTCGACCAGCGGGCGCATGTAGCGGAAGAACAGCGTCAGGAGCAGCGTCCGGATATGGGCGCCGTCGACGTCCGCGTCGGTCATCAGGATGATCTTGCCGTAGCGCCGCGCGTCCAGCTGAAAGCTCCGGCCCGAGCCCGCGCCGACCACCTGGATGAGGGCGGCGCACTCGGCGTTGGAGAGCATGTCCCCCACCGACGCCTTCTGCACATTGAGGATCTTCCCGCGGATGGGCAGCAGCGCCTGGTAGTCGGAGGACCGTGCAAGTTTCGCCGTGCCGAGTGCGCTGTCACCCTCGACGATGAACAGCTCGGACCGCTCCTGATCATCAATCCTGCAGTCGGCGAGTTTGGACGGCATCGTCGAGGTCTCCAGGGCGTTCTTTCGCCGCTGGGTCTCCTTGTGCACGCGCGCCGAGATGCGGGACTTCATCTCGGCGACCACCTTCTCGAGCAGCAACGCCGACTGTGCCTTGTCGTTCCGGGCCGATGAGGTCAACCTCGCCTGCAGGTCCTTCTCGACCACACCGGCCACGATCGCCTTCACGGCTGAGGTGCCCAGGATCTCCTTCGTCTGGCCCTCGAACTGTGGCTCCGCGAGGCGCACTGTCAGCACTGCGGTCAGGCCGGCGAAGACGTCGTCCCTGTCGATTTTGTCGTTGCCCGCCTTGAGCTTGCGGGCGTTGGTCTCGATCACCTTCCGGAAGGTCTTGAGCAGCGCCTGTTCGAAGCCGCTCAGGTGCGTGCCGCCCTTGGGCGTCGCGATGATGTTGACATAACTGCGGACCGTCGTCTCGTAGCCGATACCCCATCGGAGGGCGATGTCGACGTCGCAGTCGCGCTCCACTTCCGCCATCCGGCTGTGCCCACGGTCGTCGAGCACGGGGACCGACTCCTTGAAGCGGCCGGAGCCGTGGAAACGCCAGACGTCGGTGACCGGTGGATCCAGCGCCAGGAACTCGGCGTATTCGGAAATGCCGCCGTCATGCTGGAAGACCTCCTCCACGGGACCGGATTCTCCCGGCGTGCCCGGGAGCTTGCGCTCGTCGCGGAGCCTGATGCGCAGACCCGGCACCAAGAAGGAGGTCTGGCGCGCACGGGTCTGCAGTTCCTCGTAGGAAAATGTTGCGTCCCGCGTGAAGATCTGGCGGTCAGCCCAATACCTGATCCGCGTACCGGTGACCCCACGCTTGGTCGTGCCGACCACTTCGAGGCGCGAACCGTCCAGGAAAGGCTCGAAGGACGATGAGGGGGACAGAGTGCGGCCGTCCCTGAAGATACCGGGCTCACCGCGGCGGAAGGACATGGCGTAGGTCTTGCTGCCGCGGTCCACGAAGACGTCAAGGCGCGACGAAAGCGCGTTCACCACGCTGGCGCCGACGCCGTGCAGGCCACCGGACGCCGTGTAGGACCCGCCGCCGAACTTGCCGCCGGCATGCAGTTTGGTGAAGACGACCTCGACACCGCTCAGTCCTGTCTTAGGTTCGATGTCGACGGGGATGCCGCGGCCGTCGTCGTGGATCTCCACGGAACCGTCATCGTGCAGGATCACCGTGATGCTCTGACCGAAACCCGCCAGAGCCTCGTCCACGGAATTGTCGATGATCTCCCAGAGGCAGTGCATCAGGCCGCGCGAGTCCGTCGATCCGACATACATCCCGGGACGCTTGCGAACCGCCTCGAGGCCCTCGAGGACCGAAAGGTGCCGGGCTGTGTAGTCCGAGGTGGGGGGTGTCACGGGTGGTCTCCTTGGCGGAACGGGCACGATCCAGGACAGGCGTCAGGAGGGTGATGGCGGGGAAGAATCACCCCAGTTTATTACGTGCCGCCGACACAGGCCGGGAGGCGCGTCCTGCCGGCCCGCTTACCGCACGCGCGAATGTGAGCCATACCCCTGGTACGCCCGGAGCGAAAGGGGGCCAGCCTGCGAAGCGGCGGCAACGAATGGTGGTTATATGAAGGAACGATCCACATGAGGAGGCAATCATGACCACTGCAGTAGCAACTCGCGAAATCACCGCCCTGGACCGCTGTGACCGCTGCGGCGCCCAGGCCTATGTGCGGGCGGTCCTTCAGTCCTCCGGTGGAGAGCTTCTGTTCTGCGGCCACCACGCGCGCGCCGTCGAAGCCAACCTGAAGCCACTGACCTCGGAGTGGCAGGACGAGACCCAGCGACTTCGGGAGAAGCCGGCCGCCGTCTGATATGCGAGTCGTCTGATGTGCGCACTGACGAACGAGAAAGGGCCCTTTCCAGAAGGAAGGGGCCCTTTCTCGTGCTCCTGGAGCATGGTCTACTCAGTCGAGGTAATCCCGCAGCACCTGGGAACGCGACGGGTGCCGAAGTTTGGACATCGTCTTGGATTCGATCTGACGGATCCGCTCACGAGTCACCCCGTAGACCTTCCCGATTTCGTCCAGGGTCTTGGGCTGGCCGTCAGTGAGCCCGAAGCGCATGGCTACGACGCCGGCCTCGCGCTCGGACAGCGTATCGAGGACCGAGTGCAGCTGCTCCTGGAGGAGGGTAAAGCTCACGGCGTCGGCGGGGACGACCGCCTCGGAGTCCTCGATGAGGTCACCGAACTCGGAATCGCCGTCCTCGCCGAGCGGAGTGTGCAGCGAGATCGGCTCGCGCCCGTACTTCTGCACCTCCACGACCTTCTCGGGCGTCATGTCGAGCTCGAGTGCGAGTTCCTCCGGTGTGGGTTCACGGCCGAGATCCTGCAGCATCTGCCGCTGGACGCGGGCGAGCTTGTTGATGACCTCCACCATGTGCACCGGGATACGGATGGTCCGGGCCTGGTCAGCCATAGCGCGGGTGATGGCCTGACGGATCCACCAGGTGGCGTAGGTCGAGAACTTGAAGCCCTTCGTGTAGTCGAATTTCTCGACGGCGCGGATCAGACCGAGGTTGCCCTCCTGGATCAGGTCCAGGAAGAGCATGCCGCGCCCCGTGTACCGTTTGGCCAGTGACACGACGAGGCGGAGGTTGGCTTCGAGCAGGTGGTTCTTCGCCCGCTTGCCGTCGTGGATGACGAACTCGAGTTCGCGCTTGAGTTTCGGATCCATGTCCGGATCGGCGGCGATCTTCTCCTCGGCGAAGAGCCCGGCCTCGATGCGGAGCGCAAGGTCGACCTCCTGCTCGGCGTTGAGCAGCGCAACCTTACCGATCTGCTTGAGGTAGTCCTTCACGGGGTCGGCTGTCGCGCCTGCGGACACTACCTGCTGCGCGGGTGCGTCATCGTCATCCGCGTCCGAGTACACGAATCCGGTCGAGGTACCGACCTCCACGGCGTCCGGCTTGGCGTCCGCGTCGGAGTCGGCGGGAATGTCGGTGCCGGAAGTGTTAGTGCCGGAAGTGTTAGTGCCGGAAGTGTTAGTGGCGGGAATGTTGGTGGCGGGGGTCACGGCGTCGAGCGTGTCGACCGAACCCTTGGCGTCCGAGGTCGCCGCCTTCGCTGCCGCAGCGGCCTTCGTGGCAGGCTTCTTGGCCGCTACCCGTCGCTTGGTAGTGGTGGTACCAGCGTCTGTGGACGCCGGTGCTGCTGTCTTCTTGACCGACACTAAGAACCTTTCATACGGCGGTGTGTGGTGCGGTCAGAGGGACAACACCACTATGACCCTGTCAAGTCCATGCTGTTTATCAGAGAGATCCGGCCGGGCCAGCTCCCTTGGAAACAGCCCCGCCGCCCACGCTATTCCCCGTCACACCGCCTGCGGGCGGTGGCCTTCGTGGAATACCCGGTGACATTCTGATGCACGGACCCAACCGGGTCTCAACCTCGATTGTCTCATGACCAGCTGGCACGTCGGAAATTGCGGATGGCCTTTCTGTCTGCCAGGTAGATAGCGCTTTCTGCCTGCCGGGGAGGGGCGACGGAAGCAGGCTGCGCCCACGAGGGTCTTCATGCCGCTTCGTGCGAGGTGACGACGGTGCCGGTCCTCCAGGCCGTCGTCCGGCTCAGGGCCCAGGCGGGCAGCCCTCCGCGGCGGAGGAGCTCCTGCAGCAGACGGGCGAGCCGATACCCGGGAACCGCTCGCTCAGCAGCATCGAGATAGACCGCAGCTCGCGATCCACGCCCTCGCGCGTACTCGAACCACGCAGACATGGTGAGTGCGGCGGCTCGGGATTCTCCGTCGGCGACCGCAGTGAGCCGTGCCAGGACCGCACTCATGCCGTCGACACGAGCCCAGTCGATGAGGCCGGTGTGCCGCCCTGCCAGGATATCCGCGTAGACCAGACCGGCATCGGCGCCCCTGGGTGACTGCCGATCGGCCGCACATCCCGTGTCCTGCTGCGGACCGGCACACTGGTCCGCAGCGTGCCGCACGGCGGCGCTCAGGTCCCCGAGCGCGCGGACGTCGGGCAGCACCCAGCCCGGACCGGTGCGGCCGACCGCGCCGCAGTCCCTTCCATCCCCGGCTCCGAAATGGTCGAGGAGCCCGCAGCCCGCCGCTCCGCGCAGCGCTGCAGCTGACCCGAGACAGGCACTCACCAGGAGGAAATCGCGGACGGTCCGTGATTCGATGCTGGCCAGGAGGAAACCGGTTAGCTCCGGCTCGGCGCCGACGTCGAACGCTCCCGGTCCCGTCAGCACCGCATCCCAGCACGCGGAGGTAGCCCGGAGTTGGTCCGGGGTTGCCCAGCGCCCGGCACAGGAGGCGGCGAACATCGCCTGCTTGTCCTCGATGATCCCCTGCCCTGCGCCGGCCTCCCCCGCGACACCGGGAGCTGCTCGCGCGACCGCGGCGGCTACCGATGCGTCGAAGCTGCTCCCGCCATAGATCAGTTCGGCATTGAGGGGACTGTGGACGACGGTGTCGATCGGTTCACCAGGCCACGCACAGCACCCAGCATCAGTGCAGAAATAGTCGCGCCACGCGGTGGCCGAGACCAGCCACCCGCCGCGGACCGGGAGCCCCGCCGCGCCGAGGACGGTCTCAATGCTCAGGATGAGGGCCTTCCGCGGCGGCGCCGCGAGCCGGGACCAGCTCTCGCTCGTGTAGAGGACGACGAGCGTGCCGTCGCCCTCGGTGTCCCCTTCGAGGAAGGAGAGCACTCCTTCGGCGAAGGCACGAGGGTCCGCGCCGCCCTTCGGAAGATCGACCCGGAGCGTCGCACCGAGTCGGCGGCCGTTCGTCGTGAGGATGACGAGGCTCTCCTCGGGCAGGAAGCCGAGGGCGTGCGGCACGTAGGACAGGATGTCGGCGGGCGATCTGACGGTGAAGGAGGACGCAGGCGACGCGGCGCTGCCGGGCGGGGGGCTGGTGGAAGATGACATGCCGCCAGCCTGCTACCGGCGAGTGCTCCGTGGTCCGGGACGAACCCGTATGTGGACAAAGGACCCGGCTCAGCCCTGTTCGATTCTCCGCGCCGCCTTCTGCTCGAAGCGCCGCCGGCGCTCGCGGTCAACGACTGCGCGAAGGGGCGGGACGACGACCCCCTGCTCGGCCATCCGGCGTCGGACTCTCCGCCGCGCAATCAGGACCGCGACGGCTCCGAAGGCCAGCACGACGAGCTGCACCGCCATCGCAACGCGGAAGGACGGAAGCGCATACAGGTCACCCTGCGAGAAGCCACTTGCCAGCAGGGCGTCGAGAATGATCCCGATGGCGAACATGGACAGCAGCGACGCCATGAAACCGCCGATGTTCACGATGCCCGTCGCGGTTCCCACGCGGGTCGCGGGGTTGAAGGTCCGGGCGAAGTCGAAGGCGATCATGGAACCGGGGCCGCCAACGGCCAGCGCAACCACCAGCACGGTCAGCAGCGCCAGGGGCGCCGGGCCCGGGTACACAAGCACGGCGAGCCAGGCCCCGGCCATCAGCCCGGCGATCGCGAGGACCATCGTGGACCGCCGGAGCGGGTGCCGCCCGACATACCGCCCCAGCAGGGGTCCACAGGCGATACCGACCGCCACGAAAAGGGTCATCAGGGCAGAGGCTGGACCTTCGCCCACGCCCTCCGCCCGGACGAGGTAGGGGTAGCCCCACATGAGGACGAAGACCGTGCCGGGAAACTGGATGGTGAAGTGCGACCAGAGACCCAGCCGGGTGCCGGGCTGCTTCCACGCTTCGGCCAGCGATGTGCCGGTCTGCCGCAGGGTCTGCGTGCTGCGCTCCGTACCGGCGAGCGGTGAATCCCGGATGACGGTGACGGAGAGGATGACGGCGAGGACGGACAGGGCCGCGGCGGACAGGAAAGCGGGCTGCCAGCCGAACGTCGACAGCAGTGCCACGAAGGGAATCACGGATACCACCTGGCCGAGCTGGCCGGTGATCCCGGTCCACTGCGTCAGGATCGGGATGCGCCGTGCTTCGAACCAGGCCGGCAGCAACCGGAGAACACTGATGAAGGTCGTCGCATCCCCGGCACCGACGAACAGACGTCCCGCGATGCCCGCGCCCACCGAGTCCGCGAAAGCCAACTGTGCCTGCCCGAGCGCCATGAGCACGCCGCCGGCGACGATGAGCGCGCGTGGACCCCACCGGTCCACGAGGACACCGACAGGCACCTGGAGACCCGCGTATACGAGCAGCTGCACGACGGTGAAGACGGAGAGTTGCGAGGCGGAGGCGCTGAAGCGGTCTGTCGCCTCCAGCCCGGCGACCCCGAACGTGGTGCGCTGGGTCACCGCGACGAGATACGCAGCTACTCCAGCCGCCCAGACCAGGAGCGCCCGTGAGGAGTTCACACCCCCCAGTATCTCCCGCGGGAGCCGGTATCTTCCGCGGGAGCCAGTATCTTCCGCGGGAGCCGGCGACGATCAGGTGGTGTGTGGCTCCTGGCTGGCCGGTCCATCGCCGTCGCGTCCGCTTGCGGGGGTTGACGGACCCGCCGCTCCGTCCTCGCCGACGGTCCGGCCGTAGTCGATCGGGCTCGTCCCCAGGACATCCGTGTCCCACAGGAGCGTGGATTCCTCCTCCGCCCGCGGGCTGGCAAGGTACGCCTCAACGGCGGCGCCGAGCTCCTCGGCGCCCGCGAGTTCGCTGTTGTCCTTGACCAGCAGGGACGGCCGGGCTGCGCCTCCCGCATGTTCGTCGTACCGCTGCTCGAGCGAGGAGACCACGGACTGGACCTCAGCGGAGTTGCCGACCTGCCGCTCGATCTGGCGCTGGACATCGCGCCCGGTCTCGCGCAGTCGGTCCATCGGCAGGACGAGGCGGGCGGTCGCGCCGAGGTACTCGAGCCCCGCGACGGCCGACGGCGGATACTCGGCCTCCGATAGGTAGTGCGGTACGTGGATGACGTGCCCGACGACGTCGTGCCCGGCCTCGATGAGCCGCAGCTCCAGCACATGGCCGATGGATGCGCTCAACTCGGCGGTCGGCCGCCACACGTTCATGCCGTCGATCAGATCAGCGCGATTGCCGTGCAGCGTGACCCCGATCGGGCGCGTGTGCGGGACGGGCATCGGGATCGCGTGGATCCACGACATCAGGGGTACTTCGAGCTCCTCCACCAGCCCGACGACGGCGCGTGCGAACCGCTCCCACTGGAAATCAGGCTCGGCGCCGGTCAGGAGGAGGAAGGGCTCCCCCAGGCCGTCGAACAGCCGGTGCAGCTCCAGCCGGTGCGGCTGGTAGTCGGTCAGGTGGTCCTCGACGAAGGTGATCCTGGGACGCCGGCCGCGGTAGTCCATCAGCTGATCGGCGTCGAACTCGGCCACCATGTCATGCTCGAGGAGCTCGAGGAGCTCCTCGCTGATCTGGGACACGACGTGGCCGGCATTCATGAACCCGGTCAGGCTGACCAGCAGTGGCAGTCCCCTGAGCTCGGGGGCGTCGAAGATATCGGTGTTGACGTTGTACAGTGTGCGCGGATCCAGCATGGCTCTCCTCCGGTTGGGTCCTGCCTGTAGCAACGCCTCCCGTCGCAGCTTCATTCCGGTACCTGGGTCGACTGCTTCATTCCGGTGCACCCGGAGCGCGTACGGCGTGGGCCGTGCAGCGGGTAGAGACTACGATCGATGGGACGGTTCCGGCCCACCAGTTACCGGAGCCGCTTTTCGAGAGCAGCACCTGGACAACCCCATCCGGACACGAGGAGACACACTCAGTGGTTAAGACGACCGAGCTACACCTGACAGCATCCGCTCAGGACCTCAGGAAAATCCCGAGCGACGCACTCGTGATCGCGGTCGCGAAGGGAGCGGACGGACCTGTCCTCCTCGACAACCCGCTGCCGCCGAAGGCTTCCCGTGCCCTCGGCGACTCGCTGCAGATCCTCGGGATCACCGGTGCCGCCGATGAGGTGCGGCGCCTTCCCGGCCTGCCCGAGACGGGCGCCGACTCGCTCGTGCTGTCCGGGGTCGGTGCGGTGCGAGGCGGCGAAACGCTCAGTACCGAAACTCTGCGCCGTGCGGCCGGCGCCGCCGTTCGGCAGTTGACCGGCCTCGAGACCGTCGTCGTCGCGCTTCCCGCCGACTCACTCGTTGCTGCCGCAGCCGTCGCGGAGGGCGCTGCCTTCGGCGCCTACCGCTTCGAAGGGCGCAAGTCCGGAATGAGGGAGGATGGCACGATCGCGCCCGCCAGGGACAAGGAGGCCGTGCGCAACGTCGTCGTCTACACCGCGGCGGCCGACGACGCCGGTATCGCTCCCGCCTTCAGGCGTGCCACCATCCTGGGCAAGAACGTCAATGCCACGCGATCGCTCGTGAACCAGCCGCCGAGCCACCTCTACCCCGAGACCTTCGCGCAGGCCGCGAAGGACCTTTCGCGCGGACTGCCGGTCAAGGTTACCGTGATGGACGAGAAGCGCCTCGAACGCGACGGCTACGGCGGGCTCCTCGGCGTGGGGAAGGGCTCGTCCCGTCCACCGCGCATGGTGAAGGTCGAGTACTCCCCCGCCAAGTCGGCCGTGCATCTCGCACTCGTCGGCAAGGGCATCACCTTCGACTCCGGTGGGCTCTCGCTCAAGCCGGCGGCGGCCATGCAGACGATGAAGCTGGACATGGCCGGCGCCGCCGTCGTGCTCAACACACTCCTCGCCGTCGCCGAACTGGGCCTGCCCGCCAAGGTGACCGCGTGGCTCTGCCTCGCCGAGAACATGCCTTCGGGCACGGCTCAACGCCCTGAGGACGTCCTCACGATGTACGGCGGCCGCACCGTTGAGGTCCTCAATACCGACGCCGAGGGTCGCCTTGTCCTGGCCGACGGTCTCGCCGCCGCGAGTGAGGAATCGCCCGACGCCATCATCGACATCGCGACCCTCACCGGCGCGCAGCTGATCGGCCTCGGAACCCGCGTCTCCGGTGTGATGGGCGACGACGGCGTGCGCGATGCGATCAAGGCGGCCGCTGACCGCGCGGGCGAACTGTTCTGGCCCATGCCCCTTCCCGAGGAGCTGCGCCCCAGCCTCGAGTCGCAGGTCGCGGATATCGCCAACATCGGCGAACGGAACGGCGGCATGATGACGGCGGCGGTCTTCCTGCGCGAGTTCGTCGGACAGGTCGACGGCGAGAAGATTCCGTGGGCCCACCTCGACATCGCCGGACCCGCCTTCAACGAAGGCTCACCCTACGGCTACACACCCAAGGCCGGAACCGGCGTCGGCGTCCGCACCCTGCTCGCCTACGTCGAGGACGTCCTGGCCCGCGCCGCCTGACCCCGTCGGGGTGCCCCGCGGGTGGATGCCGGCTTCTTCTGGGGATAGGGTGAAAACGAGAGCATGTCAGGCACCTGCGACCGCATCGCGACCGCATCAGCAATCGACTCATCAACCGGCGCGCCGTGCGCGTCGACAGACCACGCGAGGGAGCGTCCAAGTGGCCGAATCGGCAACTGCGCAAGAATTCGACATCCTGGTTCTCGGGGGAGGTAGCGGCGGATACGCCGCGGCCCTCCGGGCGGTGCAGCTCGGCTTCACGGTGGGGCTGATCGAGAAGGGCAAGCTGGGAGGCACCTGCCTGCACAACGGCTGCATCCCCACCAAGGCGCTGCTGCATTCAGCCGAGATCGCCGATGGCGCCCGTGACGCCGAGAAGTACGGGGTGAAGGCGACCTTCGAGTCGATCGACATGGACGCGGTGAACGCGTACAAGGACGGCATCGTCGCGGGCAAGTACCGCGGGCTTCAGGGCCTGATCAAGTCCAGGGGCATTACCGTCATCGAGGGATCGGGCAAGCTCGCGTCGCACAACACCATCGACGTCGACGGCACCGTCTACACCGGCAAGCACATCGTCCTCGCCACCGGCTCGTTCTCGCGCAGCCTTCCCGGGTTGGAGATCAGCGGCAAGGTCATCACCTCGGACCAGGCCCTGACGATGGACTTCGTCCCCAAAACGGCGATCATCCTCGGCGGCGGCGTGATCGGCTGCGAGTTCGCCTCGGTCTGGAAGTCCTTCGGTGTCGACGTCACGATCATCGAGGCCCTCCCCTCACTCGTCCCGAACGAGGATGCCTCGATCGTCAAGAACTTCGAGCGGGCGTTCAAGAAGCGCGGCATCAACTTCAATACCGGCACCCGCTTCACATCCGTCGAGCAGAACGACGACGGCGTGGTCGTCTCCCTGGAGGACGGCAAGACCTTCGAAGCGGATCTCATGCTCGTCGCCGTCGGGCGCGGACCCGTCACGCAGGACCTCGGCTACGAGGAGGCGGGCCTGACCATGGACCGCGGCTTCGTAATCACCGACGAGCGCCTGCACACCGGCGTCGGCACGATCTACGCCATCGGCGACATCGTCCCCGGCCTCCAGCTGGCCCACCGCGGCTTCCAGCAGGGCATCTTCGTCGCGGAGGAGATCGCGGGCCTCAAGCCCGTCGTCGTCGCCGACCTCAATATCCCCAAGGTCACCTACAGCGACCCGGAGATCGCGTCGGTCGGCTACACCGAGAAGGCTGCACGGGAGAAGTTCGGCGACGACCGGGTCGAGACCCATGAATACAACCTCGCGGGCAACGGCAAGAGCTCCATCATCGGAACCGGCGGCATCGTCAAGCTCGTCCGCGAGAAGGACGGACCCATCGTCGGGGTGCACATGCTCGGATCCCGTATGGGTGAGCAGATCGGGGAGGCGCAGCTGATCGTCAACTGGGAGGCGTACCCCGAAGACGTCGCCCCGCTCATCCACGCTCATCCAACGCAGAACGAGGCCCTCGGCGAGGCGCATCTCGCGCTCGCCGGCAAGCCCCTGCACGGCTGAGGCAAGTACTGAGTCCATACGCCGGCCTGGTCCACGCTCCGAGGGCGTGGACTAAGCTCGGAAGCAGGAACGTCAGGCACGTCCAGCTCAACGGGCCCGGCTCGACGACCAGCTGTCAAGGATCGATCTACAGAGGAGAAACGGGCGCACTATGTCTGAATCCGTGAACTTGCCCGCTCTCGGTGAAAGCGTCACCGAAGGCACCGTCACCCGCTGGCTCAAGCAGGTCGGTGACCGCGTCGAGGTCGACGAGCCCCTCCTCGAAGTGTCCACCGACAAGGTCGACACCGAGATCCCCTCACCGATCGCCGGCGTGATCGAGGAGATCCTCGTGGCGGAGGACGAGACCGCCGAGGTCGGTGCCCCCCTCGTGCGGATCGGCGACGGATCGGGGGGCGGCGATTCAGGCGGCGATTCAGGCGGCACCGCTGAGGACGCTTCGTCTGAGCCCGAGCAGGCCACCGGGGAGCCGGCTGCTGCCGAGGAGGATGCGCCGGCCGAGTCCGCTCCCGCGGGCAACGATTCCCGGGAAGACGCGCCCGACGACGACGCGTCCGAGTCCGACACGTCCGACGGCGGATCGTCCGACGGCGATACGTCCGGCGGCACGGAGGTCACCCTCCCCGCGCTCGGCGAGAGCGTTACCGAGGGCACGGTGACCCGCTGGCTCAAGGAAATCGGCGACGACGTCGAGGTCGACGAGCCGCTGCTCGAGGTCTCGACGGACAAGGTCGACACCGAGATCCCCTCCCCCGTGGCCGGCACGCTGCAGGAAATCCGGGTCAGCGAGGACGAGACCGCCGAGGTCGGCGCCGTCCTCGCCGTGATCGGCTCGGGCGCGACCGCCCCGCAGAAGATCGAGGCGGCGTCGGGCGAAATCCTTGCCGCTGCGCCCGCCGAGGACCGTGGGGACGCCCCCACCGAGAAGCCCGGCTCCGACCACGAAGCCCAGCGCTCATCGACGACGTCGGAACCCGACGACGCGAAGAGCGAGCCCGACGACGCGAAGAGAGAGCCCGAGGCCCGGAAGGCTGCGGCCGAGAAGCAGAAGCCTGCGCCCGAGGCGGCACCGGCCGAAGACTCCGGAAGCTCCGACGCCTCCGCCTATGTCACTCCCCTCGTCCGCCGCCTGGCCAACCAGAACGACGTCGACCTCTCCGCGGTGAAGGGGACCGGCGTAGGCGGACGCATCCGCAAGCAGGACGTCCTCGAGGCGGCCGAGGCCCGGAAGGCGCAGAGCGCGGAGCAGGTAGAACCCGCAGCGTCGCCGCAGGGTGCGCCGGCAGCACCGTCCGCGCCCGCCGCGCCCGCCGTCGAGGCGTCCGCGCTCCGCGGAACGGTCGAGAAGGCCCCGAGGATCCGGCAGACCATCGCGAAGCGGATGCGCGAGTCCCTGGAGGTCTCCGCGCAGCTCACACAGGTGATCGAGGTCGACATGACGCGCATCGCGAAGCTCCGTGCCGCGTCCAAGGACACCTTCCTGGCCCAGAATGGCGCCAAACTGACCTTCCTCCCCTTCCTCTCGAAGGCCGTCACCGAGGCGCTCAAGCAGCACCCGAAGCTGAACGCCTCCTTCGACGAGGAGAAGAAGGAGGTTACATACCATGACGCCGAGCATCTGGCGATCGCGGTGGACACCGAGAAGGGCCTGCTGGTCCCCGTCATCAGGGACGCCGGCACCCTCAACCTCGGGGGACTGGCAAAAAAGATCGCCGATGTCGGTGCACGCACCCGCAGCGGCCAGATCGGTCCGGACGAGCTGTCAGGCGGTACCTTCACGATCACGAACATCGGATCGGCCGGCGCCCTCTTCGACACCCCGATCATCAACCAGCCCCAGGTGGGCATCCTCGGTACCGGCATCATCGTCAAGCGTCCCGTGGTCATCGCGGGCGCCGACGGCGACGACACCATCGCCATCCGCTCGATGATGTACCTCAGCCTGACCTATGACCACCGCCTGGTCGATGGCGCGGACGCCGGGCGTTTCCTGCAAACCCTGAAGGCGCGTCTCGAGGGCGGGGCGTTCGAGGCCGATCTCGGCCTGTAGTAGTGGGCCGTCCTATGGCACCGTTCAGGGGCCGCCTCCTCCTTCGAAGGCGGCAGGACTGGAGAAGTACGACGCAGTACCGGGCACGAGATACGCGCCCGTCCGATATCAAGGAGAGCCATGGTTACCGTTCGCACAGCCCACACCGTCTGGAGCGGAGATCTTCCCTCAGGCTCGGGCCAGGTCACGCTCGATTCGTCCGGTCTCGGCACCTACGACGTCACCTGGAAGGCACGCGCCGAACAGTCCGGGGGCAAGACGAGCCCGGAGGAACTGATCGCGGCCGCGCACTCTTCCTGTTTCGCGATGGCCTTCAGCCTCGCCCTCGGTGAGGAGGGCACGACGCCCGAGCGGGTCGAGACGAAGGCAGAGGTCGATTTCCAGCCGGGCACCGGCATCACGGCCATTCGCCTGGAGCTTACCGCCACCGTGCCGGGACTGTCCGAGGAGGACTTCCAGCGCGTTGCGCAGGCCGCAAAGGAGGGGTGTCCTGTTTCCCAGGCGCTCGCCGCCGTCAAGGACATCTCGCTGACCGCGACTCTGCAGAGCTGACGAGCGTTGTCATCGGCTGATACCCGAGGGGCCCGGACAGTTGTCCGGCCCCTCGGGTAGGTGTTGCTGCTGAGTAGTGGTTCGATGGAGCCATGCGCATCCTTCTCGCCGGGGCGTCCGGAACCATCGGAACAGCCCTCACCCGTCTGCTCGAAAAGAACCACGAGGTCACCCGGCTGGTGCGCCGGGCGCCGAAGGGTCCGGCGGAGATCCGGTGGGACCCATCGGCGGGAGAACTTGACGTCGGGGCCGTGGAGCAGGCGGACGCCGTCATCAATCTGTCCGGCGCCGGAATCGCCGGTGGACTCTGGACACGGAGTTACCGGGAGACGCTCTACTCGTCCCGCATCATGCCGACCCGGACGCTGGTCGAGGCCATGCGGAAGGCCGCCGATCCCCCGCAGGTTTTCATCAGCCAATCGGCGTCGGGCTACTACGGAGACCGCGGCGAGGAGGTACTGACGGAGCGCTCAGCGACCGGCGCCACCCTCCTGGCCGACATCTGCCGGCGCTGGGAAGCCGAAGCCCTGCGTGCCCCGGAATCGGTGCGCGTGGTGCTGACCCGGACCGGGATCGTCATGGCGGAAGAGGGCGGTGCCCTACCGAACCTGCTTACACCCATCCGCTTCTTCGCAGGAACCTCCCTTGGCACCGGCCGCCAGTGGTGGCCGTGGATCAGCCTCAACGACGAAATCAGAGCACTCGAGTTCCTGCTCACTGCGCCACTGTCCGGGCCCGTCAACGTCAGCGCTCCGACACCGGCAACCCTGGACACGATCACACTGCAGCTGGGCAGGGCCTTCAGCCGGCCGGTGTGGTTCCGCGTGCCGGGCATCATACTGACCACTCTCATCGGGCAGTTAGGGCATGAACTCCTGCTCGTCAGCACACGGATGGAGCCCCGCGCCCTCTCCGCCGCGGGCTTCACCTTCGACGAGCCCACGCCGGAGGCGCTCGCACAGTGGGTGCGCAGGACCGTCAAGGGCTAGCCGACAGCGCATCGCGCCGAATGGCAGGCAGGCGGGCCCGGGCAGGTGCGTCAGGCCGGAGACGCGACCACGGAGTGGATCTTCCAGCCGTCCCCTGAATCCCACAGGATGAAGATCAACTCCTGCCGGTCCGCCGCCATGACCGGATCCCGCTGCGGGTTCTGCTCCGGGTTCTGCTCCGGGTTCTGCTCCGTGGCTGATGTTGCCATGGCTGCAGCCTCGGTGTAGGAGGACAGCGCCGCCGTCGCCCGGATCAGGGACGTATCGGTGCCGGCCGGAACCTCTGCCACCGCGGGCAGAGTAGCGAGGCCGGGGAGGGCCGAGATTTCCTCCGCGGTGAGGCTCACAGGATCGCGGATGGTGATGGAGAGATCTTGCAGGCGTCGGCCCGAGTCCGCGAGCACGGTGACCGCCTCCCGATCCGCGGACATCGCCGGAGACCCCTCGACATTCACGTCTTCCAGCATGGACGGATTAGCGTTCGTGAAGGCCGCGGCCCGCCGTACCGCCAGCGCCTGCACGGCAGCGACGGGGCTCGCAGGAACCTCCGCTACCGCCGGTGCCCCGGAACCATCCGATCCCACACCGTCCCGACCACCGTGGCCACCGTCGCGGCGCTGTCCGGCCCGGCCGTCCACGCCAGTCCCGCCCACACCAGTTCCGTCCACACCAGTTCCGTCCACACCAGTTCCGTCCACACCAGTTCCGTCCACGCCGCTTCCACCAGGCGCCCCTGCATCTGATCCGGGCGCGTCGTCCGCTCCGTCGGCAGTCCGCTGGAGGGACTCTCCGCCCGACCGATCGGGGTCAGCGCCGGTTGTCCGCAGCCCCCCGACGGTCAGGACGATCCCCGCCAGGAGAAGCACCGCCGCCACCATACTGGCCGCGATGGTGGCGCCCTGCCGGACCCGGTTTTCCCGTGATAGGCCCGTGTCCTCCTCACTCGACGGGCCGGTAGGATCCTTCAGATAGGCGAGGGACGGCCCTCCTCGCTGCCGCGCAGGACGCGAGGATGAAGCCGCGTCACCTCCCCACGGGTGCCGCCCGTGCTCCCGTCCTGGCCGATCCGGGTTGATCCGGCGATTCCATCGGCGTTTCTTCGCGGCCGGCGGGGCACTGGCACGCCGGGTCAGGAGTTCGGGCAGCACATCGGCATGGACCGACGGTACGAGGTTCACGGGGCCCGGCGTCGCGCAGCTAAGCAGTGACCGAGCAAAATGGTCAGCCGTGGGCCGGTGAGCCCGGCTCGGGCTCAGGCAGTCCTCGACGAGCTGCATGAGGGCCGGCGGAACGTCGGGCACGATGAGCGCGAGCGGGGGACGCTGTTCGGTGGGACCGGGAACCCTTCCGGTCAACGCGAACCATGTGACCGCTGCGAGGGCGAAGACGTCACCGCCGGGATTAAACGACCCGGACGCGCCGGGATCGAGAAATCCCGGCGTCCCCGCGGCGCTTCCCAGGGCGCCGCCAAGCAGCCGCCCCGTGGCGAAGTCAGCCAGCAGCGGCTTCCCCTCGGAGGTGAAGAGGATGTTGCCCGGGGTCACGTCGCCATGCAGGGCCCCGGACTGGTGCAGATGGTGCAGCACCTGGGCAACCGGCACCAGCGACGTCACCACCTCGGGAATGGGCAGTGGCCCCCTACTGGTGACCAGCTGCAGCAGCGAACCACCTGGTGCCAGATCCATGATCAGGCCCGGTCCCTGGCTTGTCGCGGCAACCCCCTGCACCCTGAGGAGGTGCTCGTGGCTGAATCGCTGCAGCAGCGTGAGTTCGCGTTCGATCTCGCCCGTCGCCGGTGCTGCGTCCGGTGCACCGCGGACAGGGCGGGCGGCGCGACGTCCATGCCGACCATCGGTCCCGGTCCCGGTCCCGGTACCGATCCCGATCCCGATCCCGATCCCGCCCGATGATTGCGGGTCTGCCGTCGCTCCCCCCGCGTGCCCCGACGGCAGGGCGACCTTGAGTGCGAAGCGACGCTCGTCGTCGTCCGTCACGAGCCACACCGACGACGAGCCGCCTGTTCCGAGAAGACGACCCGTGCTCAGGCCCGCGGCAACGGGTGGTTCGAGGTCCCGGTCACCCGGCCCGGCGTCGGCCGCTGTACCGTGCGGGCCGGTGCGGAGCTGGAATCCGGTCAGGGGTCCGGTCGGCGTCCCGAAGTCACTCATGTATCAGTTCTAGGCCACTGCTGCAGCACGTCGGAGTTATCCACAGGCAAAGAGTCCGGGTACCTGCTTCCGGTGCGGCGGGGATGCTGCCGCGGGCCGGATCTGTCGGTGGACGGGACTACGCTGGAACCATGACTCTTGTGCTGTCCCGCGTCGGCCTCGCTCCCGATTACCTCGAGTACAGCCGGGGGTGGGAGATGCAGCAGGCGCTCCACGCCGACGTCGTTGCAGGCAAGGCTCCGAGTACCGTCCTCCTGCTCGAGCACCTGCCCGTCTATACCGCGGGCAAGCGCACGGAGGATCACGAACGCCCCTTCGACGGCACGCCGGTGGTGCCCGTCGATCGCGGCGGGAAGCTCACCTGGCACGGCCCCGGGCAACTAGTGGGGTACCCGATCCTCGCGCTGCGTAATCCGGCGCTCGTCGCCGACTACGTGCACACGCTCGAGGAGGTGATCATCGTCTCGCTGCGCTACTTCGGCATCGACGGCATCCGTATCGATGGCCGCTCGGGGGTCTGGCTGGCTCCAACCGCCACGCAGCCTGCACGCAAGATCGCCGCGATCGGCATCCGGGTGAAGAAGCGGGTGGCGCTGCATGGTTTCGCCGTCAACTGCAGCAACAACCTCGCAGCCTTCCAGCAGATCGTCCCGTGCGGCATCAGCGACGC
>JAABUN010003320.1_pt1 | contig 25255 bp, 29 predicted proteins | sample 5559311 | NCBI WGS metagenome assembly JAABUN01 (sample SAMN10711877, study PRJNA513370) | rock metagenome | isolation source: Antarctica rocks | place: Antarctica: Victoria Land, Siegfried Peak sud
TAGGTCAGGCCCCCTCGTCCGTGCCGTCGTTATCCGCCTCTGTTATGGCGTGGTAACCTGGCCACCCATCCTTCCGCCACATCCCGCACCCGCCCCTCTCCACGCAGCTTGTCCAAGTGAGCGATCACGTTACGCTCGGCGGCGCGCAACAGGCAGGGGTCCACGTCGGCGTACAATCAGCAAGCAACGCGCCTGCCGCAGCCATTTCAAGCGCCATCACCACCAGTGGTGGCAAGAGCAGCCCCGTTAGCGTCGGTGCGGTCCCAACCAGATCATGCCCGGCACCGTCCCGAGTGCGATACAGCCTTTCAAGCGTCCGGCACCAGGTCCTCAATCCGCACCTTCAACGCCACCGCCAGCTTGCTGTAGAGCACCACGTCACCGCCGCGCCGCCCATGCTCGATCTGCGCCAGGTAGGGCTGGGTGATGCCGACCTGGCCAGCCAGCGCCGCTTGGGTGAAGCCGCGGTGCTTGCGCCAGAACGCAAGAGGCGTCGGCGCGGCCAGGTAGGCGTCAACGTCGGCGTCCGCAACCGTCGGCATGGCGCCGCTAGCCACGTCGCGCATCGCAATGGCGGCGTCGCGCGCGTCAACGAGGTCCTGGTACTCGGCGCGGGACAGAGTAACTGTGTCAGACATGGGTGCCTCCTACTCGTAAGCTTCGCTGCGGGGTGCGACCTTGACTACGATGAGCGCAGTGTCCGTCGCCTCGAAAATTGCCCGGAAGTCCCCGACCCGGATGCGCTGGAACGGCGAGCCAACGAGCTGGGTGACGTTGTTCGCATGGGCCTGCGGATCGGCCGCATACTCCGCCACCGCCTTGCGGAGCCGCCCGGCGACGTTGCCGTGCCGCTTGAGGTCGCGAAGCGCGGTGGCGGTGTAGCTGACGGTTCGTACCTCAGCGTTATAGCTGATAGCTATAAACGTGCGAGGGGAGAGATGGTGGCCTGCCCCTGAACAGCAAGCCGCTGCCGTCCGCACCCGTGACGGCCGCGCACGGCCAGAAGTGGGATCGCGCCAGCCGCGCTTATCCTGATTGGCCATTGCGGCCCTGCGCCGTCATTGCGAGGCGCTTGAGGCAAGGCGCTTCCCGGGCCGCAAGCGCGCAAGCTCCGGCTTGGAAGTCGCCACGGCGCAAGGGCGTCACTCTATGACAGTACAACGCCGCCAAGGTTGGAGCGGAGGGCCGTCGGCGTCAGCAGTAATAGCAATGGCCCGAGACGACAGCAGTTGACCCTCTATGCAACGGTCCAGCCCTCCGGCACGTCCCGCACCCTGCCCTCTCGGCGCAGCTTGTCCAGGTGCGCGATCACGTTGCGCTCCGCCGCGCGCAGCAGACGCGGGTCCACGTCGGCATACAGCTCCGCCGTGACAGCCCGGGACGTGCGCGGCTGCGGGCCGAGAGCGGCCAGGATGGCGGCCTCGCGTTGCAGGCGGTGGTCCAGCAGGGCTTGGACATAGGCGCGCGGCTGCGGCACCGGCGGGCCGTGGCCGGGCAGCAACAGCCGATCATTGCGGGCCAGCAAGCGGCGCAGGCTGGCGAAGTACGCCGCCATGCCGCCGGGGGCGACGGTGCTGGTGCTCCAGCCCATGACGTGGTCGCCGCTGAACAGCACGTCGTCCGGCCCGGCAAAGCACAGGTGGTCCGGCGCATGGCCCGGCGTGTGCAGCGCCTGCCAGCCGCCCACGCCGTCCCCGTCCTGCAACGCGCCGTCCAACGCGGCCGGCACCTCCGGCGCGTGCCAGCCCGACACGGGCGCCCCGGTTGCGGCGCGCAGGGCTGGCAGCGCGTCCAGGTGGTCGGGGTGGGTATGGGTCAGCATAATGCGCGTCACCGGGCCGGCGGCGAGGATGGCGGCGACGTGCCCGGCGTCGTCGGGGCCGGGGTCCATAACCAGGTGGCCGCCGGGTTCCTCGATCAGGTAGGTGTTGGTGCCCCAGCAGGTCATGGCGCCGGGGTTGGGCGCTACGATGCGGCCGATGCCGGGCGCCACGGGCAGCACGGCACCGCGGGCCGGCTCCGGCTCAGTTAGGAACACGGGTCGGTTAGGAGCATGGCGCGGCCTCCCCCTCCATGCAGACGGCGCCGGACGGGTCCAGGGTCCGCATCCGCCAGCCCGCGCCGTTCCGCCATGCCTGCATCCGCAACGGGGCGCCGGCAAAGGCCGGGCGGCGTCCGCGGAAGCTGAACCGGGACAGCGGCGTGCCCGGCAGCGCCGCCATCCAGGTGGCCTGCAACGGGCCGTGGACGACCAGGCCGGGATAGCCCTCCTCCCCGCGCACGTAGTCGGCGTCGTAGTGGATGCGGTGGCCGTTGCCGGTCAGGGCGGAGTAGCGGAACAGCAGCACGGGGTCCGGCAGCACCGTGCGGTCCTGGTTGGCCTCGATGTTCGGCGCCGGGTCGCCGGGCTTCACGGCGGCGCCGTCCGCGCCGCGATAGACCAGGTCCTGCCGCTCCTCGATAGCCGGGCCGTGCGGGCCGGCGATGACGTGGTCCACGGTCACGAACACCAGGCGCCCGGTGCCGCCCTGCTTGTCCTGCACGGCGCGTATGGTGCTGGTGCGGGTCACGGCGTCGCCGGGGTGCAGGGGGGCCAGCAGCCGGACCTCTCCGCCGGCCCACATGCGGCGCGGCAGGTCGTGGACGGGCGGCAGGAAGCCGCCGCGGCGGGGGTGGCCGTCCGGCCCTAGCCCGCCTGGCGCGGCCCAGTCCTGGAACAGCGTCCAATGCCAGCCCGGCGGCACCTGCTCCGGCACCGGCACGCCCAGGGTGGCGGCCATGCGGTGCAGCATGTCGGCGCTGATGGTGTCGGTTCGGGTTTCGGTGCGCTCGACGTAGGTGCCGTAGGTCATGGCGGCAGCACGCACCGGGTTGCCTGTCCGGTCAAGCCGGCATCGGTGAGGCAGAACGCCTGCCGGTGCGGGTCGGATTGCCGGACCGGGCCGTGCAGGTAAACGCCACCATGCCGGAGAACTCGCTGGCCGCGATGGACCGGCAGGCTCAGCGCATGTGCTGCATCCGTTCGGGCCTGCTGGCCCAGATCGTCCGGGAGGCACCGTGGCACGACAGCAAAGCCGGTCAGGCCCACATCCCCTCGTTCGGCCCCGCTGCCCGCGGCAGCACCGGCGGCAGCGCCGCGATGCCGGTGATCTCCACCCGCCAGGCCGGGTCCGCCAGCCGCGCCTGCACCGTCAGCCGCGCCGGCTTGTGCGCCGGGTCGAGCCAGGCGTCCCAGGCGCGGTTCATCGCCGGGTAGTCCGCCATGTCGGCCAGGAACACCTGCACCGTCAGCAGGTGCGCCTTGCTGGTGCCGGCCTGCCGCAGCAGCGCGTCAACCTGGCGCAGCACGTTGGCCGTCTGCGCCTCTGCGTCGCCCGCGGTGTCGTCCGGCACCTGGCCGGCGAGATACACCGTCATGTTGTGGACGACGGCGCCGGACAGCCTGCCCTCCGGCGCCAGCCTGGCGATGCCGATCATCTGGTCCATGCGTCGTCTCCTGTGCAGGCGCTTGCGCCGGAAGGGGCTAGTGCCGCGGCGGCCGTCACACCGCCACCCGGTGCTGCATCAGGGCCAGCATCGGCAGGTCCCATGGCGGGTTGCCATACCCCCACCCCCCTGCCTGCCCGGCCTGCTCCAGCCAGTGGCGGACCCGTGCGGCCTTATTCTCCCCGATGCAGTTCCCGCCGGCCAGCCGGCCCGTGAGCGTCCCGGCGTTCTCGTCCAGCTCGGTGCCGATCACCTGCGGCGCGTCCGCACCGAACCGGTATGCGACCATCTCCGCCACGGCGATGCGGCAGGAGCCGGTGGCGACCAGCACGGCATGGCCGAGCTGCAAGTGCTCCTGGAGCCGGTCGCACAACGGGCCGGACCAGAGCACCCGCGGCGCCAGCCTGCGCGCCGCGGCCTGCGCGTCGGCGGCCGGCACGCCGGTCAGCAGGCGGCGGGCCATCTCGGCCTTCGTGGCATCCCGGGCCGAGCCGCCGCGGGACACGCCGGGCAGCCCAGACCGCAGCGACGCCAGGCCGGCCGCCAGGGTGCGCCGGCGCCCGCGCAGGACGGTGAGCCAAGGCAGGAAGGTGTCGCGGATCGTCAGCGTCTTGTCGAAGTCGAACACTGCGGTGGGTGCGCCGGCCGCCGTCGCCGGGGCGCTCAGAAGGGCTTGCATGACCGCTGCGCCACGCTGTCCGCCGCCAGATGGTTCCAATCCGCTCATGCTCGATCCCCGCGCCGATTGCGCCTCAACGGGTCAAGTCCAGCAACAGTTCTGTCAGCAGCGCCGGCGCCGTCACCATCGCGTCGTGCCCGGCGGCCAGGTCGCGCCAGCCCCATCCCGCCTGCGCCCGCACCCAGGCGCGGTGCCCGGCCAACGGCGCATACTCCGGCCCGGTGCAGGCGACATAGGTGCGCGGCAGCCCGTTGCCCAGCGGCGCGGCCAGCCGCAGCGCCGAGTTGAAGGCGCCGAACGGATGCGGCGTCATGCGCCGACGCAGCCAGTCCGCGTCCGGGCCGGGCGGCACGGCATACTCGCCGGGGTCGGGCGGGGCGACGGACACGCCGCCGGTCTCGCCGGCCAGGCGGCGGCGCAGCGCGGCGCTCTCGTCCGTGCCCAGGTCCAGCGGCGTGCGCCCGTCGCGGGGAATGGTGCTGTCCAGGTAGATCAACTGCCGGATGCGGCCCGGCACCCGGTCCGCGGCACCCGTCACGGCGCAGCCGCCGAAGCTGTGGCCGACCAGCACGGCTTCCGTCAGCTCTTCGGTTTCCAGCACGCCAACGAGATCGCTGGTGAAGGTGTCCAGCGTGATGCCGGCGTGCAGCAGGTGCGCCCGCTCGCCCAGCCCGGTCTGCGTCGGCGTGAACACACGGTGTCCGGCGGCGCGCAGCGGCCCGGCCACCCGCGGCCAGCACCAGCCGCCGTGGAACGCGCCATGCAGCAGGATGAAGTCGGTCATGCCGTTACCGTAGCCGCCGCCGGGGCGACCGGGAAGGCGGGCCGTGCTAGACGCCGCGCCATGCCGGACAGCCAGACCTTCGACCCCGACCTGCCTCTCCGCCGCGGCCTGCGGCGGCACAAGGCGTTCGCCACCGGCCTGCTCGTGCTGATGGCGGGGCTGATCCTGGTGTCCTACGCCCTGCCGCCGGGTCCGTGGACGGACCTGCTGCAAGCGGCGTCCAAGGCCGGGTTCGTGGGCGGCATCGCCGACTGGTTCGCCGTGACGGCGCTGTTCCGCCATCCGCTCGGCCTGCCGATCCCGCACACCGCCATCATCCCGAAGCAGAAGGAGCGGCTGGGCCGGTCGCTCGGCCGCTTCATGGCCGGGCATGTGTTCACGCCGGACGAGGTGCGTCGCGTGCTGGGCCGGCTGGACCTGCCGGGGATCGTCGCGCGCTTCCTGTCCGATCCCGTCGCGGCCCGGCCCGCCGCGGAGGCGCTGGCGGAGATGCTGCCGCGCGTGCTGGCGACGGTCGAGGACGGGCGGGCGCGGCGCACCATGGCGCGCATCGTCCCGCGCCTGGTCGGCGGCCCCGGCGCCGGGCGGATCGTCGCACGGATGCTGCGGACGCTGGTGGACGGCGGGCGGCACCAGGAGGCGCTGGGCTTCCTGCTCGGGGAGCTGCGGACGCTGCTGGACAGCCGGCAGGAGGTGCTGGAAGGCTTCATCCAGGACAAGGTGCGCGCCCAGGGCGGGCGGCTGGTCGGCTGGGCGCTGGGGGCACAGGTGGCGGGCCGCGTGATGTCCGTGCTGCGGGAGGAGCTGGACCGCGTCGGCCCCGACGGCAGCACCGTGCGCGACGCCTTCGACGCCTGGGCGCGGCGCGAGATAGACCGCATGGAGGAGGACCCGGAGCGTGCCGCCGAGATCGGCCGCGCCGTCCGCCGGGTCGTGGCGCACGAGACGGTGCAGGCTTGGCTGTGGGACGTGTGGTCCCGGATGCGCCTGGCGCTGGAGGCCGACGCACGGCGGCCCGGCGGCCATACGCTGGCGGTGATCGAGGGATCGCTCACCAACCTCGGCGGGTTCCTGGCGGGGGACGAGGCGGCGCGGGCACGCCTGCAGAGTGCGGCGGAGGGCGTTGCGGCGACCCTGCTGCCCACGGCGCAGGTGCAGTTGGCGACCTTCATCGGCGATGTCGTGGCCGGGTGGGACTCCGATTACATCACCGACAAGCTGGAGCTGCGGGTCGGCAAGGACCTGCAATTCGTCCGCGTGAACGGAACCCTCGTTGGGTTTCTGGTGGGGGGCGCGCTGTTCGGGGTGTTGCGGGCGGTGTTCGGGGGCGTGGCGGGATAGGGCGGATCAGCGCAGCGCCGTCCGCCGCAGGGCAGTGCTGGCCGTTGGCGGGAGGCGCTGACGCTTTCCCGCTCTACACGCTGATCTTCCTGCAAGCGCATCGTCATCGCGAACCGCCCTCGCGGCTTGGCGATGCAAGGGCCGGCAACACGATGCTTGCCGCCCGCGGGGTGCCGGGCCGCTGCGCCTCGTGCAACGACGGAAGCGGTCAGAGCGAAAGGCGGTCGGGACAAGGCCAACGGCTCGGTTGGAGGATGCGTCGTTGCGGAACGCTTGCGGCGTGGGGACCGGAGTTCGAGGAACGGCGGAACGCAGGGCGCCGGCAAGCCTGGGGCTGGTTGGCCGGTGGCCGTCAGAGCGTCGCAGCTTGCAGCGAAGACCTGGCCAACTCGACGAAGCTCCGCACGTTCGGGGAGCCTCTGCGGGCCGATTGGAACAGCAGGCTGACCGGCATCGCAACATGGGCGCCCCCGTCCAGCACCGTCCGCAGCCGGCCCGCCTCCAGGTCCGCGCTGACCTGGTAGGACAGCACCCGGGTGACGCCGAGGCCGGCAACCGCGGCCGAGATCGCCGCGCCGGCATCGTTGACGACCAGACGGGGCCGGACATGGGACACCCTACTCCCCTCGGCGACAGGCCAGTTGTCGGTTGCGCCGAGGCCGCTGAAGGCGATCACGATATGGCCGCCCAGGTCGCGGACCGTGGCGGGCGTGCCGTTCGCCTCCAGGTAGGCCGGGCTGGCCACGAGCACCCGGCGGACCTCGCCGACCTTGACGCTGCTGAGCGCGCTGTCGGCGGGGTTGCCGATGCGGACGGCGACATCGAAGCCCTCGTCCACAAGGCTGACCATGCGGTCGAGCAGGACCAGCCGGACCGATAGCTGCGGATAGCGGCGCAGCAGCCCGGCGACGACCGGCACGACGTGCAGGCGCCCGAACAGCACCGGCGCCGTGACAGCCAGCGTTCCCCGCGGCTCGGAGCGCGCGCCCGTCGCCGCCGCCTCCGCATCCCGGAGGTCGGAGAGCGCCTGCCGGCACCGTGCCAGGAAGGCGGCGCCGTCCTCCGTGAGGCGCACGGACCGCGTGGTGCGGTGGAACAGCATCACGCCAAGCCGCCCCTCCAAGGCAGCGACCGCCCGGGTGACGGCCGGCGGCGAGATGCGCAGGTGCCGGGCCGCGGCGGCGAAGCCGCCCTGGTCGGCGACGGCGACAAAGGCCGACAGGCAATCCAGGCGATCCATCTTTGCCACCCCGTTTGTTGCGCCAGCTGGAATGATGTACTGCCTTTTTTCACAGTTATCGCCGTGCATGGAAAGAGCAAGCTTACGGATGCGGCGCCGGCTTCCGGACAGGTCCGGCCACCCCGCGTCCGCAAAGGAGACCGCACCCATGTCCCGCATCACCGTCGTTGATCCTGCCTCGGCGCGTGCCGAAGCCAAGCCTCTCCTTGATGCCATCCAGTCCAGCCTGGGCATGGTCCCGAACTCCGTGCGCGTGCTGGCCAACGCGCCCGCGGCGCTTGAGGGGTTCCTGGGCCTCTACGTCATTGCGGGCAAAGGCGCGCTGGACCCGATGACGCGCGAGCGCATCGCGCTCGCCGTCGCGGAGGCGAACGCCTGCCAATATTGCGTTTCGGCCCACTCCGCCATCGGCCGCCAGGCCGGGCTGGACGACGCCGAGATCAACGCGGCGCGTCGTCGGACGCCAAGGGCGCCGCCGCCGTGACATTCGCCCGCGCACTGGTCCGCTCAATGGGCGAGGTGTCCAGCGCCGAGTTCGGGGCCGCCAGGGACGCGCTCACGGAGGAGATCGTCGAGGTGATCGCGCACGTCGCGCTCAACATCTTCACCAACCTGCTCGGCAAGGCCACGCAGGTGCCGATTGACTTCCCGGAGGTCGCGCTGCTGAAGGCTGCTTGACCGCCAAAGCCCCGCGGCGACCGCGCGCAGCCGGCCGCGATGCGAGGTGCGCGGACGGCTGCCGCTTCCCCTTTTGATTGATGCAGGAGCAACCATGGCGCACCGCTTCGCCGAGCTGATGTTCACGCCCGCGGTCAAGGCGGTGCAGGAGCGCATGGGGTCCCGCGGCGGCTACGAGAGCTTCGAGGCGCCCGGCGCGCCCGGCAACGACGCCTTCGGCCCGGCCGAGCGCGCGTTCATCGCCGCCCGGGACAGCTTCTACATGGCGACCAGCTCGGAAACGGGCTGGCCCTACGTGCAGCACCGCGGCGGGCCGCCGGGGTTCCTTAAGGTGCTGGACGACCGGACGCTGGGCTTCGCCGACTACCGGGGCAACCGGCAGTACGTGAGCGTCGGCAACCTTGCGGCGGACGACCGCGTGTCGCTGTTCCTCATGGACTACCCGAACCGGCGGCGGCTCAAGGTCATCGGCCACGCACGGGCGGTGGACCAGCGGGCCGAGCCTGGCGTTGTCGAGCGCCTGCAGGACGCCGGATACAGGGCGCGGGTCGAGCGCGGGATGATCATCGCCATTGAAGGCTTTGACTGGAACTGCCCACAGCACATTACGCCGCGCTTTGCCGAAGCGGAGATGGCCGCGGTGGTCGGGCCACTGCTGGCCAGGCTGCGCGCTGCGGAAGCCGAGTTGGAGCAATGCCGCCGGGGTGTCGCAACGGCCGCGCATCCAGGCGCGGGCCAACCAGCCGGCCAGCCATGACCGGCGCCATGCTTCCTTTAACCTCCGCGTCAAGGAGACCTGTGTTGACCGTCCCGCCCGCCCGTCCGCCACTGCCCCCGTTCGACCGCCAGACCGCCGCCGAGAAGGTGCGAAAGGCCGAAGACGCCTGGAACATGCGCGACCCGCACCGGGTCGCAGGGGCCTACACGCCCGACAGCCGCTGGCGGAACCGCGCCGAGTTCTTCGCTGGACGCGACGAGATCATCGCCTTCCTGGATCGCAAGTGGCGCCGGGAGCTTGACTACCGGCTGGTGAAGGAGCTGTGGGCCTTCGACGGCCATCGCATCGCGGTGCGCTTTGCCTACGAGTGGCACGACGCGGCCGGGGCGTGGTTCCGCAGCCACGGCAACGAGCAGTGGGAGTTCGACGACCACGGCTACATGCTGCGCCGGGAAGCCTCCATCAACGACGTGCCGATCCCGGAGGCGGATCGGCTGTTCCGGTGGGAGCTTGGCGTGCGGCCCGATGGGCATCCGGGACTGAGCGCCCTCGGCTTGTAGGCGTTCGGGCACTTGCGTGCCGTCCCCGCCGGCATGGCGCAGCGGGGAACATTTGATCGGCGTCCCAGCCTGGCCGCGTGCCACTGAGCGCTGTCGTTGCCGCAAGCGGGGCGGATTGATCCAAGCAGGCCGGAGAAACCAGGATTAGCTTGACCGCGTTCACCAGCCCATGTCCTTGATCCGCCCGCTGCATCCGTCCGGGCAGGCTACCCTTCTATCTGCCCCACCGTCCGCGCCGCCGCCGCTCTCCCCCATTGAGCGCCTGCCGAAGTGGCTGCTGTGCGTGCCGCTGGTGCTGCATTGGATGCTGCTGGCGGTGCGCTATCGCAGCCTGACCCTGCCGAGCGCCGCCAACCCCGCCATCCCGACCGGCGGCCTTGCCGGGGAGGGTAAGCTGGAGTGCCTGGCGCTGATCCCGTCCGGCCTGCAATCCTTCGTCGCCCCGACTGCGGCCGTGCCGCCCGGCGCGCAGGCGGAGGCGGTGCGCCTACAGGCCGGGCTGCGCTTCCCGCTGGTGGCGAAGCCGGACCGCGGCTGGTGCGGCTATGGCGTGCAGCGGATCGAGGACGCGGCGGCGCTGCGAGCCTACCAGGCAGCGTTCCCTCCCGGCGGCACCTTCCTGCTGCAACCCTGGCTTCCCGGTCCCATCGAGGCCGGGCTGGCCGTCCGCCGCTGGCCGGATGCTTCGGCCACCCGGCCCACGCTGACGGCGATCACCTTGCGCCATGTTCCCGCGGTGCATGGCGACGGCCGGCGGACGCTGGCCGAGCTGGTCGCCGCCGACCCGCGCCTGCCGCTGCAAGTCCTGTCCGGGCATGACCCGGCGCGCATCCTGCAAGCCGGGTCGTCCGTGCCGCTGACCACCGTCGCCAGCCTTCGCGCCGGCGCGCGCTACGAGGACGCGACGCACCTGGCGACGGCGGCCCTGGAGGCACGGGTGGCCGCCATCGCCGCCGGCATGGGGTTGCAAGCAGGACGGCTGGACGTGCGGGCGGCGTCGCTGCCGGCGTTGCAGGCGGGGCGGTTCACCATCATCGAGGTGAACGGCGCCGGGGCGGAGGCCATACATGCCTGGGACCCGCGGCTGGGGCTGCGCGCGGCGTTCGCGGCGGTGTTCGCCAACCACCGGGCGCTGTTCGCGCTGGGGGCCGCTATGCGCGCACGCGGGCACCGGCCGGTGGGGCCTTGGTGCCTGTCCGTTGCGTGGCTGCGACAGCAGCGCCTGGCGCGGGGGTATCCGGGATCGAACTGACACCAACGGCTACTTACCCTGACCGCTCCGTCATTGCGAGCCGGCTTCGGCGTGGCAATCTAGGAGCAGCGAGCGCTGTCCCTGCCGCCCCTGGGTTACCACGCCGCAAGTGCGGCTCGCAACGACGATAAGGGTCAGGGCGGATGGCTGTCGGCATGACCCTAGCCCAGCCTCCAGGCAGTCAGTCCAAGGCGCTAGGGCGCAACGCCGCAAGCACCCGGGCCACGCAGCCGTCCAGGAACTGCCCGGCGGTGTCAATCCGCAAGGGCGCGCGATCCCAGCTCTCCACGGCACGAGCCTGAACACCGGCCCAGGTGGGCAGCCGCTGGTCCGGCAGGTCGGGCGCGCGTTCCTCCACCCGGCGGCGATGCTCACCGGGGTCGGAGCAGACCACCTCCACCTCGACGATGCGCGCCCCGGCGCGGGCCGCCGCGTCGCGCCAGGCTTGGCGGGTGATGGCCAGCGGGTTCACGCAGTCGGCGACGACGGGGTGGCCAAGGCGCAGGTTGTCCTCCGCCACGGCATAGGCGGCGAGGTATCCTGCGGGTCCGTCGCCCTGCTCGATGGCGCGCAGGGCGTTCTCGATGCTGTCAACCCGCAGGTGCATCGCGCCGAGCCTGGAACACAGCGCGCGGGCCAGGGTGGTCTTGCCGGCGCCGGGCAGGCCGGACAGGCTGACCAGGACCGGCGGCGTCACTGCGCCCGGCGCGACACCGGCACCGCCACCTCGTTCCGACGTAGCGGCGGCAGGGTCCAGGGCGGGTCGTAGAACCACGTCACCGGCGGACCGGCGGGCACCCAGGCGGTCGGGGCCAGCAGCGCCAGCAGCCGGGTGCGCTGCGCGGCGATGGCGGCGTCGCCGGCGATGCCGGGGAAGCGCAGCACGGCCATCGTCTCGGCCGGGACGGTCACGATCTGGACGCGGGCATCGCGCGGGGCCGGCGGGTCGGACAGCCCGGCGGGCAGGAAGAAGCGTATGGACCAGCCCGCCGCGCCGGCCGGCGCCTGCGACACGGGCGCCGTCATCGCGATCTGCTGGCCCGCGTCGGCCTGGGCCACTGGCGCCGTCATGGCGATGCGGGACCCGCCTGCGTTGCCGCCGAAGATGTAGCCGGCCAGGCGGCGGAACCCTTCGCCCCGGGCGGCCTCGGCGGTGCCGGGCACCGTGGTCTCGGCGGCTAGGCGGGGGGCATAGGCGCGCAGCTCGGCGTCGCCCAGCCGCTCGATTACGTCATAGCGCGGCTCCTCCGTGCCGCTGCGTATGCCGACGACGGAGCAGGCCGACAGGAGCAGGGTGCCGAGCAGGGACATGACGGGAATATGGACCGACACGCTCAGCCTTCCAGCAGCCGGGCCACGACGGCGCCCGCCAGGTCGTCCGGCGTGCGGCCGGCGGTGGCGAGGTGCAGCTCCGGCGCCAGCGGCGGCTCGTACGGCGCGCTGATGCCGGTGAAGTTGCGTATCAGCCCGGCGTCCGCCTTGGCATACAGGCCCTTCACGTCGCGGCGCCGGCACTCCTCCAGCGTGGAGTCCACGAACACCTCCAGGAACTCCCCCTTGCCGACCAGCCCGCGCGCCATCGCCCGGTCGGCGCGGTAGGGGGAGATCAGCGATACCAGCACCACCAGCCCGGCGTCCACGAACAGCGACGCCACCTGCGCCACCCGCCGCACGTTCTCCACCCGGTCCGCCTCGGTGAAGCCGAGGTCCTGGTTCAGCCCGTGGCGCAGGTTGTCGCCGTCCAGCAGGTAGGTGTGCAGGCCCAGGGCCAGCAGCCGCGCCTCCACCAGGTTGGCGACGGTGGTCTTGCCGGCGCCGGACAGGCCGGTGAACCACACGACGGCCGGGCGCTGGCGCTTGTGCGCGGCGCGGGCGGGCTTGTTCACCGCCGTCGCCTGCCAGTGCAGGTTGGCGGCGCGGGCCAGGGCGTAGTCAATCATGCCGGCGCTCGCAGTGGCGTTGGTCGCGCGGTCTATCATCACGAAGCCGCCCAGGGCGCGGCTGTCCCGAAACGGCGCGTAGGCCACCGGGGATTGCAGGGCGATGTTCACGACGCCCAGGTCGTTCAGGCCGAGCTGCGCCGCCTCCAGCTTCGCCTGCGTGTCCACGTCAATGCGATGGCGGATGCGCGTCACGCTGCCGGCGACGGTCGCGGTGCCGAGACGGAACAGGTAGCTCCGGCCGGTGAGCAGCGGCTGGCTGTCGGTCCAGACCAGGTGCGCCTGGAACTGGTCCGCAACGTCCGGCGGCGCGTCCGGGTCGGCCAGCACGTCGCCGCGCGACACGTCAATGTCGTCCAGCACGAGCGTGACCGCATCGCCTGCCCCCGCGTCTGGCTGGTCCGTGCCGGAGCCGATGATGCGCCGGACCACGGCCTGCGTGCTGCGCCCGGCCGGGGCGACCCGGTCCCCGACGGCGACCCGTCCGGCCGCCACCGTGCCGCAGATGCCGCGGAAGTCCGCGTCGGGCCGGTTCACCCACTGCACCGGCATCCGGAACGGGCCGGCGCCGGGCGGGGCGGCGTCCAGCGTCTCCAGGTGTTCCAGCAGTGCCGGGCCATGGTGCCAGGCCATGCGCGTCCCGGCGAATACGACGCCATCGCCGGACCGGGCGCACATCGGCAGGGCGGTGACGCCCTGGAAGCCCAGCCCGGCCGCAAAGGCGGCATACTCCGCCGCAATGGCCTCGAAGCGCCTCTGGCCGAACCCGGCCAGGTCCATCTTGTTCACCGCCAGCACGGCATGGCGCACGCCCAGCAGCCCTGCGATCAGCGAGTGCCGCCGGGTTTGCGCCTGGATGCCGTGACGGGCGTCCACCAGCACCACCGCAACGTCCGCGGTGGAGGCGCCGGTGGCCATGTTGCGGGTGTACTGCTCATGGCCCGGCGCATCGGCGATGATGAGGCGCCGCCGCGGCGTGGTGACGTAGCGGTAGGCGACATCTATGGTGATGCCCTGCTCCCGCTCCGCCTGCAGGCCGTCCACCAGCAGCGCAAGGTCAGGGTCGTCTCCGGTGGTGCCGTGGCGGCGGCTGTCGCGGGCCAGCGCCGCGGCCTGGTCGTCCAGCACGCCGCCGGTGTCGTGCAGCAGCCGGCCAATCAGGGTGCTCTTGCCGTCGTCCACGCTGCCGCACGCCAGGACGCGCAAGAGGGTCGGCTCCACTAGAAGTATCCCTCCCGCTTCTTCTTTTCCATGGAGGCGGCCTCGTCGCGGTCTATCAGCCGCCCACCGCGCTCCGTCGTGCGGGCGGCGGCGGTCTCCCGTACGATGTCGGCGACCGTCGCGGCATCGGACGGGACGGCGCCCGTCAGCGGATAGCACCCCAGCGAGCGGAAGCGGACCCGGCGACGCACCGGCGCCTCACCCGGCCGCAGCGGCATCCGGCCATCGTGCACGGCGATCAGGCTGCCGTCGCGCTCGACCACCGGCTGCTCGTGCGCGAAGTAGAGCGGCACGACGGGGATGCCGCGCCGCTCGATCAGGGTCCAGATGTCCAGCTCGGTCCAGTTGGACAGCGGGAACACCCGGACGGACTCGCCGGGGCGGACGTGGGCGTTATACAGGTTCCAGAACTCCGGCCGCTGCGCCTTGGGGTCCCATGCCTGGGCGGCGTTGCGGAAGGAGAAGATGCGCTCCTTGGCGCGCGACGTCTCCTCGTCGCGCCGGGCGCCGCCGAACGCCGCGTCGAAGCCGTGATGGCGCAGGGCCTGCAGCAGCGCCTCGGTCTTCATGACGCTGGTGTAGTGCGCGCTGCCGTGGCTGAACGGCGTCACGCCGGCAGCCTGCCCGGCGGCGTTGGCGTGGACGATCAGGCGGTGGCCGCCGTCCCGAACCGTCCGGTCGCGGAAGGCGATCATCTCGCGGAATTTCCAGCCGGTGTCTATGTGCAGCAGCGGGAACGGCAGCGGCGCCGGGGCGAAGGCGATGCGCGCCAGGTGCAGCATGACCGCCGAGTCCTTGCCGACGGAATACAGCATCACCGGCGCCCGGCACTCCGCGACGACCTCGCGGAAGATATGGACGGCCTCGTCCTCAAGGCGCTTCAGGTAGGCGGTCATGTCGGGTGTTTTCCTGGCAGGCGACCCGGCGCGAAGTGGCGGGCTGCAGGTGTTAACGGCCCTTGCTGCCACTTGGAACCCCCACGGATGATGCCTGTGCATATCAGGCATTTACATTCTTCCCTGTGCTGGCTTCCCTGTGCTGGCTTCCCTGTGCTGGCTTCCCTGTGCTGGCTTCCCTGTGCTGGCTTCCCTGTGCTGGCGCACTAAACTGCCGGCCTGCGCCGCGCCGCAACGATTAGGAACGAGGAGGCCGTTGCCGTCATGTTCAAACGCCACGTTCCAGGTTCTGCCGGCAAGGCGGCGGACGCGCCGGCGCCGGACGGCTCCGTACCTTTGAACGGCACAGCGCCGCCGCAAGCAGGGGCGCGCTGGCGCCAAGTCCCTCTTGCAGCGTCGGCATAACGGCATGGCGGACCGTGTGCTGGGCGTGCTGGGCGGCATGGGTCCGCTGGCGAGCGCGCAGTTCATGCTGCGCCTGACCCTGCTGACCCCGGCGAGGCGGGACCAGGACCACATACCGGCCGTGCTGTGGTCCGACCCGCGCGTACCCGACCGCGGCGCGGCGCGCGACGGCACCGGGCCGGACCCGCTGCCCGCGCTGGTGCGCGGGCTGCACGGCTTGCAGGCGGCCGGGTGCGGCGCCGTGGCGATCCCGTGCAACACCGCGCATGGCTGGATCAGGGGGATGCGGGCGGCGACGGCGCTGCCCATCCTGCATATCGTGGACGCTGCCGCCGACGACCTCCGGCGCCAGGGCGTGCCGCCGGGGCCGGTGGGGGTGCTGGGCACGGCGGCCACGCTGGCGATGCGGCTGTATCAGGACCGGCTGGGCGCGCTGGGCTGGGAGTGCCTGGTGCCGGACGGGGACGAGATGGCGCGGCTGGTCGCGCCCGCCATCGCGCTGGTGAAGGCGAACCGGGTCGCGGACGCCTACGCGCCTCTGGCGGAGGCTGCGGCCCTACTGGCGCAGCGCGGCGCGGCGGCCGTGGTGCTGGGCTGCACGGAAATCCCGCTGGGCATCGCCGCCGGCCCGGCGCCCGCGGTGCCGGTCGTGGACACCATAGACACGCTGGCGCGGGCGGCAGTCGCATGGGCACGGGGGTAGGGCATCACCGGGGCAGCGCCTGCCTGGCCGCGCCGATGTATTCGTCCAACGTCGCGTCGAGCCGGACGAACAGCAGCCGGTCGAACGCCGCCGTGCCCTGCCCGGCCTGCGCCTTTTGCAGGGCATCAATGTAGGCAGGCCGGTCCACAGGGCGCACGGTCACGGGCGGATAACCGCCGCGGATCAGCACCAAGTTCATCAGCAGCCGGGCTGTCCGTCCGTTGCCGTCATTGAAAGGGTGGATGCCCACCAGGTCCCGGTGCGCTGCGAAGGCCGTTTCCGGCACGTCCGGCGAGGCGCCAAGCCAAGCGGAGAAGGCACCCATGAGAGCAGGCACCTCTGCCGGCGACGGGAACGCGGCCCGGCCCGCATCGGTCAGCACGAAACGGCCCTGGTCGGCATAGCGCCCGGCGATGTCCGGTGCGGACCGCAGCATGACGAGCCGGTGAAGGTTCCGCAGGTCCAGCTCGGCAATCGGCCTGCGCTCGCGGGCGATGGCGCGGACGTAGCCAAGGGCGTCGGAGTGGTCGAGTGCCTCAAGGTGATCGCGGAGCGGCTTGCCGCCGATCGTTATGCCCTGCTCGATCACGAGGGTGGTCTCGGCGGCGGTCAGCGTGTTCCCCTCGATGGCGTTCGAGGTGTAGGTCAGTTCCAGGTCGTGCGAACGCTGCAGGTTGCCAACGCCATGCGGCGCGCGGCGCAGCAGGACTTCAAGTTCAGCTTTCTTTGCAGCAACGCCCGTGATCAGGTCATGCACACGGCATAGCCTGAATCCGCCTTACCCGCAGTCGCACCCCGGCGTCGGCCCCGCCTTCTCCCGCACGACGTGATGGTCAATCCACTCCGCCACCAGCCGACGCGCCTCGTTCAGCGAAGCCTCGGGATGGTGGATGCGATACAGGGTCGTGCAGGCGCGGAAGGCGTCCAGGTCGGCGTTGCCGTGAACGCGCAGCTCCCGGTATGCCGTCACCACGGCGCGTTCGCACCGGCGGGCTATCGGACTGATCTGGCTGCTGGCGTCTCGGACCACTGGAACCCCCACTAGCGACACGTCGCAGCGTTGCCCGTAATGTAGGTGCCGGTGGGGAGGCGCGCAAGCGAACCCCGGGTACGGGGGCGGGATGGACCAGTTGATCGAGGGCTACCGCCGGTTCCGCGAGACGGGATGGCCGGAGCGGCGGCGCATGTTCGAGTCCCTTGCGCGCGACGGCCAGCGTCCGGACGCCCTGGTGATCGGCTGCGTGGACAGCCGCGTGGACCCGTCCGCGATCTTCGACGCGGCGCCGGGGCAGATGCTGACGATGCGAAACGTCGCCAACCTGGTGCCGCCCTATGCGCCCGACGCCGCCTATCACGGCACCAGCGCCGCGCTGGAGTTCGCGGTGCGCGTGCTGGAGGTGCCGCACCTGGTCGTGCTGGGGCACGGGCAGTGCGGCGGCATTCAGGCGTTGCTGCGCGGCGCCCCGGAGATGGCGCGGGACTTCGTGGCGCCCTGGATGGGCATCATCGCCCCGGCCCGCGCCCGTGCGCTGCTGTGCGACACGCCGGACGCGCAGCAGCGGTGCCTGGAACACGAGGGGATTAAGCTGTCGCTGGTCAACCTGATGACCTTTCCCTGGATCGCCGAGCGCGTCGGGGACGGATCGCTGCACCTGCATGGCGCGTGGTTCGCCATACACACCGGGGTGCTACAGGTCCTGCAGCCCGACGGAACGTTTGCCGCCGTGGACTAGTGCAGCGTCAACACTGATGTGACACGCTCCTACCGGGGCAGAGACAGGCGCACCGCCGGAAGACCAAGCCTATCAAGTCAGGAATGACGAGGCACTAGGGCATGATCGCGTCGGGTCGCTTGACCTGAGCGGTGACATGCTCGCGAGAACAAAGGCTGGAGAGTGACGGGTTCACCGACCTGAACCGACCATGCCCTAGCCGGACGCCACGATCTCCGCCAGCGCCCGGCCGACCTCCGCGGTGCCGGCCTGGCCGCCCATGTCCCGCGTGCGCGGCCCGCCGTCGCGCAGCAGGGTCTCGATGGCGGACACGACCGTTGCCGCCGCCGCAGTCTCGCCCAGGTGGTCCAGCATCATGGCACCCGACCAGACCTGGCCGATGGGGTTGCACACCCCCTGCCCCGCGATGTCCGGCGCGGAGCCATGCACCGGCTCGAACATGCTGGGATGCAGGCGCTCCGGATTGATGTTGGCGCTGGGCGCGATGCCGATGCTGCCGGCGACGGCGGGGCCGAGGTCGCTCAGGATGTCGCCGAACAGGTTGCTGCCCACCACGACGTCGAACCAGTCGGGGTGCTGGACGAAATGGGCGCACAGTATGTCTATGTGGAACTGGTCCGCCGCCACGTCCGGATACTCCGCGCCGACTGCGGCGAAGCGCTCGTCCCAATAGGGCATCGTGATGGTGATGCCGTTGGACTTGGTAGCGGAGGTGAGCTTGCGCCGCGGCCGGGTGCGGGCGAGGTCGTAGGCGTAGCGCAGGATGCGGTCGGTGCCGTGCCGGGTGAAGACGGTTTGCTGGGTGGCGAACTCGCGGTCGGTGCCCTCGAACAGGCGTCCGCCGAGGCTGCTGTACTCGCCCTCGGTGTTCTCGCGCACGACGATGAAGTTGATGTCGGCCTCGGTGCGGCCGGCGAGCGGCGAGCGGGCGCCGGGCATCAGGCGGCAGGGGCGGATGCTGGCATACTGGTCGAAGCCGCGGCGTATCGGGATCAGCAGGCCCCACAGCGAGACGTGGTCGGGCACGCCGGGCCATCCGACGGCGCCGAGGAACACCGAGTCGTGCGCGCGGAGCTGGTCCAGGCCGTCCTCCGGCATCATCGCGCCGGTGCGTGCGTAGCGTTCGCAGGACCAGTCGTAGTCCTGCACGTCGAGGCGGAAGCCGAAGCGGGTGGCGGCGGCGTGCAGCACGCGCAGGCCCTCGGGCGTGGTCTCCTTGCCGATGCCGTCGCCGGGGATCGAGGCGATCCGGTAGGTGCGTTCCATAGGGCGGTTCCCCGGCTTGCCGATGCGGCGGGTTGATGAGGCCGGCAGAATGGACGGTCCGCGCCCGGCGGTCTAGGAACGCGCGTGGACGGTAGTGTCTCAGTTTGAAGTCTGGTCCTTTCCTCGGCATTGCGAGGCGCCGCTCGGCACCTTGGCAATTCGGGGCAACGGGAGTGCGCCGTGTGGCCCTGGATCGCCGCGCTTCGCTCGCGATGACGGTCAGACTTTCAGACTGAGACACTACCCCGTGGACGAGGACGGCGACGAAGGGGTTTGACGATGGCCGGCGAGCACATGACGGACTGGGACCGCGACGCGGCGCTGACGACGGCGCACATCCTGCTGGAGATCAAGGCGGTCAATTTCCGGCCGGAGGAGCCTTACACCTTCACGTCGGGCTGGAAGTCGCCGGTCTATATAGATTGCCGCAAGATCATCTACTTCCCGCGCGCCCGGGTGAAGATCTGCGAGCTGGCGGCGGAGAAGATCGGCCGGCACGTCGGCTACGAGTCCATCGAGTGCGTCGCCGGGGGCGAGACCGCGGGCATCCCGTTCGCCGCCTGGATCGCCGACCGGATGCTGGCGCCGATGGCCTACGTCCGCAAGAAGCCCAAGGGCTTCGGCCGCAACGCGCTCATCGAGGGCGACGTGCCGGAGGGGCTGCGTACCCTGCTGGTCGAGGACCTGACGACCGACGGCGCCAGCAAGATACAGTTCGCCCAGGCGTTGCGGGACGCCGGGGCGTTGGTGAACCATGCCTTCGTGGTGTTCTTCTACGGCGTGTTCCCCGGCAGCTTCCAGAAGCTGACGGCCATGGACATCACCTTGCACCACCTTTGCACCTGGTGGGACGTGCTGGAAGCTTGCCGCGACCGGCCCTACTTCGCCGAACCCGCCCTGGCGGAGGTGCGCCGCTTCCTGGAGAACCCCGTCGCCTGGTCCGCTGGCCATGGCGGCGTCGCCAGCGCGGAAGAGGCGGCGGAGCGCAAGGCGGCGGCGCAGTAGGGTGGCGGTCCGTGCGCCGGAGCTTGCGGCGCCGGGCGGCGCCTGGATCAACACCCCGGCGCCGCTGACGCTCGCGGCGCTGCGCGGGCGCATCGTCGTCCTGGACTTCTGGACCGGCTGCTGCGTCAACTGCCTGCACCTCCTGCCGGCGCTGGCGAAGCTGGAGGCGGCGTTCCCGCGGGATGTCGTGGTGGTCGGCATACACTCCCCCAAGTTCCCGCACGAGCGGGAGCCGGCGGTTGCCAGGGACGCCGTGGCGCGGCTGGGCATCACCCATCCCGTGCTGCACGACCCCGACCGGCACCTGTGGAACCAGTATGCCGTGCGCGCCTGGCCGACCCTCGTGTTCGTGGACCCCAACGGCTACGTGCTGGGGCAGGCCAGCGGCGAGCCGGAGCCGGCGGCGCTGCTCGGCACCATCGGCCGCATGGTGCGCGCCGCGGCCAAGCTCGGCGACATGCAGCCGGCCGACCTGGAGCTGCTGGCGGCGCCTGCCCCGCCCACCCGCTTCCGCTACCCCGGCAAGATCAGGCCCATTCCCGGGCGGGCCGGGTCCGCCGCGTGCTGGGCGCTGGCGGACGCCGGGCACCACCAGGTCGTGCTGCTGGACGATGCGGGGGCCGTGGTGGCGCGCATCGGCAGCGGCGTCGCCGGGGCGCAGGACGGAGCGGCGCTGCGGGCGTGCTTCCGCGACCCGCAGGGCGTGGCGGCGGATGCGGAAGCAATCTGGGTGGCGGACACCGGCAACCACCTGATACGCCGGGTGGACCTGGCGACCGGCGAGGTCACGACCGCCGCCGGCACCGGGCTGCGCGGCGGCGCTTTAGGGGACGCTGGGCCGGCGCTGGAGACGGCCCTCGCCTCGCCTTGGGACCTGGTGCCGTATGGCGGCGGCATCCTGTTCGCCAACGCCGGCACGCACCAATTGGGCGCGCTGGACCCGGTGGGCGGCGTCGTGGAGCGCCTGGCCGGCACGGGGGTCGAGCACCTGCGGGACGGCCCGGCGGCCGACGCCATGCTGGCGCAGCCGAGCGGCCTGGCGCTGGACGGCGCCCGGCTGTTCTTCGCCGACAGCGAGACCAGCGCGGTCCGGGTGTTGGACCTGGACGTGATGGAGGTCACGACGCTGGCCGGCACCGGGTTGTTCGACCACGGGGCGCGAAATGGGCCGCTGGCGCAGGCGCAGTTCCAGCATCCGTTGGGCGTCGGGATGCTGGGGGAGCACACGTTGCTGGTGGCGGACAGCTACAACGACCGGGTGCGGGTGGTGGACTTGTGGGAAGACACGGTGGCGGACCTGGATAGCGGGTTCACTTGCAGGGACCGCTTGTGCCTGCCGGATGGGGGAGAGCCGGCCGGGGTGTGCGCCGACCCGCGGGCGCCGGCGGGCGATCCGCGCATCCTGGTGGTGGAGACCACGCGCCACCGCATCTTGGAAATCCGTCCGGCTCGGCGGAGCTACCGGACCTGGGCGGAGTAGCTTGACTGCCGTAGCGTCTGGCTGGTCCGCTGCAACCGTCACGGCGGCGCTGGGCATCTGACCAGCCTCCGGCCGTAACCACCATCACCGTCGCGGCCCTCGCCCGACCCGACGCCTTGTTGGGTCGAAGTCACCGCTGCAGCGAGCGGCTAAGCCCTGACGTATCACTTCGTCAAACGGACGTTAGACGAAGTGGTACAGCAGCAGTCACCTCTGTTGACCGCCGCCGTAGGCGCTCCTAAGCTACTGGCATGGATGTATTTTGCCTCACTGTCGCCAATCGACGCCGACGCTGCACCACAGCGGCGGTCTTCGTGGCTGCGTGCAGATCAGCCCCTCCCTAGTAGTACTCGCCCCATTGTAGGCCCCTACTAGCCAGAGCAGCCCCAGCCCGCGCTCCCGAACCCCCGCAGCTCCCAGCTCCGGGGGTTTTTCTTTGCCTCCATGTCAGGAAGATTCCATCGCTGAGACCATTGGACGAAAGCCAGGGACTTTCAGGTCGAACGACGAACTCGCGGGGCTCGTAATGACCACATCGGCTCTGACGAAAGAGCTGCGCTTGGTGGATGTCAACGGCGGCGACGGCGGCGCGAGTTCGCTAAACTTATTCGCTCACTCCAGCAGCAGGACACCACCATGAGCATCCGCGTCGGCATTGTCGGGATCAGCGGTTTTGGCGGCGGCGAGGCGATGCGCCTGGTCGCGAGCCACCCGTCTTTCGAGCTAACCTACGCCGCAGGCGAGGGCAGCGCCGGCAGCCGGTTGGTGGACCGCTTCCCCGGTGTGCCGGCCAAGCTGGCCGAGCTGGTGATCGAGAAGTGGGACCCTGTGACCCTGCCGAAGCTCGACGTGCTGTTCGCGTCGCTGCCCACGGGCGCCTCGGCCGAGGCGCTGGCGCGCGTCCCCAAGGACGTGAAGATCGTCGACTTCGGCGGCGACCACCGCTACGCCGAGGGTTGGGCGTACGGCCTGGCCGACGTCTGGCCAGCCCAGATCGAGGGTCAGACCCGCGTTGCCAACCCCGGCTGCTTCCCCGCGGCGACGCTGACCGCGCTGGCGCCGCTGCTGGCCAACAAGCTGATCGAGCCTGGCAACATCGTGATCGACGCCAAAACCGGCATCTCCGGTGCCGGCCGGGGCGGCGCTGACAGCAAGCTCGGCTACGCCGAGAGCAACGAGAACTTGGTGCCCTACGGTCTGCTCAAGCACGTCCACATGCCCGAGATGGCCAAGACAATCGAGCGGCTGAGCGGCGGCAGCGCGGCCGGGCTGGTGTTCACGCCACACTTGGTGCCGATGACTCGCGGCGTACTCGCCACCATGTACTGCCGCGGCCGCGCCACCACGGGCCAGTGCCTGGACGCGGCCCGGCGCTTCTACGCCGGGCGGGCGTTCGTCCGCGTGACCGACAAGCCGCCGCAGACCAAATGGGCCACCGGCTCGAACCTCGCGTTCGTCAGCTATGCGGCCGATCCAGAGCGCAACTTGGTGATCGCGATAGGCGTGGTCGACAATCTCGGCAAGGGAGCGGCCGGCCAGGCGGTGCAGAATGCGAACCTGATCTGCGGCCTGCCAGAAACTGCGGGGCTGGACGGCGTACCTGTTTGGCCGTGAGACTTTTTGCGAGTCCGTGTTGTCCGTCGTTTGCTTGTCCGAAGTTGAAATTGATCCCATTTCACGGACTGAACCGCCCCGAGTGAGGAAGCTGGTTGGCTTGAGCCAGGCCGGCATGGCCTGCCCCTCAAGATTGCGAGAGTGATAGTAGTTGGGGTCACGGTGTGGACGGGCAGGATAGCACGGTAGGCGGGGTGAACCGGGAGCACGGCCACCGCCGCACTCGATACAAAGCAGCCCCTCGCCGCCCCCAAGCTCAGGGTAGCCACCCACGGTCCGCTTACCTACCTTCCCACGCATGTCCCGCTCCCCTACTGCCGACCTGGCCCCGCTCATCAAGCTCCTGCAAGCGGGCGTCCCACCCGAACGCGCTGCCACCGAACTCTCTCGCATCCTGGCCATCTGGACGGCCGAACTTGAAGAGGACGGCGAGCAGCTACAGGAGCGGCTATCCGGTCTGGCCGAGCAGATAACGACGGGGATCGAGGAGATGCACGAGGGCATCGCCGAGGCGAGCGACAAAGGGAAGCCCACGCTGCGGCGGATACTGGCGGCGCATGAGGCGGTGCTGGACGGGGTGCGTAAGGCGCAGGGAGCGGGATAGGCATCCCATCGCTCCGCCAGGGAGACTACCGCAGCATGGCCCAATGACCGCAAAGCTGTGCAGATTGGCCATCTGGCGCCGTTGCACGTTGATCGGCAGCCAAAGCCAGGGGTGTCCGCCAAACCAATCCCAGGCGGCCAGGCTCACTCCGTCCGGAAACCCTGGGCCACGTGGAGTGGACCCCTGAGGTGAGACAGGTAAAGTCGGACGGCTCCCAACGAGGAGAACGTGCCGATGTCCCTGAGCGAGTCCGGGCGTCACAGCCGGGAGTTCATGCTGAAGGCCGTTGAACGGTTGGAGGCTGGCGAGCGCGCAAGCGCCCTGGCCATTGAGCTGAACCTCAACCGAACGATCATCTATCACTGGCGCGACCGGTTCCGCGCGAACGGCGCGGAGGCGCTGACGAGCAAGCGCGGGCGGCCGCGCACGCCAGAGGTCCTTGCGGCGGAGGGCCTGCGCGCGTCGCGGGCCAGGGCGGACGGCTTGGTCCAGGCGCGGGCTCAGATTGCCGAGCTGGAGCGCAAGGTTGGCCAGCAGCAGTTGGACCTGGATTTTTTCAGGGGCGCCTTGCAGCACATAGAGGGTTCACGCCGGCCGAGCGACGGGCCTGGCGTGACAGCGTCTTCGCCCACATCCAGGCGGTGACGCGCTCGCAAGGCGAAACGCCGGGAGCGGGGCTTTCGGTGGGGAGAATGTGCGCGTTGGCCGGCGTGAGCCGGGCGGCCTACTACCGAGCTTGGGCCTGCAGCGATCCGCTGCGCGAAGAGACGGCGTTGCGCGATGTTGTCCAGCGCCTGGCTCTGGCCAACCGCCACTACGGCTACCGCCGGATCGGCGCGCTGCTGCGGCGCGAGGGCTGGTGCGTCAACCACAAGCGCTTGGTTCGGATCATGCGCGAGGACAACCTGCTGTGCCTGGCGAGGCCGCTGTTCAGGCCGACGACGACAGACGCGCGCCATAGCTGGCGGGTGTGGCCGAACCTGGCGCGTCACCTCATGCCCATGGCCACGAACCAACTATGGGCGGCAGACATCACCTATGTGCGGCTTGCCGAGGTCTTCATCTACCTGGCCGTCATACTGGACGCCTACAGCCGCAAGGTCATTGGCTGGGCGATGGCCGATCACCTGCGGGCGAGCCTGGCCCTAGATGCGCTCGGGATGGCATTGGCCAGCCGCGAGGTGATCGCCGGCGGCTTGGTTCATCACTCGGACCGCGGCATTCAAGGTGGATTCAAGTGGTTGTCGCAACGCCGGGATGGAGGATGGTGCGATGGCGGGTCGGCGACGTTCGGAATGGGCGCTGCGGGGTAAGTTGATGTCACCAGGCCGCCCGCCGGTTGCGGGACGGGAGGAGCAGCGACGGTTCTGGGCGGGGATCGCGACAGGCATGTCCAGTGAGGATGCTGCGATTGGGGCCAGTGTGCCGCAGGCTGTCGGAACAAGATGGTTCCGGAAGGCCGGCGGCATGGCACCAGCGATGTTTGGAAGATCGGCAAAGCCGCTTTCCGGACGGTATCTGTCATGGCTCTTGTCGGGTTCCGGGGTGGTGGCTGCATCATGCGACCAGGGCCGCAATGAGAGCGCCAAGGAGTGCTTTGCCGCGCCGGCGCGCGTTATGCACGAACTGGAAAAAGCCGAGGTAGAGCGG
>JAABUN010003321.1_pt1 | contig 25250 bp, 20 predicted proteins | sample 5559311 | NCBI WGS metagenome assembly JAABUN01 (sample SAMN10711877, study PRJNA513370) | rock metagenome | isolation source: Antarctica rocks | place: Antarctica: Victoria Land, Siegfried Peak sud
AATTTGCGTTTGAAACGGAGCCACGGTCTGAAGGGGAAAATTGAGCCATTACGCCTATATCCAATCGTTTACCTATTTTATAAGTATTATTTACCCTGAGATTATACCTTTTAAAATCGGTATTTCTCATAATACCATTTTGAGATAAATATCCTAATGAAACAAAATAAGTGCTGTTCTCAGTTCCGCCTGAAACAGAAAGATTGTGCTGGGTTTGCAGCGCCGGGTTGAATAAATAATCTAACCTGTCGGAACTGGGCAATTCACCTGTTCTGTATTTCTCGATATCAGTATTTGAAAAGCGTAAGTTTGTAACATTGGGATTGTCATTCAGCTGAGCCTGATTGTAGATAGTTGCATGATCATAGGCATTTACCAGATTGGGTAAGCGGGTAGCATTTTCGACACCAACATATCCATCATAACTAACCCGCATTCTGCCAGTTTTACCTTTTTTCGTTGTTACTAAAACAACGCCTCCTGAAGCTCTTGCACCATATATGGCGGTAGCTGCGGCGTCTTTTAATATACTTATGCTTTCAATATCATTAGGATTTAGACTTGCCAGTGATATAGCTATACCATCAACAATAACCAGTGGATCATTTCCTGTAAACGTACTCGTACCACGAATTTTCAACCCAATACTTTCGGCACCTGGTTGTCCGCTGTTTTGCGTAACCGTTAGTCCGGGAGCTTGCCCTTGCAAAGCCTGTGCAATATTAGTGATTGGGCGGTTTTCTAAATCGTCAGCACTAATTGTACTTACTGCACCGGTTAGATTAACTTTCTTCTGTGTACCATATCCTACAACAACTACTTCATTCAAATTTTTGGCAGATTGCAATAGAAATACATCAATATTTAATTTGTTTCCTACTAATATTCTTTTGGTAATATAGCCAGTGTAAGAAACTACAAGTGTATCATTATTCCCTATGGATTCTATATTGTACGTGCCGTTTTGATCAGTAGCTGTTGCCCCCTTTGAATTGTGAAGCATCAATGTGACTCCAATTAACGGTTCGTTTGACGAAGCATCTTTGATAGTTCCGCTAATCTTTTTACTTTGAGCTGCCGCGTTGAGACAACCAGAAATCAAAAGAATTAGCATGAAATGCCTAAAAAGATTTGGTAGATATTTTCTCATTTTCAAGTGGTTTAAGCTTTGCTTGCAACACCTTTTGCCCTATCATGAAAATTGGGAATGACAGCAATGGTTCTATAAAGCGAGATTAGTTTATTGATGTAAATTATATTTAATCATCGCAGCTAATATCACTTATCTTAACCAGTCATTTGCCTTTTTTGTGCGATTTTTAGCCGATTTCCATGAAAAGCTCAATGAATAAGTTATAATGCTTCATTATTGTAATAGCAGGAGATACTTGCAGTGCTAATCAAACAGCCATGAAATATTATGCATCGGGTTTATCTCGAAACTGATATGGGATTCTTTTCCAGTCGTTTTCAAAATCTGCTAAAGACCTTGATGTTACCTCGTGTTCAAACATCTTAACAAACAACGGGTAAAATATGATTACACCATTACAGCCATTAATTAATGCATTTTCTATGTCGGAAATTGTTCTTACACTGGCGGGCATGATCTTGGTGAGCACCTCCTGTATTTTGAATATTTGTGCAACGTTGCGAATAAACTGCAAGGCATCTTCTCCACTTTCCTGTAATCGATTCAAATACGGGCAGATAGTGGTAACTCCGGCGGCTGCACAAGCATAACCCTGATTGATTGAAACTACAGTTGTTACCAACGTTTCAAATCCGTTTGCCTCTAATTGTTTGGCGGCGCTTAACCCTGCCAGGGTGGAAGGTAGTTTGGGCAGAATCATAGAGGAAATGTTTTTAAGATGCTCGGCTTCTCTTAAAAAAGCTGATGTGGTCGGCCCAATTAATTGAATATATAGCGGCAGGCCTGTTGCATCAATCACTTCTTTACTCACATACTCCAGGCTTCTGCCATTTTTTGTCCAATCGGCGATCACCGTGGGATTTGTAACTACGGCGCTTACCAGTTTAGTTTCTGCACCCTGCTTTACTTCATTCAATGTCCCCGAAATCCATATGTTCATAAAAAATAATTTATCTTGGTTTCGCAGAACAAAATTAATGTTCTTTTCTTTTTGTCCTTTCATTCAAAGCGCAGCAGCAACTTTACATAAAGCATTTAGGTGCATTGGCTGAAATCTCCAGAACACAAAGAAATTTTATTAACTGAGAAATTTAGATAATTTATACACTATTTATAGATCTGCTATGTTGCATAATATAGCTATCCAATTTATCTGCTTCAGGTAATCCGTCTATTACGCCCAGGTATTGAGTACAATAAGCTCCTGCATATACTGCACGCACGACTGCTTCCTTCAGCGGTATACCTTTTGCTAACGCACAAGCCAGGTTGCCATTAAAACAATCTCCAGCGCCTGTAGAGTCAATAGGTTTTATTTCCGGGGCAGCGATCTCAATTATCTCTTTTTTCGTTATGATTACGGCGCCATGTTTTCCCCTGGTCATCACAATAGTTTTCACGTTCAATGCCCCTAATTTACGGGCAATATCCATTACTGGCATATCCGTATCAGGAGGGAGTCCAAGTATAATTTTAGCTTCTGATTCATTAGGTATCAGGATGTCTGTATTATTTATGATCCCGGGAAGAAATGGCCTGGCCGGTGCCGGATTTAACATGGTAATACATCCATACTCCTTCCCGAGAAGAAATGCCATTTCGACCGCTTCATCTGGCACTTCTAATTGAGCCATCACTATTTTACTATTTGCAATAAATTCGGTTGACTGTTTAATCATTTCTGCAGTGAGCTTTCCGTTGGCACCGATGTCGATAATGATACTGTTTTCACCAGAATGTAATAACGTTACCAGGCCACAACCTGTATTTATTCCATCTATTTTAAACAACAAGTCTGTAGAAATGTGTTCTTTAAGCAGTACAGTTTCAGCCATCTGTGCAAATATGTCTTTCCCCGTGCACAGTATTACACTAACGATAGCGCCTGCACGTGATGCTGCAACAGCCTGATTGAAACCTTTTCCTCCCGGACCTAAATTAAAGTCACATCCGATTAGTGTTTCACCCGCAACAGGTTGTCTTGATACACGCACAGTGACCCCTGTAACAAAACTTCCGACAACAAAAATCCCCGGTGATATTTGATTGAACAACGGCATGAGCTAATACTATTTAATGTTGGGGCTTATTACTGATATTGATGCAGAGTCTGTCGCACCATTGATAAAATGTTTCTAATAAACCTCTTATGTTTTGCCGCTGTTCTTCGGTTAAAGCATTTATATACCAACGGCTCTTCGATGTGATATTCAAGCCTCTCAATTGTAAAATATATTTTGCGCTTACCGGATAAGCTTCATGTATCAAATGATCAACCCTGACAAATTCGGCTTCCATAAATTTGATGTCTTCCTGCTTATCGGAGTCATTATAGTTTCTGCAAATCCAGTTTAGTACTTCCGGATAATAATTTCCTGCTATCGCGGAGATTCCTGAAGCTCCTAACTTAAGCGAGGCAATAGCATGAGGCATATGCGCTTCATAAAACTTAATTGTCGTATCTTTTATTACATTCAGTTTCGAGCGCACGCTATCCATGTTACATGATGTGTCTTTATGGTAGGTAATTCTGCCAGACGAAAGTAGCCTTTGATAAATAACCGGAGAAACAATTCTTTTATATGGAACCGGACATTCATAAATTCCTAATGGAATATGTTCTGTTTGCGACAGAATAGTTTCCAGACGGTTACAGAATATGTCATCGCTTTCATTTTCCTTCACAATTATACTGGAAACCATAATCACGGCATCTACACCTGTATCATACATCTGCTTGATCATATCTACATTTTCACCCGTTGTCTCAGCGAATGTTCCTACAGCCACCACCGGAACTTTGCCATTCACATAAGAAACAATATGTTTCGCAATTGCAATCCTTTCTTCTTGTGAAAGTTTATACATTTCAGTGGAGTAGCAGTTTGTAAATAATCCAGATGAGCCTGCCTCCAGGTAAAAATCGGTTAAACGCTCCAGTCCATTAAAATCTATGGAACCATTTTCTTTGTAAGCAACAAGCATTACAGGAACTAATTCCTTTATCGTATCAGTATTGTTTCCAGGTTTCATTGCAATGTCGTTTGGTTAGGGAAATGCCTCAAGGTTAACGTTCCGTTACGAACGACTGGTGGTTAGAAAAATCACCGTCACTGTTTGCGTTCCGTTAGGAATGCTACTATGTTTTAACGCATTGGCCATCGGCTGTCTGCTATCTTCTATCGGCAAATAAATGACTGTCAGTTGGAACATGGGTCTGCAGCGTGTAAGATATTTATACAGTTGTTTTATAACTTGAATCACATTTTCAGAAATTCACGGGTTTGCTGATTTATAAACGGTTGCATCATTTAGTAGATAACAGCGTACCCGAAATTATATATTTCAGGCTGGCATCTTGTTGCTTATATTGATCAATCATTACCCGATTTTGCAAAATTCGCCCATTAAACTGTCATAAATTGACGTGAATAAGGTAAATTTAAGTATGAAAGCGGTTTATACCCAGGTATTGTTACAACCTGAAAATTCATTCAAAACTTACTTAAAAGTCAAAAAAGAGTTTGACACGCCCTGGCATTATCATCCCGAATACGAATTGACTCTCATTGTAAACACGAACGGTATAAGATATGTGGGAAATAGTATTGAGCCCTTTGAAAAAGGCGATTTAATCTTATTGGGTCCCAACCTTCCACATTGCTGGAAGAATACCGGCATCCAAAAAGAGCTTTGTTCATCTTTTGTAATTCAATGGAAAGAAGATCTTTTAGGAGCAGCGTTACCATTGATACCGGAATTCAATAACATTCATAAGCTACTTCAGCTTTCCAAAAAAGGCATCAAATTTAGCAAGAGAATTGCCCTGGAATTCGCAAAAAAGCATAATGACATTCTTACACTTACACCCTTCGAGAAATATGCTACCATTCTGGGATGGCTGAATGAGGTGTCGCAAACCAGTGAATATACAACCTTATGTGCGCAGGGTTTTACCTCTGATCTCAATTACGAGAATAGCAGAAGGATTAACATTGTTTATCTATACTTGAAAGAGAATTATAATAAAAAAATATTATTGGCCGATGTGGCGTCATTAATAAATATGAGCGAAGGAGCGTTTTCAAGATTCTTTAGTAAAATTATTCAAAAGCCACTTTTTAGTTTTTTGAATGAATACCGGATAAATATCGCCACTAAACTTTTGATTGAAACTGATATGCAGGTTGCCGAAATATGTTATAGCTGTGGTTATGAAAGCCTTCCATTTTTCTACAGGCAATTTATTAAATATAAAAAATGTCCGCCGCGGGAGTACAGAGTAAAATTTCAACAATCGCAAATTTGAATTGTGTCATTTCATTTAAGTCAAGCCGATTGAAAATCAGCCGGACCCTCTTTTTTATCTTCCTGAACTCTGTTCGCCAAGGCTTGCACTAAGCCGGAAAGCCTGGTTGGGAATAAGTATAAATAACGTTTATCTGCAACCGGAAGTAGAAAATTATATTTAAACCCGGATGGTTTCTTTGAAACTTCTTTAGCTACCAGATCCAATGTGTTCAAAAGAGAAATAGGACGTATTAAAAATATCAATTATGCAAAGGCGACATTTCCTTAAACTTTCTGCAACCTCTGCCACGGCTGCCTTATTCAGCAGGCTCACTTATGCCACATCACCTCCAGCAACGTTCATTAACGCTCCTGATGAAGTGTGGGCACAGTCTGGAGATAAATGGTTTAAGCTAAAGGCAACCAATGGTTCCTTGTTTAGCTATAAGGATGTTGAGGTTTCGGTAAAAAAACAAATGGCAATGCAAAAGGGGTGTATGTTACTTCGCCATCACAGCAGCTGAACGCCGTGCGTTTAAAATGGAAGCATAATATAGCACCAACAGCCAAATTTCTTGGAGATCATTGGGAACGATCGTATGGTGATCTGCAATGGAAAACCAGTACCGCCGAGGTTAAAAATCCCTGGTACGTAATTATTTGCGATGCAAGGCTAACGGCCTGCTTCGGCGTAAAAACCGGTGCTAACAGTATTTGCTGGTGGGGCTTAAACAACGATAGTTTGGAAGGTACTTTAGATACTCACTCGGGTGGTAATGGCGTTTTGTTGGGCAACCGTATATTGCATGCTGCTGGTATTGTTACTACAGACGGCAAGCCCGGAGAAAATCCGTTTCATACAGATCACCGTTTTTGCGGCATGATGTGCGAAAAGCCCCGTTTACCCAAACAACCTGTATACGGTATAAAACGCTGAAGAACTGCTGAACACTGCTAAAGAGTTCCGGCAAAGCCCTGATAGATGGCCAGGGTAGAGCCTCTGGGTGATGAGATTAAGAAACTGGGCATGCGTCCTGGTCTATGGATGCGCCCACTTTGTGCCCGGATTAGGGCCTGCTCCGTTAAAGACTGAAAAAGGATGGCTGCATCTTGCTCACGGTGTCAGAAGTACGGCTGATGGTTTAAGATATGTACTGTATATGTTTTTGACCGATCTTAATGATATTACCAAAGTGATTCATAAGCCGGGCGGATATCTCATGGCGCCCGAAGGAAACGAAAGAGTGGGTGATGTTTCCAATGTTCTTTTTGCAAATGGATGGATACAGGACGAAGACGGAAAAGTATTTATTTATTATGCATCCTCAGATTTAAAAATGCATGTAGCCATTACTACTATCGAAAAATTATTGGATTACGTGATCAAAACTCCGGAAGATGGATTTACCTCTGAAACTTCTGTAAAAACAATTTTAAATATTATTGAAAAAAATTTGCAACATCATACCGAAAACTCTAAAATAGAAAAAACAAATCTTATTTAAATCGTTTGCGGAGCGACACCCTGAACAGTGGGCGGAAATCCGTGTAAATCAATGAATGATAATTTACAACAATATAAGCATGATTTAGAATATGAATTGCATAACATTCTTGCTTTCTGGCAAAAAAATACAATTGATAAAGAGAATGGTGTAGTCGGTAACTGACAATGCACAGTTTTTGGCAATTAAGAATACACAGCATATTTGTGTAGTAACCTGCAGAACGTTCCTTGCAAAGGATGCATGATCAAAAATAAAAATATGGGGTTTTAAGCAGTTTTTCCGAAGATTGTTTTTCTGTTCTTTAATCGGAAGCTTTCGCCGGTTAATTTGATGATTTCACAGTGATACAATAATCGATCTAAGATAGCTGTTGTAATCACCTCATCACCGATTGTTTCAACCCATTCTTTTGGTGATTTGTTGGTAGTAATGACGAAGGACACTTTTTCATGGAGCGCATTGATAAAATGGAAAAAGTCATTGGCTTCATTGCGTGCCATGTTGATCGTCATGATGTCATCAATAATGATCAGATGAGCCTTCTCCAGTCGCCTGTAATCGACCATGGCTGACCTTGACGCCTCTTTGGTTCGCAATATGGTCATGATCTGATCCATAGGTCTAAAATAGGCCCTGTAGCCGCTACTAATAGCGTGGTGACACAAGCCTGCTGCCAAAAACGTTTTACCGATACCGTTAGGTCCCATTATGACCATATTAAAATTCTGATCCAGCCAGGTGAGTTCCTTTAGCTGCTCTAAGCGCGCTGAAGGCATACCGTCTACCAGGGAGCCATCATAGCCTTGCAGGTCGTGGGTTCCAGGTAGCCTGGCCGTTTTAATTTTACGCTCCTGGTCTTTTTGGTTGCGGTGTTTGATTTCCACATCCAGGAGGTTTTCGGCAAACTCCAGGTAGCTGATACCCGCTGTGGAAGCCTGGTCTGCCAGTTGTTGTACCTGCTCACCTATGGCAGATAATCTCAATTGCTTGCAATGACTGCTGATCTTGTTTTTAAGTTTCATTTTGTATGTGTTTGTTTAATTGATTTTTAATGTAAAAAGGCGCGGCATTTACCGGTATTCGCTGCCGCGGGCTTGTGCCATTAAAGGAGATGATCTGTAAACATCCTCTAACTCAAAGATGCATTTTTGATCATCTCCTTTAATAGCACTGATAGTGCCTTTCATGACTTGCCAAAGGCTTTTTCATAGTCTTCGAGATCGCTTTTGTCAGGCTTTATTTCTGCCTTCCTGGTACTGGTAGGATCCAGTAAAACCACCTTTCCTACTGGAGCTTTAATGGAGGGGTCTTTTGCTTCCTGCATCGATAGTAATTCCGAGAAGATTCGTGCACTCAGGTAACGTTCGGCAACGCAGGTTTCAAGAACCTTGTTTACAAGCTCTTTATTTCGGCCCAGTATGGCTTCCCGGATAGCCTGCACCTGGTCACGCAGATAGCGTCCTTTCACTTGACGGATTAATTCAAAGTACTCAGCAGCTAAGGCAATATTGATAAACAGGGCTGCTATTTCAGCCGTTAATTCCTTTAACTTTTTGGACTTATCCCGCTTGTGATCCGTGTTGATGACTTTAGTGCCTTTGATTTCGGCGATCCGGTGCCGGCACAGGAATTTTCGGTGCTCATCATGGATGTGGAGTTCGTCGTCTTTTAGCCAGATCATGACCATAACATCCTTTTTGAAGGTTCCCTGAGGCACGGAATAGAAGTTTCCCTGGTAGGAGATGGTGTTATCCAGGCGCACATAGCGCACAATGTACACCGGTAGTATCCTCACCGATGCCCATGGAGTTAAGTGCTGCTTCTCAATGCCCCACTCTTGCAGAGGCATCTTGCGGGTGGTTGAATGAATTACTCCATTGCCGGTTCTTGTCAGCCAGCCCAGGACCTGCGACTGTAGCGTATCTATATCAAAAAAGGATCTTCCATACAAGAAGTTATTTTTTACGAACTTCACTACGTTTTCGACTTTACCCTTGCTCTGCGGATCTGATTTACGACAGAAATGAAGACGGAATTCCTGTTCAAAAACATAGTCTTTAAAAGCCCGTGTAAGCAATAAGTCGCCCAGGTTCTCATCCACCAGGAACAGCCTGTCCTAATCGTATACCACTTCAACAGGTATACCATGGAAAAACTTAAAGGCCTCTTCATGAGCTTCGATTGCAGTACTGCAGGTAAAGGGGGATGTGGAGAAAAGAACAAACTTCATCCTCGACCGCGACAACATCATAACGAAGAAATACACCTTCTTACGCCGTTCCTCTGCATTGCACATGGTATACTGGCCAAAGTCAGCCTGGGCCTGCAATCCATAAGGCAGCTCGTCAACAACAAAATAGTCCCGGCTGACTTTCTGGAGTGGAATGGCATATTTCTGGCGGATAGCCATCACAAAATTATATACCGTCTTGGCAGAGATCTGGGGAAAGGTCTTGTGGTGTTCTTTTAACCAGTCGTGCATCTGTGCTGCACTGGCTGCCGGATGAGCCGTGAGTCTGTCTTTGACAAAAGATTCATAAACACCTAGTAGTTTGACGCGGGAGGCGCTCTTTAAAAGGAATGCCTCATACTCAGCTTCACTCATAGCCGAATACTTTACTACTTTGCGGCGGTTCATGACAAATAATGAAGCTATCGCAGAATGACTAAGCCCTTCTCGTTGTAATCGTTGAATTTCGTAATACATGATCCAATCTCCTATTGTTTTTTTATCCATACTTTTTGGCCTTTTATGGCGCTGCAAAGCTGGATTATTAATAATGGATCATGCATCCTTATTTACCGAAATCGTGTATTGCTATTTACCGAATTTGTGCATTCTTATTTACCGAAACTGTGTACTGCTAATTGCCAATTTCTGTGTATTGTTATTTACCGATCACAGAATGGAGGGCTTTATGGAAAGATCGAATATGACAATACAATTATTACATCAGCGCCCAAAGGTGCTGTACTCAACAGCAGGGTTTTATGGTCGTTCTCTGCCGCCTTTAATCTCACAAAAAATAACGACTATTTGATTATTGCAGAAAGATCTTTTAAATATCTTAGGGATTTTTTTATTGATAAAGAGTTTGGCGGATTGTATTGGACCTTGGATTACAGGGGAAACCCATTGGATACCAAAAAACAAATTTACGCTTTGGCTTTTGGTATTTATGGATTAAGCGAATTTTATATCAGTAGTGAAAATGAAGCAGCTAAGGTTCTTGCAATAGAATTATACCACCTGATTGTAAAGTACAGTTATGATAAGGAAAATGGAGGCTATATCGAAGCGCTTACACGCGAATGGAAGGAGATAGCGGACCTTCGGTTGAGTATAAAGGATGCAAAAGAAAAAAAATCAATGAATACTCGTTTGCATGTGCTGGAATGTTTTGCCAATCTATTCCGGATATGGTCAAACGAAAAGTTAAAAGAAAGAATCACTGAACTGATACTCATTTTTATGAATCATATTATTGATCCGAAAACGAATCACCTGGTTTTGTTTTTTGATGAAAAATGGAATAAACGATCTAATATAGTTTCCTATGGACACGAAATAGAGGCTGCCTGGCTCATAGAAGAAGCCGCCGCGACCATAAAAGACGGAAGATTGCTTGAGCAGGCAAAAGAACAATCAGTTCTGCTTGCTGATGCTTCAACAGATGGGCTTGATTCTGATGGAGGGATTTGGTATGAATATGATATTGAGAAGGATGAACTGATTAAAGAAAAACACTGGTGGCCGCAGGCAGAATCGATGATTGGATTTTTTAATGCCTGGCAGATAACTGGAAATGAAACCTATCTCGAAAAATCTTTAAACAGTTGGAAGTTTGTGCAGCAGCATATTCTTGATGCTAAAAACGGCGAATGGTTTTGGGGGGTAAACGAAAAATGTGAAGTGATGGATGAAGACAAAGTTGGCTTATGGAAATGCCCTTATCACAATAGTAGGGCTTGTATAGAATTAATCCATCGTATCAAAAAAATGGAATCTGTATACACCGGTCCATGATCACCGGAATATACAGGAATCTGTTCCATTAAATAAAAAATATTCAATTTTTACCTCTGAAAAGAATTAATTTGAAAAACCGGAATTGACCTAATATTTCTAACTTGCGGTATCGGTGTTACTGTGATTATTTTAATTTTTTTATAGCAGCATTGGTGCCGGTTAGGACATGCTAATTCATTCATATTAAACGATTGTTTATGTCATTCACTGATTATGGAAAATTGATCTTTCTATTTATTTTTTTGGCGATTTTGCCTTTCCTTGGATTTGCCCAAGCTACGGGAATCAAAGGAAAAGTAACTGACATTGAAGGGCGCCCTTTACAAAGCGTTTCTGTTAGTATTAAAGGTGGAACAGCGGGCACATCTACTGCTGCCGATGGCTCATTTTCGCTTTCTATAACTAAAGACGACGGCAAAGTGTTACTTTTTAGTTCCGTTGGATTTACAGACAAAGAAGTGCCATTGGGAAACAGCAATGTAATTAATGTACAACTCGAAACAAATGAGCAGTCATTAAATACTGTTGTAGTGGTGGGCTACGGAACGCAAAAGAAAAGAGATGTTACCGGATCAGTTGCTTCCCTATCTAAGGACAGGCTTACCCAATTGCCCAACACAAATATTGCTGAAGCATTGCAGGGATCTATTCCTGGTTTGCAAATAAACACAAATGGAGGTGGCGCGGAAGGAAACAATGTTTCCATATTAATAAGAGGTCGGAATTCTATAACTGCCAGTAATAACCCGCTTATTATCTGGGATGGTATTCCCTATACCGGTGGAATTTCTGAAATAAACCCTAACGATGTTGAATCAATCGAAATTTTAAAGGATGCTTCTGCAGCAGCTATCTATGGCTCCAGGGGCTCAAACGGGGTAATACTTGTAACCAGCAAGCAGGGCAAAAAAGGAAAATTAATTATTACTTATGACGGTTTTTATGCCACACAAACACTGGTGAACAAACCACGGTTATTAACGGCGCAGGAATTTTATGATTTTAAAACCACCATGCTTAACTCAAATACAAATACCCTTTCACCAGGTGAACAGGTCGTTTATAATAGTGGTAATTTTGTAGATTGGTACGACCTTGCAACACGTCAGGGTTCTAAAAATCAACAATCCATTTCTATTCGTGGCGGGGCAGACAAAGTCAATTATTATCTCGGGGCAACCTACCTGAATGTGCAAGGCGTTACTGTAAATGACCAGTTTAAGAGATACACCCTTAGCCCTTCTTTGGATATAAAACTAACCTCATGGTTAACCATTGCCAGCAGTTCACAAATTTCTTTCCAGGACAGAGGTGGCCTTCCCGTGGAGTTTGATGATACCAGGAGCACAGGCGGTGGCGCCAATTTCTTCAACCCATTGACAAATCCTTTTAACGCTGATGGTTCTTTGGCCTTGTATGCTTACCCTGATAACACACAGGCAAGAAACCCATTGGCGAATACACTTGTTAAAAATGATGACAACGCTTACCGAATATTTACGGCAAACAATGTAAAAATTGATTTCCCTTTTTTGAAAGGCTTGAGTTATAAATTCAATACCTGTATTGAGTATGAAAATAACCCTCGTAAAACTTACTACGGCAGAGATGTGGCACTTGGTTTTGAAACAGGTGGCACTGCGACAAATTACAATGCCGTCAGCAAAAATTTTACAGTGGAAAATATTTTAAACTACTCTAAAAGTTTTGGTAAACATAGCATCAACTTTACTGCACTTTATAGCAGCCAGAGCGATAATTTCGACAGGGACCAGGTAGATGGAGTAGGTTTTCCAAATGACGTATTGACAAATTACCAGATGAATGCAGCTACTCTTTTAACCTCATCGTCTGCCAACTCCAAAGGAAACCTTGTTTCTCAGATGGGTCGCTTGAATTATAGTTATGATAGCAGGTACCTGCTTACGCTTACAGCACGAAGGGATGGCTATTCTGCATTTGGAGAAGGCAATAAATACGGTACATTTCCATCAGTGGCTGCCGCATGGAATATTTCTGATGAAGGTTTTATGCAAAATGTAAAACTATTTAACAACCTAAAACTAAGAACGTCTTTTGGTTTAAATGGCAACCAGGCTGTTGACCCATATACCGCTCTTGCCAGGTTAACCAGCGGTGCTTATTATTTGACCGGTAGTACAGTATTCCCAGGTTATTTTCCAACTGCTTTGGCTAATGCCGACCTGGGATGGGAATCCACCAAGTCATTTTCAGTAGGGCTTGACTTTGGAATTTTACAAAACCGCATCCAGGGAACAATTGATTTTTATTCAGCTCACACACAAGACCTTTTATTAAACCGGAGCATTTCTCCGGTGCAGGGAATAGGCAGCATCATCCAGAATATTGGTAAAACGGCCAACAAGGGAATTGAAATAGGTATTACATCCACTAACATCAAAATGAGTGATTTTACCTGGACAACGAACATTAATTTCTCCAGTAATAAAAACAAAATCGTTGACCTCTATGGCGATGGAAAAGATGATGTGGGCAGCCGGTGGTTTATCGGTAAGTCGATCCTAAAGACAACCCCTTGCAGGATGATAATGTTTTTTCTGATACCAGAAGGAACACCGTTAAAAAAGACTGGTGGTCTCCCACCAATCCGAATGGTACGCATTTTTCCAACGACCAGGATGCAAATAAACTCAGCGTAAATTTTTATGAAGATGCGAGTTTTGCCCGGTTAAAATATCTTTCGTTAGCTTATCAGTTACCCGAATCGCTTATATCCCGTATAAATATTTCCGGGTTAAAGATATTTGTCACCGGCAGGAACCTTACCACTATTACAAAGTATAAAGGGCTTGATCCTGAGTTTGGAAATCAATATGGTTTGCCTTTGCAAAGAGAAATTGTATTCGGAGCCACTTTAACCCTTTAAAAAATAAAAGATTATTATGAAAAATATTTTCAAAATATCAATGCTATCAGCCTTTTTGCTTTCATCAATAGGTTGTAAAAAAGATTTTTTAACGGAAAAGCCAAAAGCAATTATTGCCCCTGATAATTTATATGTAAATAAAGCCGGCTTTGAGTCAGGTTTATACGGATTGTATAACCTGGTGCGTCAGGAAAGAAGAGGGATTGCGGCCGCATCAAATGATATTTCAAATACCGCCGCTGTAATTGGTGTTGATAATGCCTACAGTCTTTATCCTGCCGGTGGAGCTGCCGAGTCTGTGTTTAATGATTTTGGCGTAAGGCTTACCCCTACCGATGGCTATATCAGCAGCTTTTTCATTTACTTGTATAAAACGATTAATGCAGCCAATACCATTATTAACCGAGCCGAAAATCCTTCAATTGCTTGGACAACGGCAGAAAAAAATCAGATAGTGGGTGAAGCCCGTTTAATAAGAGCATGGGCTTACAGGCACCTCACTTATCTCTGGGGAGATGTGCCGCTAAACCTGGTAGAATCTTCCGGTGATAACATTAAAACTGATTGGGAAAGAGCACCGGTGGCAGCTGTTCGTAAGGCAATGGAAGAAGACTTGTTGTTTGCAGAAGCAAACCTTGCTGGTGTAGCGCAGGTAGAAGGGCGATTGTCAAAAGTGGTGGCACAGCATTACCTCGCTGAACTGTATCTGACCATTGGTCAAAATCAAAAAGCAAAAGAGAAAGCCCTGGCAGTAATACAAAACGCTGATTATAGCCTGATAACTTCAAGATATGGGGTCGAGGCTTCAAAACCCGGAACTCCGTTTACTGATATGTTTATAGATAAGAACTCCAATCGGAGTGAAGGGAATAAAGAAGCGTTATGGGTTTTTCAAAATCAATATTTATCTGTAGGAGGTGATGTAAATATTATGAGAAGATGGTGGGTAAACAGGTACAATACAATCAAGGTAGGCAACAAAACACCAATAACTTATTCAAAAGAAAATGGTGGCAGGGGGCTTGGCCGTTTCGCTGCTACCAAATATGCTTTTTCTGTTTACGGCCCTGGTGATGACCGGGGCTCTTATCATGCCTGGCGTTTTTTCTGGATTATGAACAATTCTTCTTCTTTACCTGCCGGTATGCAAGCCAGCGCCACATGTACCAGTCCGGGCTGGACAGGACCTAACTTAAATGATACCGTTAAGCTCAGCATCAACTGTAATGAGCCAACTCCAAGTGCAAGCACTGCGCAAAACTGGCCGAATACGAGAAAATGGGACTGGGCTCCGGATGACCCAAGTGATGTACAAAATTCATCAGGCTATAACGACCAGGTGTATCTGCGTTTAGCCGAAACCTATTTACTGCTAGCCGAAGCGCAAATGAAATTGGGAGACCTGCCCGGCGCAGCCATTACAATAAATGCATTAAGAAACAGGGCCCATGCTACACTTATTACAGCCGCGGATGTAACTATAAATTTTATTTTGGATGAAAGATCATGAGAGCTTTTTTCGGAAGAACATAGAAGATACACTTTAAATAGGACAGGAACCTGGTTCACAAGGACACAGCTGTACAACAAATTCTCGTGCCCAAAAATAATTTTGAGGGATACATTGTTACCGATTCCACAAGCTGTAATAGATGCGAACCTGACCAAAGCAATGCCCCAGAACCCTGGATACTGAGTGTCACGAAAAAGGAAAACCAGTTATTAGTGGCGTTTCTGTTGTTAAGAAATAAATGAATGACTTACTCATCATATCAATTAAGAAAATAAAACTGCCCATTTCAATATTGTTGCTGGCTTTATGGTTATATCCCACCCTTAGTTTGGCACAGGATAGCCTGAGTGGTAAACTACCCAATGTTTTAATCACTGAAAAAGGGAACCCTGTTCATAATGTTGACGAATGGGAAAACATTCGCCGCCCCGAGTTACTTCAGCTATTTAAAAGGGAAATGTATGGTGAGATGCCGGCGAGACCTGCTAATTTATCTTTCAAAATTATTGAATCTGCCTCAAATGTTTTTAATGGCTTGGCCATCAGAAAGCAGGTTAGAATATTTTTTACTGCTGCGCAGAATAAACATTTTATGGATGTGCTCATCTATTATCCAAAGAAAAATCATAAACCGGTTCCTGTTTTTGTTGGTTACAATTTTGCAGGCAATCAATCTATCAGTGATGATAAAGATATTTTATTAACAAGCAGTTGGGTGCCTGCAAAAACCAAAGGCAGTGTAAATAACAAGGTAACCGATTCTACCCGTGGCATTGCAGCTTCTGACTGGTGTGTTGAAAAAATTTTAAAAAGCGGTTATGCCCTTGCCACCATTTATGCAGGCGATGTTGCCCCGGATTCTAACGATGGGTATAAAGATGGTATTCAAAGTTTATTTCCTGGTTTACAAAATCGTGGTGATGGTGTTTCCGCCCTGTCTGCCTGGGCATGGGGTCTAAGCCGTGCAGTTGATTATTTTGAAAAGGACAAAGCCATTGATGCAAAAAAAATAATTGTAAATGGCACTTCCCGTATGGGCAAAGCGGCATTATGGGCGGGTGCAACAGACCCCCGGTTTGCAATGGTAATCAGTAATGAATCAGGTGCCGGTGGCGCTAAATTGTTTCATCATGTGGGCGGAGAAGATACCAGGAATCTTTGCAAACGATTTCCCTATTGGTTTTGTAATAATTTTTTAAAATATAACGGGAGAGATACTTTGTTGCCATTTGACCAGCATGAACTGCTGGCGTTAATAGCCCCACGGCCATTGTATGTTGCTAGTGCTGTTGGCTCTGCCATTACCGATTCTTACGGCGAATTTTTATCAGCAAAATATGCTTCGCCCGTTTACAATTTGTACAAAAAAGAAGGCTTACACCTTGCTGATTTTCCAGCTACCAATGCACCTTCGTTTGGAACAATCGGTTATCATCTGCGTGAAGGCAACCATGGAATTAATTTATACGATTGGGCGCAGTTTATTGCTTTTGCCAATTTGCATTTCTCCAAACAAAATAAAAAAGAAAAACTATTGGATTTATATCTGTTAATAGGTCAAAGCAATATGGCCGGCCGTGGCCCATTAACGGATGCTTATATGAATGAAGGCAGCCCAAATGTATTAATGCTGGATAAAGAAAACATCTGGGTTCCTGCAAAACATCCATTGCATTTTGATAAACCTAAAGTGGCTGGAGTAGGGCCGGGCTTATCATTCGGCATTGCCATGACAAAAAAAAATAAAAAACATAAAATAGGTTTAATACCATGTGCGGTTGGCGGCACCTCCTTTGATGTGTGGCAGCCCGGTGGTTATGACGAATCAACCAATACACATCCGTATGATGATATGCTGCTGCGATTGCACGAAGCACTAAAGAACGGAACATTAAAAGGAGTGATTTGGTTACAGGGTGAAGCGGACAGTAGCCCCGAAAAAGCAGCAGCATATTTAAATAAACTGGAAACATTGATAAACCGTCTTCGAGAAGTTGTAAAAAATCCTTCATTGCCATTTGTCGCCGGAGAGTTAGGGCTATACAGGGCACAGTATCACAATATAAATAAAGAGCTGGCCCGTTTGCCTGAAAGCGTAGCATATACTGCCATAGCTACTTCAGAAGGATTAACCGACAAAGGCGACCAGACACATTTTGATTCAAAATCGGCTACTGAATATGGAAAACGTTTTGCGAAGAAGATGAATGATTTGTTGAAAAAAAAGAATAAATGAAGCTTTCGAAAGCATTAAAGAACAGACTTTTTTTTTCTGCCATGCTGCTGATGCTGGTTTCATCGGCTGTTGCAAGAAATTATTATGTTGATGCAGTCAATGGCAGTGACAATAATAGCGGACTCACAGAAAACGCTGCATGGAAGACGCTTGGTAAAGTGAGCAACACAATGTATTTGCCCGGAGATAAAATTTCTTTTAAGTCAGGGCAACGATTTGAAGGAATGCTTACCATCAGTTCAAGCGGGAAAAAAGGATTGCCGTTGACATTTACAACATTCGGGGGCAAAGAACCAGGTACCATAGATGGTACAGGTGGTGCGTCTGCAATTCACAGCCATAACAAAGAATACATCATATTAAGCAATCTGGCGGTTACCAATTACAGGGAAGGAACGATAACCATTGATGATTTGTTCAATGGAATTTATATAGTGAATGAAGATGCAGGCACGCTACATTATTTTCATTTCGATAAGATAAAAGTGTTTAATGTAAACAGCACGCATATTTTTCCCGATGAAGGAAGAACAGACAAAAGCCGTTTTCATGGCGGCGTGCAGTTTTATACAATCGGAAATAAAGTCAGAAGCAATTTTGATGATGTACTCATCACCAATTCAACATTTGAAAACCTGGGCCGCACCGGCTTTAATTTCCGGTCCTACTGGGACGACCGTTCTGCCAATAGTATGTTTGGTGATGACATCGGCAAAGGAAAAACAGATAACTGGACACCCAACACACATATCATTTTAAGAAAAAATTATTTTAAAAACATTGCAGGCAATGCCTCGATAGTGAGGGTAGCGGTTGATGCATTGGTGCAATATAACTTGTTCGATTCGTGCGGGAAATATATTTCCGGCAATGCCACTTTTAATTTCAACACCGACGGCACCGTTTTTCAGTTTAATGAAGCAAAAAATACCATCTACTCCGAAGGTGAAACAGATGCAAGAGGAATTGACAGTGACTACAAAACAAAGAATACTATCATCCAATACAACTATTCGCATCATAATGGGCTGGGCCGTGTGATTGCTACTGGAGGTCCAGGTGTTGGCGATGACCCGGTCAATTTTAATGTCGGGACCATCATCCGTTATAACATTTTAGAAAATAATCTGCGCCAGGGAGCTTATTTCTCCGGCAGGGTAGAAGGTTTGCAGATGTTCAACAATGTTATTTATGCTGATGCAACAATTAATGATGTGGTTGCCATTAAATTAAACAGGTGGACAGTCTATCCTGACAATGCCCGGTTCAGCAACAAAATATTTTATTTTGAAGGGAACAATATATCGTACGATTTTACAAACGCTACCAATGTTGCGTTTGACCATAATTTATATATGGGCATACAACCGCCGGAAAAATTCAGCGATATATTTCCAATAAAGGCAGACCCGCTTTTCAAGGCAAAAGGAACTGGGAAATTGGGATATAAGTTGCTGAAAAGATCCCCGGCGTTTAACGCAGGGGTTATTATAAAAAATAATGCTGCTGTCGATTATTATGGCGTTAAAATCATCAAAGATGGAGGTCCTAATATTGGGGTCGATAACAATAAAAATTTGAAATGAGAAAAGTTATTATCTTTTTACTTTCTATAAATATTTTTTTGCGCGGTAAAGCCCAACAAAATGAAATTATTCATTTATGGCCAGGCAATGTGCCGGGTGAAGACAGCGCCAAACATCCTGCCCGTCCGTATCCTGATACAAGAGGAAATGTGATACGCATTACGGATATAAATGACCCGCTGGTAACTGTGTTTGTACCAAAAGGAAAAAAGAATACAGGTGCTGCTGTTATTGTTTGTCCCGGTGGGGGAAATAAATATTTGGCGTTGAATATGGAAGGCGATGAAGCGGCAGCATGGTTAAACGAATTAGGTATTGCCGCTTTTGTATTGCAATACCGTGTGCCCATGAAACAAAAAGGAGCCTTGCAGGATATACAACGGGCCATTCGTATATTAAGGAGTAATGCCGCACAATGGAAATTAGATACTAATAAAATCGGTGTGATGGGCTTTTCTGCAGGTGGAAATTTGGCAGGCCGTGCAACGGTTTCATTTAATACAACTACCTATCCGCCGGTTGATGCAACAGATTCTTTATCCCGCCGTCCTGATTTTGGCTTATTAATTTATCCAGGCTCTTTGTCGTCTGGCCCTGAGCATAAATTAAAACCCGAATTTACTGTTGACAAAAATACTCCACCTATATTTTTATTTGTAGCGAATGATGATGGCATTGGATTACCACTCAGTTTTGGCTACGCATTGCATGATGCAAAAATTCCTATGGAGCTGCATGTATATCCAAAAGGCGGTCATGGTTATGGTTTACGTAGAGGCAATCCTGCCGCTGAAGCATGGCCGCCACTTGCGGAAAAATGGATGACAGATATTTTTAACAAAAACGGAAAATAAAAAATAAAGCATAATGAATTTTTTAAGAATAGCTATTATCACGTTTTTCGTTTGTTGCACCACTGCTGTAAAGGCACAGCCGCAAAATATTGCTTTGCATAAACAGGTTACCGTAAGTTCAGAAGATAAGCTACTTCCTGCAGGCAATATGGTGGATGGGAAAATTACCCGTAATTCCATTTGGAAAGCCGCCAACGGTAACCCTCCGCATATTGTAGAAATTGATTTACAAAAATATTATAACATCAGTGAAATAAAAATCCATAGTGGTATTATGGATGCTGAGAAAAGGCCTGATGAAATGAACCAGGCTGCAGGTTTCTGGAGTATCAAAAATTTTAAGCTGCAATATTGGGATGATGCTAACTGGAGCGATTTTCCTAAGAGCGAAGTGCATGAAAACCGGTTAACATCAGCGGTATTTAATTACAATCCTGCCATTTCTACTTTTAAAATCCGTTTGGTTTGTGATGATGGCGAACCCATCAGCATTATGGAAATAGAAGCTTTTGGAACGCTGACTCCCAATATGCCCGAACCGCCAACGGTTACTTCTTCCATTAAGCAGGCAACTATTTCTACCGAACCGCAAGATGTAGTGATTACAGTTGATAATAAAATTTCAGGCAAAACACTAAAGTATGTGGGGTACAACCAGGGGTATTATATTCCGGGCAGCAATGTATCGGGATGGATTGAATATTCTGATGTAAATAGCTTACGGGTATGGGCCAGTCTAAATGCTTTTGTGCCACAATCTGCGGTGCAGGTTGATGGACAACTATCGTCGGTTGTGGAGTTTGATAAACGTAAAAATGAATTGCGTTTAAATCCTGAAAAAAACAAATTTATAAAATGGAACGAGTTACTTCCGCTTTATGACAGGATGGATACTTCTTCTACCAACGCAATGGTTTTTAGTTATGCTATTAAAGAATTAAAACGATTACAGGTAGATGGACTACTGCAGCTTGGTAGTACCGATTTTGAAGACAACTGGAGTAATAAATGGAAAGAGTGGCAGCGCTATTATGCCATTGCATTTTATTCGGCAAAGATTGGTGATGTAACCATGTTTGCTTTGCAAAACGAACCCAACCATCGCAACTCCGGCCCCATGAAATTAGACCAGTGGATTTTGGCAATGCAGATAGTATCAGATGCCATCCATTGTGCGGTGGAAGATGTAAACAAAATGTACGGAAAGCAATTAGTGCCAAAATTTGTCGGCCCCGTTACTGCCGGTAATAACCCCGAGTGGTGGGCAGCCGTTGCAAAAAATATCCGTACCGATTATCATGGTAATATAGTGGACAAAGACTTACTGGAAATTTTCTCCACCCACTCATACAATTCACCGGCCGTTGGTTATGAAAGCCGAATAAAAAATATTGAGGAAATTTTAAAAGAAAATCATCCCGCACACAAGGAATTACCTGTTGCCTATACAGAAATCGGCCGCTGGATGAATGCTTACCTGATAGACAAAGAGGAAACAATGGACTCTCCTTCCTTATTTACCGAATGGGCAGGCATTTATGCTAACAATATGAAAAATGGCGGTTATGGCATGTGGGCCTTCAAATTTGCTAATACCCAAAGCGGTCCTTATCCAAGAGGAGTTAAATCCGGTCACCATTTTATATGGCAGGGAAAAAGGATTATAGAAGATGCGTATAAAAATATTGCATTGGGCAAAAAGGTAACGGCAAGCAACGGGGCAGGTACGGCTAAGTTTGTAACATATGGTGTAAAAACAAATGCATCTGCCTGGCACGCTGATTCAGATTCAACACAACAATGGGTGCAAATTAATTTAGAAAAAAGCTACGAATTAGGTAGCGTTGTTATTTACACAGGCAGTGATGGCGGCGTTTACACAAGCCCCGACCGCATTAAAAATTTTAAACTGCAGTATTGGACTGTTGGCAGTTGGAAAGATATTGCAGGCGCTACAGAAAAAAACAACAACTATGCACAGGTATTTGAAATTTTTAAAAAGCCGGTAACCTCCGATAAAGTTCGGATGCTGATTGACGATAAAGCGGATGTGATGGTTCGTGAAATAAAATTATTTGCAAAAGGAGATGGCCCATCAAACGAGCTGGATTTTAATGTTTCAGGAATACAACGCACTGGTGAAGTGGTGCGTTTGTTTGCCAAAGGATTTAAAAATGAAAGGCCTCTGCTGCAAACTACTGCTTCAGTTGATGATAATGGATTGGATAGTTACACCAGCTATGATGAAAAGACAGGCAATTATTATATGTGGTTGGTGCAACGAGGGATGTTTAATTACAACGCCAAAATTGATTTGTCCCGATTGGATATTGCTTCCAGCGCACTAGCTACGGCTGAAACAGTAAGCCCGGATTATTATGGAGAAGTAACACAAATAATGAATGCAGGCTTCGACAAAATAATAAATATTGTTTTACATCCGCAGTCTGTAATATTATTGACTATCCCTAAATATTCTGTCGATCAAAAAGTTATTACAGCAAAGGAAGATGCTACTGTTACCGGCGGAAAAATGGCATCGAAGAATGATGGATTGCAAAGGGAACTGAAAATTCAGTTGGATGCTGCAACACCAGAAAAAAATAATGTAGCTTACTTGTCCTTCGATTTAGCAGGCATTGCATTAAGCAAAACACAAAAAGTACTTTTAAAAGTCAATGGCTACATTGATAAAACAGAAAGCCCTTTCCGATTGCATGTGTATGGAATACCTGATGCAATATGGAATGAGCAATCGCTGAATTGGAACAATGCGCCATTACTGGATAAAAAAGAAGCATTAATACATGAAGTGGGACAAAAAGCATTTGTGGCAGGCGAACTGGCTTTTACCAAAAAATCCGAAAATCATTATGCAGATGTTACCGAACTGCTGAAAAAACATGCTGACAAAAAAATCACATTTGTGCTCGCTAGAGAGACAAGGCAACTGGGCGATGACGAAGATAAAAATAAGCAAGTGCTAATTCAATCGAAAGAAAGCAATAACAAACCTGAATTGATTTTTTATCAGAATAAATAAAATAAGAAAATGAAAAAAATATTTTCAACAAACTTTTTGATACTGCTGACTTTATTTTTTGTCTGTAGTAATTGTTTGGCCAATGTAAAGCTGCCTGCCATTTTTAGTGATGGCATGGTGTTGAAGCAGCAATCTGATGCAAGTATCTGGGGATGGGCTTCTCCCAATGAGAAAATAATTATTTCGGCAAGCTGGATTACTAGCCCGGTTGTTATAAAATCTAATAGTTCCGGCGAATGGAAAACAGTTATAGTAACACCCAAAGCCAGCATGAACGCCAATACACTGACCATTACCGGCAACAACAGTATTACCTTAAAAGATGTATTGATTGGTGAAGTATGGGTTGCATCAGGCCAGTCTAATATGGGCTTTTCATTAAAAACGGATGCCGATGCAAAAACGGAAATACCGCAAGCCAATTCCCAAACATTCGTTATTTCAGTGTAGAAAGACAATATGGGTTACAAAAATTTAATGATGCTCCAGGTTCTATATGGAAGAAAGCAACACCTGAAACAGCGCCGAATTTTTCTGCGGTGGCTTATTATTTTGCAAAAAAAATACAGCAGGAAAAAAATGTACCCGTGGGTATTGTGTATGCAGCCTGGGGCGGCACACCTGCAGAAGCATGGACACCCAGAGAAGCATTAACCGGCGATACTGTTTTAAGCAAATACATTGACCGCTGGAAATTTATTCAGGAAAATGCAGGTAAAGATTCTGTAGCCTATCAAAAGGAATTAAGCAATTGGGAGAATAATAAAAAATTGAAAAAGCCCGAAGAGCCACAAACATTTTATTATTTCAAAAGGCCCTGGCGGGAGCCTTCTGTTTTATTCAACGGCATGATTGACCCGGTAATTCCATACAGTGTGAAAGGTGTGTTGTGGTACCAGGGCGAATCCAATGTGGGTTATGCCAGTGAGTATTATCATTTATTTACCAAAATGATTACCGCGTGGCGAAGTAAATGGCAGCGTCCTGATATGCCCTTTTATTTTGTACAGATTTCAGCTTTTGGTTATGCAGATATGAATGCGGCTGCAGTGGTAAGAGAAGCACAATATTTAACCAGCAAAAACACTCCCCATACAGCTATGGTTGTTACAACAGACCTGGGCAATATGGGCGATATTCACTACACAAGGAAAGAGCCGGTCGGTTATCGCCTGGCATTGATTGCGCTAAACATTAACTATGGCGAAAAGATAAATTTTAATGGGCCGGAGTTGAAGAAAATAAAACAGAGAAAAAACCAGGTTGTTTTACAGTTTAAAACAGCCAATGCATTACAAACAGATGGAAAACCATTAAACGGGTTTGAAATTGGTTATCAATTGCCCGGTGCAGATAGTATTACGTATCAAAAAGCAAGTGCTGAAATAACAGGCAATAGCGTATTTCTGACAATGAATAGCACTGGCAAATTCGTAGCTGTTCGTTATGCCTGGATGCTGTTAGGTGAAGCAAATCTGTCAGACAAAGACGGATTGCCTGCTTTTCCATTCAGGAAGATGGTTTCGGAAAAATGATTTTAGAACTGTAAATTATGACATGGAAAATAGTTTTTTCATTAGAAGATAAGGTGATTGTTGTAACCGGTGACACCAGGTGTGCTGGGTTATTCATTTGTAAAAGGCCTGGCACAGGAGGGGGCAATTGTTGCAGTGAAGGGGGAAATGAGAAGGTCGCTAATGAAAGAGTTCATTCAAAATGGCGATATTGCCATTGCGTTAATGGCGGATGTAATCAATAAAATGTAAGTTGTTAGCAGGAGGGGATCTATCAGGGGCTACAACAGCACCAGGCATTAAGAATATGCCGACCTTTGTAAAGATAAAATGAAGAGCTGGTCAGAAATTCTTATAAAATGCTGAAAAAAAAATAGTAAATGTAAAATGGAGTAAAATAAAATAAGAATTACAAATTGTGATTCCAGCATTACAATTTATGCAATAATGGAGTTGTATTCCAGTTTTACATATTTTATAATGTTAAGTAGTGTTTGTCAGGAAAGGATGGAACTCTTATTGGCAGTGGATTTTGGGCAAAAGTGGTGATTGAATATTTATCAACAGGGTGTGAATATAGTAGATTTAGGCTGCTTTTTTGCTGATTATTCGCTA
>JAABUN010003322.1_pt1 | contig 25235 bp, 29 predicted proteins | sample 5559311 | NCBI WGS metagenome assembly JAABUN01 (sample SAMN10711877, study PRJNA513370) | rock metagenome | isolation source: Antarctica rocks | place: Antarctica: Victoria Land, Siegfried Peak sud
GCGCGCGACAGGGTGCCGTCCGGGCCGAAGAAGGCCCGGGGCGGCTCGTCCGCCCCGCGCGGACGCAGCTGGTAGTAGCGGAGCGCGGCGCGCGCCGTGTCGCGATTGCGGGTGTAGGAGTGGCGCAGGATCATCGCGCTAGCCCTCCCCGGCCGCGCGCAATCCGCGGGCGGTGTACGCCGCTCCCGCCGCCAGCCGCGCCTCGTCGGCGAGGCGGCGGGCGTGCTGGCGGTCGCCGGTCAGCTGCTCCAGGATCGCCATCCCGAGGGAGGCGCCCGCGCGGGCATCCTTGCCGCTGCGGACGAGCAGCCCCGCCAGCCGGTCGGTCTGCGCCCGCAGCAGCACGGCGATCTCCTCGCGCACCACCCGCTCGGCGGCGGCCTCGACCTGGCGCGCCACCAGCGGCGCGAGCAGGCCGTCGAGGTCCGCGTCGACGGCCATGAGCAGCGCCCGCCGCAGGAGCCGACCGGCCGCGGCCGAGCGCGTCGGCAGCTCCCGGCGGTGGCGCTGCTGATAGGAGTCCAGCGCCGCCGCCACCGTCGGATCGAGATGGATCGTCACTTTCACCGCCGCCATCGCACACTCCTTCGCGCCGAGTCCACGGGCGTTAGGTGGGTGTTAGCCGCCATTTTTCGCCCGTTGCTCCGCCGGTTGCCGTCGATCCGCCGCCCGCCAGCGCCCCCTCGTCAGGGGCGTTAGCGGCGCGGTTTATCGCGCCCGTGCGCCGTTCCCAACCAGTCCGCCGCCGCCCTTTATCTTGCCTTCACCGCGCGTCGACCGCGCCCCTGGCCGTGTCCGGGTGGCCATCACGGCAGGAGCGGCGTGCGCGTCGGCATCGGCACCGGCCCGCGCAGGTAGGCCACCAGCGCCAGCGCCGCGAAGAGCGCCAGGCACACCGCGACGACATAGAGGATGGCGAGCAGCCCCCCCAGCCGCCAGAGGGCCATCGCTCGCAACGCCCGCCCCACATCCGTCTCGATCGGCGCCATCAACCACCTCCCGTCGCCTCTCCCGCCTCGTCATCGGCCCCATCATCAGTCCCCGCCCTCGCCGCGCGACGCGCCCGCCTGCGGTGCCGCCGCACGGGCCGCCCCGCGCTCCCGCACCGTCAGGGCGACCGCGCCGCGGATGGTCGTCGCCGCGCCGCCGGTCGCCGCCAGCGCCGCCGCATCCGCCAGCCGCCCGCCCTGCCGCACCACCACCTGCCCGTAGCGGGCGAGGGTGAAGCGCGCGTGGAACGTCCAGGGCGTCCCGGCCATGATGACGAGGAGGGCGAGCGACGTGAGCGCGCCGAGCGCGCCGACGCCGGGGGAAAATTGCCCACGGGCGTCGACGAAGGACAGCCCGCCCGCGAGTGCGCCGAAGAGGCGGAACTCGAGCGCCCAGAGGACCGGCCAGAGGAGCGCCTTGACCAGGTGCTCGGCCCACAGCCCGACCCAGCCCGCGGTGCGCGGATGGATGGCGAGCGGCAGCAGGAGCGGCCCGGCAACGTACGTGAGGAGGAGGAAGGCGAGGCCGAGGATCTTCACCACCCCGATCGCGATCACCAGCCCCCCGCCGGCGACGCTGAGCAGGTACCAGAACGGCAGCGCGGCCGGGACGAGCCCCTTGAGCGCCGTGGTGAAGAGCCCGGTCGTGGTGTCGGACCCGATGGCCTGGATCCCCAGCGCCAGCTCGTTGGCCCCGCGCAGCAGCCAGCCGACCAACAGGCGGTAGAAGCCGAGCGCGAGCATGACCGCCAGCAAACGCCCGAGCGCCGCCTGGGGGGCCTCCTCCCGCCCGGCCGTAAAGTGGACGACGGTGACCGCGAACATGACCAGGCATGCGCCGAGGGCGGACAGGCGCAGCGCGTCGACGAGGTCCTGGACGTTGGCCATCCCGCCGTCCTCGGACAAGAGATTGGGGGTGGCGAGGAGGAAGCGGGCGATCTCGGCGCCGATCTGCTCGATCCCGTCGCCGATGACGAGTTCCCACAGCCCCTTGATCACCGCCGTCAACAGCGCCTTGAAGTCGAGGCTGCCGACGATGGTCCGCGCGAGCCCCGCGGCGCTGACGCCTGCGAGCCCGCCACTGGAGGAGCCGCCGGAGTTTGTGCCCCCGCCCCCGGCGCAGTTGGGCTGGTTGTCGGGCGGGCTCCACACCCCCCACCACGGTTTGAAATCCACGCCCCAGACCTGGCACTCGGGGTGGTAGCCGAAGTTCGCGTGCGCGTCGTTCACATCCACGCCGGACAGGGCGAGCCCGGTCGCGTCGCAGTTGCCGGTCTGCTGGCAGTCGTACGTGTAGTGCGCGAGCGCGATCCGGTTGGCATCGCCCTGGGGGACGCCGTTGCGCAGCTGCGCGTCGCGGTAGCCGAGGACCTTGTCGCCCGCCCCCACCGTGTCCTTGTCCGGGTCGTAGCGCACCCCCGCCAGTTCGCCGGGCTTGTCGGGCAGGGGGATCTGCGGCGTCGCCCCGCAGCGCGACGGTTCGGGCACGGGGCTCGCAGCGGGCGTGGCGCGAGCGCCCGCCGCCGGCGACGGCGGAACCTCCGCCGTGGGTGTCGCGGCCAGGGTCGCGCGCCCGGGCAGCGGGGTAAAGGCTAGGAGCAGGGCGGCCAGCAAGACCAGGGCCGACAGGGCGATACGGCGGGCGATACGGGGGGTAGTCATCGGTGGCGCTCCTTGCTCACCGGCCCAGGCACGGCCGGGGATCGACGATCCGATAGCCCGAGGGCAGCGCGCGGTCGACGACGCGGATCTCGACGTGGACGTGCGGGCCGTTAGCCGTCCCCGAGCGCCCGACCGGCACTCCCGCCGTGAGCCGCTGCCCGACCCCGACGGCGATCGCGCTCAGATGCCCGAGGATCAGCAGGTCGCCGTTGTCGAGCTGGAGCCGGAGCTCGCCGCTCGTGGCGTCCGGGTGCCGACCCGTCTCGTCGCGGAAGTAGCCCGAGCCGCCCGCGATGACGACCGTCCCCGCCACGGGGGCGAAGAGGGGCGTGCCGTCGTCGAGGCCGACGTCGAGGCCGGTGTGACCCGTCACGCCGTAGTCGCGCCCGTAGTCGTAGATCGGGTTGCCGTCGCTGTAGCCGGTGGTGCCGAACTCCTGCGTGACCGGGGCGGGGCCGCCGCCCCAGATCGCCGCGAAGCCGAGGCTGCCCGGCACGGTCCCCGCCGACGTCGGCGCCCCCGCGTGCTCTGCCAGGAGGTCGAGGATGTGCTGCGCGTAAGCCGCGCCACAGAGGAAGCCATTGGCCGCATTCCCCGGATAGGCGCAGGAGTTGTAGGTCTCCGCATACGTCGCCAGATCGGGGAAGGCGGCGGCGGGGTAGTGCCCGGCGACGTAGGCGAACCAGAGGCCGAGCCCCGCCTCGACCGAGGGGCAGCGGGCGAAGAGGTAGGAGCCATCGGGGTAGCTGACGGTCGCCCCGGGCGAGCAGCCCCACTCGGCGGCGTACGGCGCGGCGGCCGCCCAGGTGAGGTTGCCGCCGTTGTCCGGGCCGTTGGCCGATACGGGCGGGCCGACCGTGGCCATCCCGCTCTCTCCCTGCCACTGCACGATCAGCAGCGGGTCGAGCCCGAAGCGCCCCGCCAGCGCGATGATCGTCCCGGCGCGGGCGACGAGCGGGCTGTCGGGCTTGATCGCCGCGATCGTGCGCGCGAGGCGCGCGTCGTCGGAGGGGCCGAAGCAGAGCGCGCGGATACTCGCGGTGCGGATCGTCGCCGCCTGCCCGGCGAGGCAGCGGGAGCTGAGGCCCGGCACCGATCCGACTCCCGGGAGCGCCGCGCCGCCCCCGCCGAGGAGGGCGGTCAGCAGCGCCGCGACCAGGATGACGGCGAGCACCGGCATCCCGAGCACGAGCAGGCATCCCCCAAGGCATCCGGTCGTCGCGGCGGTCCGCATGGTGCCACCTCACCCGGCCGTCGCCGCCCGGCGCGGGCGCTGGCCGTTCGCCGCGGGGGTGTGATCCGCGTGGACGGCGGCAGGCGACGGTCGCGCGTCGCGCAGGGCCTCGCGCTCCGCCGGGGACATGCGGGCGAGTGCCCCCACCGCCGCCCAGGCGTCGCCGCCGTGCGCGGCGATCGCGGCCTCACGGAGCTCCCGCTCCGGCTTATAGCTGGTGCAGAGCCAGTACTCCTCCGGCGTGACGATCAACCGGACCACCCCCGCATCCGCCCCCGCCCGCGCGTGCAGATACGCGCCCGCCCCCTGACCCTTGACCGTCCGGAGCTGCCCGACCACCGCGCGCTCGTCGTCGGTGAGGTCGAAGACCCGCCGCAGTTCGTGCAGGGCGGTCGGGTGCTGGGTCAGCAGCAGCGCGACGGCGGCGTTCTCCAGCACCGCCGCGCCGGCGGGTCCGGTGTAGTCGCCGAGGAGCTGGCTGAGGTTGAGGGTGGCGAGGCCATGATGGCGGCCGGTGCGCGTCACCTCGGCGACGAACGGCGCGCTGGCCGGGTGGTTGAGGAGCGCCCAGCCCTCGTCGAGGATGACGAGCGTCGGGCGCGCCGGGTCGGCCAGCTGGGTCCAGATCCACTCGAGGAGCGGCAGCATCGCCAGCGGCACGAGCCGATCCGGCAGCGCCTTGAAGTTGAACACCTCCAGCGGCGCGCCCGCGCGGAGGGTCGTCGGTCCGTCGAGGAGGCCGGCGTAGGTGCCGTCGCCGACGTAGGGTACCAGCCGCTCCGCGAGGGTCGCGTACTGCCCCGCGCGCCGCGCGTCTTCGTCCTCCTCGGCCTGGCGCGCGAGCCAGGCGTGCAGATCCCGTTCGACCGGCCGCGCCCCCTCGCGATAGACCGCCCGGCAGGCCCCCTCGAGCGTCGCGCGCTCGGCGGCCGTCAGGCCGATCACCCCGTCGTGCCGCTCCCCGAGGAGGAGCGCATGGAGATCGAGCAGGTACTCGAGCTTCGCCTGGCTCGGCCCGTCGGCACCCGGGGGCAATTGCCAGGGGTTCACGCGGAAGCCGGAGGCGAGCCCCACGACGTGCGTGGCCGCGCCGGGCACCGCCGCCACCAGGCCATCCCAGTGCCGGAGCGAACGGTCGAAGACGATCGCCCGGCCGCCCATCGCGACGTGCTTGAGGGCATAGCTCTGGGCGAAGAGGGTCTTGCCGCTCCCGCTCGTCCCGACGCAGAGGAGGTTGCCGTTCGGCAGGCCGGGGTCGTAGAGATCGAGGGTCGCCACCTCGCCGCCCGGCTCGGCGAAGCCGATCAGCGGGCCGCCGCGCGTCCCCGCCCGCCCGTGCAGGAAGGGGAGGGTATCGGCGAGGTTCGGCGTAACGGTGCGGTAGGCGAGCCCGGCCGGATTCTCGCCCAGGGGGAGGGTGGCCTGCCAGGCGGGGACCTGCCAGAGCTGGCAGCGATCGACGCTCGTCCCGCCCGCGTCGCCGAGCGCCCGCACCACCTGCCCGGTCGCGGCGGCGAGCGCCTGCGGACTCGCCGCGCGGATAGTGACGAAGACCGCCGTCCGGTAGGTGCGCAAATCGCCCGCGGCCATCCCTTCCAGCAACTCCCGCGCCTCGGCGTAGGCCTGCTCCTGGTCGATGTCGGGCGGCAGCCCCTTGTCCTGGCGCTCGCGGAGGACGCCGTGGCGCTGGCGCAGCGTCCGCCCGAGGACACCCCGCTCGGCCGGTTTATCGAGCGGGGCGAGGTGGAGGGCGAAGCGGAAGGTCGCGCCGGTCGCCATCAGTTGCTGAAGCCAGCCGGGGAAGGTAACCTCGGGGAGGGCGCGCAGCGCGATCGTCGTCTCGTAGCCCCAGTCCAGCCGCAGATAGTCGGCGCGGCGGGTGAGGCGGCTCTGCGCCAGGCGCTCGCGGAGGGAGCGCAGGTCGGCCGGGCGCACGCGGGTCCGGTCCGCCGACGGCGCGGCCGCATCGCGGCTCCAGTCGGGATTGGCGCAGGCCCAGAGGAGTTCGATGGTGTCCTGCCGCCCGAGCGGCGCGGCGTGGAGCCCGAGCGCGGCCAAGGCGTGGACCAGCGCCGCCGTCGCGCGGTCGAGATCGGCGACCGCCCGGTCATGCCCCACGCGATCCCGCCCGAGGAGTCGTCGCCGTTGGAGCCGACGCGCCGCCCGCCCCCCGGGTCCACCCCCGCCGGGGAGCGAGAGGACGGCATGGAAACGCAGATCGGGGATCGCCCGCCCGTTGAGCGTCGCGGCGTAGGTCGCCGCCAGCCCGGCGACGTACCGTTCCAGGCCCGGCGGAGGACGATACTGCGCGATGTGCCGGGGGACCCAGTCCTCGGCCCGCAGGGGACGATTGCTCGCGAGGAGTTGGAGCCGTGCCCCCGCCGGGAGATAGGCGAGGGCGTCGGCGAAGAGCGCGGCGGCCCGATCGGCCGCCTCGGCGCTGGCGAGGCCGAGGTTGAGGCCCCCGCAGGCGAACACCCGCCCGACCCGCCCGGAGAGGGTGACGAAATGGGTCTCCTCGATCGCCAGGATCGGCAGGAGGTCGGCGGCGGAGCCGCGCAGCGGGTTACGCATCGGGCAGGTCCTCCTCGGTCGGCGCCCCGTCGTGGAGCGCCAGGGCGAGCGGGCCGCGCCGGGGTGGCCCGCTAGTGTACTCGCGCGGGGCGACCAGGCTGTGCCAGCCGCGCCGGGGCAGCTCGAGGAGCGAGCCCCCGTGCCCCGACCCGGAGAAGCCGAGCGCGAGGCCGATCGCCAGGCTGCCCGCGATGACGCGCCAGAGCGCGGGCAGGAACGCGAGTTGGGTCAGCGCGAGCCAGACCAGCGTCGTGGTGAGGAGCACGACGAGCCACTGCGCCAGGGTGAGCGGGCCGAGGCGGATCGGCGCGTCGAGGTGCCGGGGGGTGCGGTGCGCGGTGCGGGCCATGGTCGACCTCGGCTCACGGCTTCGGGACGGTCGGCCCGGCGACGCCGCCGCCCGCCGCCCGGAGGGCGTTCCAGGCGGTGGTGACGATCGTCGGGGCGAAAGCGACGAGGAAGAGGCCGATGCCGACGCGCGCCAGCCCCTCCGCGCCCTCGCGCTGGCCGAGGAAGAAGCGCACGGCGGCGGCGACGAAGCAGATGATCCCGATCCCGACGAGCGGCGGGACGATCAGCTCGTTGTAGACGCTGTTGAAGAACGTCGTCATGTCGAGCGGCAGGAGCAGCATGATCCACCTCCATACGCGACGATAACGGGGACAACGATCGATTACGGTAGGGGAGGAGCGGGCCGCTCCGTCAGCCCGCCGAGGGCGGCGACGAGGAGCGCCTTGGCCGCGCGGCGATAGGGACCAGGGAGTGCCTCGATCGTCAGGGTGCCGTCGGCCAGGAGGGCGCGCAGCGCCGGGGTGAAGGGGAGATCGACCACGGCGTGCAGCCCCGCCGCGGCGGCGCGGACTCGCGCCGGGTCGATCGGGTCCGCGCCGCCGGTATGCCCGACGCCGTTGAGGGCGAGGGTTACGTCGGCCAGGGCACGGGCGCGGATCTCACCGCGCCCGTCGCCGTCGGCGACCTCCGCGAGCAGGCCGCGATAGTCGCGCTCGTAGCGGGCGGAGGCGAGGTAGTCGATCGCCGCCAGCGTCTTGCGCATGGTGGCCTGCTCGGGCCAGCCGACGACGACGAGGTGACCCGCGCGCTGGATGGCGAACTGGTTGAGGCGCTGGGTGAAGGCGGTGCCGCAGTCGAGCACGATAACGTTGTAGTGGAGCGCCAAGAGGCGCAGCACGCGGTCGTAATCCCGCGGTGTCAGCCGCGCCATCGCGTCGGGGTCGGACGGGGCGGTGAGGACCGGGAGTCGGCCGAACATCGTGACATAGCCCTGGAGGAGCCCGATCCCCGCGCGGTCGATCGCGGTGTAATCCCGGAGCAAGTCGGCGATCGTGCGCGGGTTGGCCCCGCCCAGCAGTTCGTCAAGCGTGCCCCAGTCGGGGTTGACCTCCACGAGGATCGGGCGTGCGAGCGGGGTCTGGGCGAGGACGAGCCCGGCTACCAGGGCGGTGGTCGACTTGCCTGCGCCACCTTTCGGGCCGATGACGGCGATTGTTTGCGTGCCGGTGGCGAGCCAGGCCAGAAGGTCGGCGAGCGCGACGTCGTGCCGGTCCTCGCTGCGACCTTCAGGCGTACGCTGCCTCAGCCATGATCGGGCGCGTGAGGTCCAGGGGACCACCGGCGCGGGGTCCTGACGGCGCAGGTTGACCTGCGCCCCGAAGGGGGTAGTCTCCGGCAGTCCAGCGATCTCCGGCTCGTCACCCGTTATCCGGTGCGTCGGCGCAACCGGGGGAACATCCGATGAGGCGGCGATAGACTGTCCGCTCCGAATGTTGTCTGACATTGATTCTACCGGGTGTTCTGGCGTCGGCGGCATGGTCGTGCCGTTTTGCCCCGGTCGGACTTCTTGGGGATCGACTGCCGTCGGGGTAGCCCTCCTCGGCGCGCGCGAACGTGAGCGCACCGGCGCCGACACCCCTGGCCGGGTCGGCGCCAGTTCGGGGTAGCTCCGGCCTGTCACTGAATCGCCGCCCATACCCATCCTCCCGTGAGCATCCAATCAGGTCATTCGACAGTGAGAATACAAGAGACGATACTGTTCTAAATACAGAATACAGCATGATCGACATTCTTGTCTAGGAATTACCGCTATGAATTCTGCCAACTATGATGCCGCTATATTTCTCTAGAATTATCAACCATAGAAGGAATATCTAGGTAGAAGAGCATGGAAAGCCGTGGAAAAGGATGGCCTATAATGCGAAATCACCGTATACTGCATTCCCAACGAAGAAGGCCGTTACGTTCATCGAGACGGCATGGGGAAGGATCGACGACGTCATGGCGGAAGGCACTCCTGGCAAGGTAACACTCGCACAAAAGATCGATGCGCTCTTTCGCGCACCGGGGCACGAGTACACCTATGCCGAGGTTGCCGAGGGAATTCGCAGCAAGGGCGGGCCAACCATCGCGACGACCCAGCTCTGGGAGCTGCGGACCGGGGCGAAGACGAATCCGCGCCTCGAACATCTCGAAGCGCTAGCCGGGTTCTTCGGGGTACCAACCCGTTACTTCCTCCCCGACGACGATCTTGGGGCCGATATCTACGCCCGGCTGAAGTTGCTCACTGCGATGCGCGACAGCCAGATCGAGCGCATCGCCCTACGCGCCAGCGGCCTGTCCCCGGAGACCCTCCAAGCGATCGCTGACATCATTGAGCGGGCGCGCCAGATCGAAGGCGTCAAGAATGGGGAGTCTCCTGCTCGAACGAACGACGGTGGCGAGCATACCGGCACGCGGAGTGATCCGTAGGGACCAGATTTATGGGCGAGCAAGCGCACAACCACCAATCCCTCCCGGGCGACAACCTTTATACCGATCCCCGGATGGCGCGCAATTTTCGCCGCCGCTGCGAGAGTCTGGTTCGTCACCTCCCGATCCCCGCCCCGTTCGATGAACGGGCCTTCTGCGCCGCCCTTGGCGAACGGCGCGGGCGGTCGATCATCCTGCATCCCTGGCCACTCCGTCACCTTATTCCCGGCGAGGAGGTCGTCTCGGGTTTTGTCGACGTCGAGCACGATAGGGACGTCATCTACTACGAGCGCGACACGAGGCGGTTGCATCAGCAGCAGATTGTCGCCCACGAGGCGGCGCATCTGATCCTCGGCCATCAGGGTGACGGCATCACCCCGGCCACATTAGTTGCCGAACTGCAGCAGATCGCGCCGCAGTCCACGATTCGGCATGTGCACCCGCGGGCCGGCGCGAGAAGCCGCGAGGAGTTCGAGGCGGAGACACTTGGGCGCATGATTCTTTCGCGTGCCAACTCGTCGTCAGCCCAGCTCGCGTTGAAGGATCCGGATGCCGCACTCCTGCTCGACATGCTGGAGGGATTGGATGGATACTCGAGCTGAGTGGGTCCAAGCTATTCTGGTGCTCACGCTTTGGGGCAGCCTCGCGCGCCAATTACTCCTCGTAGGCGCGCATCCGCGCACGGTCGAGCAGCGCAGCACCTGCACCGCGATCGGCCTGTTCGCCCTTGCCATGACGCTGCTGACCCCGCCGGTCTATCTCCTCGTCGATCGTCTCACCTCTATCCCCAATAGCAGCCGCTTACTGGCGAATGGCCTCGGCATGTGCAGCGGTTGGGCGATATCGCCGGTACGAATACGCGCCTTACGCCGACAGGGGCGATCCGGACTCCTCGGGAGCGGCCGATTGCTCGTCGCCACGCTCGCCATCGAGGCCATCCTCTTTGCCATCGCCCGCACCGATGAAAGCGTCCCAGGCAACTTCGCCGAGCGATATGCCACGGTAGACGCCATTCTGGCGTACCGCGTCATCCTCATGGCCTATGTGGGCGCGGTGATGGGCCAGCTCTTCTGGACGGGCTGGCGCTATCGCTTGAGCACGCGCACGATTCACGAGCGATATCGTCGTATCCAGAGCCAGATGCAGACCCTGGGCTGGGGTAGCGGCACCGCCTATGCCCTCCACGAGGCGATCTATCCCCTCCTCGTGCGCTTCAACTTATCCGGGTCTACCGGCCTGCACACCCTGCTCCAGTACACCTTTCTGAGCGGCTTCGTGCTCCTGTTGCTCGGCAGCGGTGTCATCTCTGTCGGCCACTGGCTGGCCCGCTACTGGGCCTATCGTTGCCTCTATCCCGTGTGGCGCGACCTGCGCCACCTCGTGCCGAGTATCGTGAACAACACCTCCTTCATCCCGCCGGATACCGCGCTACGGGATGCGTGCATCGTGACCGAAATGGACCGGCGCACGCACGATCGGGTAACGGAGTTGCAAGACGGTCTGCTCGCGCTCCGCCGATATGCCGCCTCACCGGTAGTGACGTATGCGCGTGCCTTGTGCCAGGACGCCAGGGTGCGCGCGGACGTAGCGGAGGCGATCGGCGACGCCGCGATTATCGCCGCCGCCAGGCAGCGCCCGTGGAGCAGCCAGGAGAGCGATATCCGCGCGACCTACGAAGCGCGGGGCAGTGGCAATCCGGAACATGAGCTCAACCATTTCCTGCAGGTCGCCTGGGCATACCGCCATTCCACGATTATTCGCCGAAGCCTCCGCCATACCGCCGGGCACGGCGGGACCATGCCGCCTCCGTCGCCACGCCAGCAGGGGGTATGACGGTGCAAGGCTCCTCGCCGCAACACAGGCTGGCGCGCGTCGTCACCGAGGTGTTCGCCCCGACCCCGATGGCGATGCTCGCGGTGGCGATCGTTGCCTGGTGGACGGCGCGGACGCCGCTCCAGGCGCTCACCTGGGCGCTGATAGGGATCGCCTTCGCGCCGCTACTCCCCTTTTTGCACCTCATCCGTCAAATTCGCCGCGGCGCGATCACCGATCACCATGTGCAGCGGCGCGAGCAACGACCCCAGATCTTGCTGCTCGCGCTCGGCTCCACGGCCATCGGGTTTATACTGCTCGCGACCCTCGGCGCGCCGCCCGGGCTGATTGCCCTGCTCGCGACGGGTGCTACTGCCCTGGGTGTCGCGCTCTTGATCACCCTGCGCTGGAAGATCTCCGTCCATGTCGGTGTGATCGCGGGCCTCGTCGTGGTCTACGCGCTCCTGCTCGGCCCACGCGCGCTCCTGCTCACACCGCTGATACCGCTCGTCGCCTGGGCGCGCGTTGCACTCGGCGCGCACACCCCGGCTCAGGTCATTGCCGGGGGAATCATCGGCGCACTCGTGAGCGGGCCGATGTTCGTCGCGATGCTCATGTTGCTTGCCTGAATGCTGCCCCGGCTACTGTCGCGATATCACCCCGATGCGCTCATCAGGCTCGCGACACTCACGGTACCCCTGGCGGAGGGAGCGCGTCGGATCCGGGTATCCACGCCCGATAAGGTGTGGCGCAGCTAGGCCGCGTGTACCGCGCCGCGTCTCGGCGAGGAGGACGGCTCCTCACCGTTTGAGGCGGGCGCGAGACGATGCCATAATCGCCGCGTGAGGCCGATGGGGCATCCCCGCCCAGGCGGGCGGCGCTGGTGGCCGCGGACTCTGTCGACATGCCGAGGAGGACTGCATGAAACTGCGCACGTTGATCGAGCCGGGCGAGCCGGAGTTGGTGGCGACGGGCTTCCGGTTCACCGAGGGACCGGTCTGGCATCCCGACGGGTTCCTGCTCTTCTCCGACATCCCGGCGGGGCGGATCTACCGCTGGACGGCGGAGGAGGGGGCGACGGTCTGGCGGGAACCGAGCGGGCAGTCCAACGGGCTGACCCTCGACCGGGCGGGGCGGTTGATCGCGTGCGAGCACGGCAACCGGCGCGTGTCGCGCGCGACGCTGGCGCACGGGGCGGACGACGGGCCGGAGACGCTGGCTGACCGCTTCGCGGGGCGGCGGCTCAACAGCCCGAACGATGTGGTGGTCCATTCGGGCGGCGCGCTGTACTTCACCGATCCGCCCTACGGGATCCGGCCAGAGGAGCAGGAACAGCCGCACAGCGGGGTCTATCGCCTCGTGCCGGGCGGCGAGCCGGAGCTCCTGGCCGCCGATTTCGCGCGCCCCAATGGGCTGGCCTTCTCTCCGGACGAGGCGACGCTGTACGTGGACGACTCGGCCCGGCGGCACGTGCGCGCCTTCGACGTGCAAGCCGACGGGACGCTGGCGCACGGGCGGATCATCGCCGACATGGACCACCCGCAGCCCGGCGTGCCGGACGGCATGAAGGTCGATAGCGCCGGGCATCTCTACGTGACGGGGGCGACGGGGGTCTGGGTCTTCGAGCCCGATGGGACGCCGCTCGGGGTAATCACGACGCCGGAAGGTCCGGCGAACTGCGCCTGGGGCGACGCCGACCGCCGGACCCTCTACATCACCGCGCAGACCTCGCTCTACCGGGTCCGCGCGACGCTGCCGGGCCAAATCCCGCTGGTGGACTGACGGCGCGGGTTGGTCCGTAGGCCTGGAACCGACTCGGTGCACGCGCCGTGGCGGAGAACGAGGCAGCCCGCGGTTGCACCAGCTGCGCCGTGCTAGCCCAATTGAGCGCGGCATCTCGAGGTGGTTAAGTGCCGGGGCACCGGCGACATGTGGGGGCGTCATAGCCTCGCTATCGGCGACAGAGACCTCGTCGTCCAAACCGCGCCCCGGGCCCCAAACAGCACGCCCAATCACATGTGGCAAGGCTAGGCAGTACGCCAGTGCGCCGCACTCAGCGGAGCGTGTAGAGCTGCCCGCCGCGCAGCCAGAAGAGGGTCCCATCTGCGGCGGTGAAGTAGCCGGATCGCGGGATGTACGGGTTGGGGTAGGCGAACGCGTACCGCCGCACGTCGACCCGGACGACGAACGTCGGTTGCTTCAGGCACCAGAAGAACGGCACGCACCCGTAGACCTTGGCGGTGACGCGCAGCCGCTCGGTCGGGCTGCTGTAGGACACGCCCGACCAGGCGTGCGTGACGGCCGAACCCCGCGCGAAGTCGGGGTTCGGCGGCACCGCAAGGCTGACGGTGGGGTTGGCCGGAACGATCAACCCTGGCTCCATCTGGAGGGCAGTGCGCCGACCGTCGAACGCGTAGAGACGGTACACGTCGATCTGCGCGACGTTCCACTCCGGGTGCGCCTCGTAGGCGCGGCGGAGGGCAAGCCGCTCGTCCGCCGTGAGCTGGGGCTCGCCGTAGCGGTTGCCGTAGGGGTAGGGCGTCACCTCGCCGTCCGCGCCGATCAGCAGGACGCCGTTGGCGGTGTAGAGGAAGAACCCCCGTCGGCCGTGCGGCCCAGCTTCCTATCCGCCACCCAGGCGAGGCTCGGCGCGGCCACCCCGTCGAACCGGCCCAGGCTCCGCAGCCGCCGAGTGGCGACATCCCACAGGTACACCTCGACGCGCTGGCGCTGGTTGGGGTCGTCCTGGCTGGCCACTGGCGCGACGAGCAGGGCGCGGTCCCGCGCGGCGCTGAACTCGAACATGGTGACGTGCTGCCCGGCGGGCGTGAGCGCGAAGGGGCCGAGGGCGGTGAGCCTCGGCGCGGGCTCGAGGAACGGGCGGAGCGGCAGCCAGCAGGCGACCCCGAGCGCGATGAGCGCCAGCAGGACCGCGAAGATTTTCTGCGCCCCCGGCTCGACCCACCGATCGAGCCACGCCTTCGCCCGCGTCTTCGCCATGCCTCACACCGCCTTCTACCGTGCTTGCAGACAGAAGACGCGGCGCGGCGCGCGATCGTTCCCGCATAAGCCACAATAGGTTAGCGCCGATTTGCTGATCGGCGCTGACAGACCACTACAGTACTTTGTTGGCTTCGAAAGAGCGATCTAAATCAGCACATTAAGGCGGGCCGATCGTGGCGTTGCCCGTGATTACGTATGGCCTCGCTCGCGATCCTCTTGCTCCCATTCTTGCCGGTCCGTCCGAGGCAACAAAATACCGACTGGATGCCGCAACTTGTGCAGGTTGAGGGTGATGTCGTACAGCGTCTCGTCAATCTCCTCCCAGAAGAATAAGGCGCCGTCGAAGGCGGCAAGCGAGAGAAAGTATGGTATCCCGGCCAGGGCGGCGAGTCGCTTGAGGCTACCGCCGAGGAGTGGTCCGCTGGCCTGGCCGTCGCGCCAGGCCTCCCACGTCGTGAGCGGAGCAACAGGGCCAACGGGATCCGGCTCGGTTAAGAGTCTCTTGTACAGGGCGAGGAGGGTGCCGCGCCTCGCCTCATCGAGTCCCAGAGGAACGTGCAAGCCTTCCGTCAGGTCGTCAGCGTGGAAGCCGACCAGGCTGCAACGCGCGAAGAGCGCGAGATGGTAGAGGGTGATGTCGCTCATGCCGAGGAAGGGCTTGGGCTGTGCCCCGATGAGGGCGTAGTCGAGCTTATCGAGCACGACCATCGCCGAGAAGCCGCCGGTGTGCGCGATGATGGCCCGCACTTCCGGGTCCGCGAACATGGCGTTGATGTCTGCGGCCGGCTCGGCCGGGGTGCCGGCGGACCACCACCGACGCCGGCCGATGGTGACACCATCCTTCGTCCGAAACCCCATCTTCTGCAGCAATCGTGCGCCACGGGCAAGCCGGTCCCGCTGCGCGTCCATGACCGGGAGTGAGGGGGCAATGACCCCGATGATGTCACTGGGGCCGAGACGTTGGGGTCGTAGAAGCTGAATAGCGCTGCTCATGCTGCCATGATAACAGCGCTGAGACGCCCATAAGGGAGATCCAACTTTACCAGCGGATAGGCATGTCAAGCCTCAATAGCTCGCGGATCGGACCAGCCTGTTGAAAAAGGGGTCCGGCGGCAGCCTCGTTGACCGGGGTCATAGGGTGCCCGTCGATATTCTTGATTAAGAATAAATAGTGTGATACATTCTAAAACAAGGACAGCCGTTCCGTCGTCGTCCGCTCGGATCGCAGTGCTACGGTCCAAAGCCTCTTCTCTACAATAAGTTGGTTTGGCTCAGGAGAGCGCGCCATGCCGCTGCAACGCCCGACCACCACCCCGGTCCCCGACGAGATCTTCGACGAGTGGCTCGCGGTCCTCGGCCATGCCGAGCTGCGTGTGCTGCTCTACATCGTGCGCCGCACCTTCGGCTTCGACAAGCGCGACGGCGACACGATAAGCTACCGGCAATTTACCGAGGGGATCACGACGCGCGACGGGCGCGTCCTCGACCGGGGCTGCGGGGTCAGCAACCGCACCAACATCGCCAACGCCCTGCGGAAGCTGGAAGGGCGCGGCCTCATCCGCCGCGTGGCGGCCCGCACCCCGGAGGGCGACCCGGCCGTCACCCACTATGCCCTCTGGTTCGACGGCGCGGCGGCGCGCGACGCCGACGACCCGCGCGATCGGCCCGCCCGGCCCGCCGCGCACCGACCGACCGGCGGGACCGCGGCGAAGCGCGTCGATCGCGGCGCGGTGACGGGGGGTAGTGCCGCAGCAGCACTACCCGGTCCTGCTGCGGCACTACCCCGTGCCGCGACAGCACCACCCCGTGGTACCGCTGCGGCACTACGGGTAGTGCCGCCGCAGCACCCACAAGAAACAGTCGAACAAGAAACAGCACGACAAGAAACAGATCGTATCGATCGCTTCGATGTGTCTGCACCCGACAATGATGGTGAGGGGCGCGAGGCGCTACGCCGAATCATCGCCGATCTCAGCCGCGAGCTTGGCGACGCCGCACATGAGCGCGCGAACCTTACCCGCGCGGACAACCTCCGGCGCGCTGCCGGGCTGCCCATCGACGAGTTCGTCGCGCTGCTCTACGAGGCGAAGGGGCTGACGCGCCGCTACCAGGGCAAGCAGCCGCCGGGGCGGCGAATCGAGGCGAAAGGGGCGTACTTCTTCACCATCCTGACCCAATTGCTCGCCGCGCGCGGCCTCATCCGCCCGGCCCGCGATCCGCCCCTGCCCGGCGAGGCGGACGCACCCACACTCAGAACCGAGGAGGGAAGGCCATGCGCGGATTGAACAAGGTCCAACTGATCGGCCACCTCGGGCGCAACCCGGAGGTGCGACGGGTACAGTCTGGGGGGGCGGTCGCCACGTTCACCCTGGCCATCGATCGCCAGCGCCGCACGCCCGACGGCGCCCGAGCGAGCGAAGCGGAGTGGTTTCGCGTCGTCGCCTGGGAAGGGCTGGCGGACGTCTGTGGGGAGTACCTGCGGCAGGGGTCGCGCGTCTACGTGGAGGGCCGTCTCCAGTCGCGCGGCTACACGGACGCGGAGGGGGTAGCGCGCGTGGCGGTCGAGGTCGTCGCGCACGATCTCCTCCTGCTCGACGCGCGACCGACCGTTCCGGCGGGCACGACGCCCGAACAGCACCGTGCCGAAGAGCTCCTGCCCGCGTGAACCAGCCCGGCCGATTGTCAATTAGGAGAAGGAGGTGCCGCGATGATCAACCGCCTGATGACCCTGCTCTTGGAGGAGCTGCGCGACGGCGGAATCCCCGACCCGCTCACCGCGCCGTGCACCTTCGCCGCGCTCTGGGATGACCTCGCGCGGCTCGCCGGGGAGACGCCGCCCACCGCCGTGCGACAACTCTACGAAGCCGACAGCCCGCTGACCGATCCGAGCAACTGGGGCGACTATCTGGCCAGCAATGCACGCATCTCTCCGGCAGCCCCGCCATCGTGATGCCGTCACGCCACCACCCTATCGCGTCAGGAGGCCCGTATGGAACCATTGTTATTGACCCCGAAGGAGGCAGCGAAGGTGCTCGGCCTGAGCCAGTCCTACGTCTACGAGCTGCTGGCGAGTGAGACGCTCCCCTCGATCACGATCGGGCGCACCCGACGCATCCCGCGCCGCGCCCTGGAAGAATTTGTCGCGGCGTGCGAGGCCGCGCAGGGCGGTTACGCGCCATATCCTGCCCCTGCAGGCCGCGCGTCCGAAGTAAATGTTTCGTGAAACAGTTCGAGGCCGGGGCAGCGGAGCCTCCTCCGCTGCCCCGGCTTCACGTGATGACACCTCAGCGAGGCACCCAGGAAAATCACAATGGGATAGCGGTATCCAGCCGATCAAGTGGGCAAGTCGCTGGAAGCAGGAGGGATGATTGGGATGGGCAGTCGACGCGGACAGGGCGAAGGAAGCATTCATTTTAAGGCCGACAAGAGCTTGTGGTGCGCAGTCGTCGACCTGGGCTATGTAGGGGGGAAACGCAAGCGGAAGTACCTTTACGGCAAGACCCGCAAAGAGGTTGGGGCGAAGCTAAAGGCCGCGTTGCGGGATCAGCAACAGGGCTTGCCGGTCGCGGTGGGGCGACAGACCGTCGCCCAGTTCCTCGAAACGTGGTTGAAGGACGTCGCCCATCCCAAGGTCGAGCCATCAACGTATGTCAGCTATGAACAGAAGATCAGACTCTACCTTATCCCCGCATTCGGCCGTTCCCAGCTCACGGAACTGCAACCGCAGCAGATCCAGGCCATGATGAATAGCATGGGAGAACAAGGGCTCTCCCCACGAACCATCCAGTTCACGCGCGCCATTTTGCGGAGGGCGCTGGAACAGGCCGTCAAGTGGAGCCTTGTAGCCCGCAACGTCGCCAAGCTGACCGAAGCGCCAAGCGTTGCACACCTGGAGATGCAGACATTCACATCGGGCCAGGCGCGGCAGTTTCTCGACGCGGTACAAGGCGATCGACTCGCGGCGCTCTATACCGTTGCCCTCTCGCTCGGGTTACGCCAGGGTGAGGCGCTCGGGCTGCGCTGGCAGGACGTCGACTTCGACGCCGGCACGCTACATGTCCGGGTTGCCCTACAGCGCCTGGCTGGGCAGCCCTACCGCCTCGTGAAGCCGAAGACCAAGCAAAGCCGTCGCAGTCTGCCACTGGCCCCGAATCTCGTGGCTGCTCTCCGTGCTCACCAGGCGCGACAACTGAAGGAACGACTCGCGTGCGGACAAGACTGGCACAACAGTTGGGATTTGGTATTCACCACACCGGGAGGAGCGCCGCTCTCTAAGCACACCCTCATCGGTCAATTTAAGCGGCACCTCGACCGCGTCGGATTGCCCGAGATGCGCTTCCATGATCTGCGCCACTCGTGCGCCTCACTGCTCGTCGCCCAGGGGGTCCACCCACGCGTGGTGATGGAAATCCTCGGCCACAGCACGATCACCCTGACCATGAACACCTATAGCCATGTGTTGCCGCAGGCGCAGCGCGATGCGGCGGGCCTCCTGGATGAGCTCCTGGGTAGTCCAGCAGCCGGTAATTGAGCAGGCACGCACGGTTTTGGCTGCACGTTTGGCTGCACTACCACAGAAGAGGGTTGCACCACTCGGCGCGACCTTCGTCATTTCCCTTGCTGTTGCTCACAAAACCGGGTGATAGCCCCGGACGGACTCGAACCGTCACTCCCGGAGGAAAGGGATTTTAAGTCCCTCGTGTCTGCCAATTCCACCACGGGGCCAAAGGATAATGCGGCGTTAGTATACCATCGCGCGCGCGGAGAGAAAGTGTCGTGGTCGGCAGTCAGGATGAAGGTGCGGTTACGACCGCTATCAACTGATGGTTGAATCACGAATCCGGCTCAGCGCTGCGGCGCATGTGGCGGATCGGCGATGTAGAAGATCTCGCCGTTGAGTGGTTGGCGGCGTACCACCCCTTGCTCGGCCAATTCCTCTAACGCGGCGGTCGTGAGTAGCGCGGGCAACGCGATCAGTCTAGCCCAGAATGGCGCAGGGCCGGCGACCGCAGCAGGGCGATCCTGCATGATGCGGTCGTAGATACGTCGTTGCGCTTCGACAAGGTCGCTCATCGCGCGACCATCTCGGCGGCGGTGGCAAACCGATAGCCCCGCGCCTGCAATCCGTCGATCATTGCGGCGAGCGCCGGGCCATCGCGCGAATCGGAGCCGACATGCAGCAGCACGATCGCGCCCGGCGCGGCGGCACTGAAGGTCCGATCGAGGATCCCCTGCACCGAGGCACCGTTCCAGCCCTGGGTATCGATCGTCCACATCACGTTATAGCTATAGCCAGCGGTGGCGAGTTGTGCCAGGCCAGGCGCATCGTACTCGCCATAGGGCGGTCGGAACCAGGGGCGCGTACTATGCCCGAGGAGGGGCGCGATGATCGCGTCGGCTTGCTCCACTTCGGCCACCCGCTCGTCCGGGCTCAGGCCGCCCTTGCCATCGGAGAGGCCGGTGAATGAGCGATGGTCGAGGGTGTGATTGATCACATGATGCCCCTCGGCCCCGATCCGATAGACGAGATCGGGGTTGGCACGCGCCCAATTCCCGGTGAGCCCGAAGGAGGCATTTACCTCCTTGGCCGCCAATGTATCGAGGATCTGCGCGGTGTAACCGCGATCGGAACCCGCATCGAACGACAGGACCATGATCGGCTCGGTCGTCGCGAAACGGGTGATCGTCTGCGCCGCAGCCGGTGGGGCGGCGACGGGCGCGAACGGGGCGCTGCCAAGCAAGCCGAGTGTCGTGGCGCGCTGCAACCCCAGCAAACCCATCGTCACTTCGCCGCTCGTCCCGGTCATTTCCGGGTGCAGTTCGAAGCGCGTGCGCTCGAAATACTGTGAGCGGTACGGCTTGCCATCGGCGGGGTTGACCTCGACAAACTCCTCGGAGAGGGGATAACCGAAGGCGAGCAGCCCCCCGCCAGCGTGCCAGGCAAGCCCGAACGTCCCGCCAAGGGTATGTCCTGTCTCGGGGAAGAACGCGCGCTCGCCCGTTGCGACGGCGACGGGGAGGAACGGCATTTCTGTCACGCGCCCAACCGTTAACTCACGCCCGAGTTGCAGCCCCTGGACCTCGTAGGCGGTGCGCGCATACTCCGAGAAATACTGCAAGGTCGCGCGCTCGAAATACTGCGTCACGCGGCCACCCTCGTCGAACTCCTCCGAGAGGGGGTAGCCGAAGCGCTCGACCGCGCCACGCTCGCGCCAGGCGAGGGTGAAGTGCGGCCCGAGGGTATGCCCGGTCTGCGGGAAATAGATCGGCGTGACGGCCCCGGCCACGGTCGGTGGCAGCAGCGTCAGGCCGCAGCAGAGCAGCAGGAGCGCGGCCAGGAGACGAGCCGGGCGGCGAACAGTACACATCCTCGGGCGCTCCTTACTCTCACACCACCACGGCCAATGCACCTATTCAACGATGCAGTATACCGGCTTCCACGATGTTATTGGTAGATAATAACCGCAGCGCGGTTGGCAAACGGGCTTACCCGGCGATGCTCGCCCGTAGTATCCTATCCTAAGGGTTCGCTGCCAGCAGGCCAGCAAGACAGCCCAGACCGCCTGCGGCAAGACGCTCGAACCCCGATCACAGTATTCAGAATGTAGCAACGAGGATGAGAGGGATGCACTATTACCGCTTGATTCTGGAAACCGGCGCTGCCCTCGACGATGATGGTGCCCCGGTCGCCTGGGCAACGTGCCCCGATCTGCCCGGTGCCTATGAAGAGGCCAGCGCTGCTGATACGGCGCTTGAGCAACTACGCACACTCGCCCGGCAGATCATCGCCGAGCATGTCGTGCGCGAAGACCCGCTCGACCCGACGATCACGGTCAGCGCGACCGCGCCAGCCAGCGATGCCGCCACGACACTGATCGTCGCGGTGAGCGACGATGATCTCAAAACGGCGCGCGAGTCTCCGATGCTTGTCTTCGAGGTTCCGGAGCCATAAAGTGTCGGCCCCGTGCCGGACGAACGTAGCGAATCGCCGTGATCGGCGCTCGTTCGCCCGGCACAAGAAAACCGACAGCCTATTCCGGGATGTACAGGCGCTCGCGCGTCTCGAAGTCGCCCATGTCGTCGCGCATGAAGATGAACGTCTTGCCGACCTCGTTCGAGGCGGCGCTCGGGTTACCGTCGCGGTCGAGGGCGACGATATTCATCCGGCTGACCCACGGGCCACCGAGCGACTTCAGGTCGTTCATCGCCTCGCGCAGGGCTTCATCGAGCGACATCCCCATCTTCATGTAGAGGACGACGCTGTGTGCTGTCGCCGAGCGCATCGCCATCTCGCCGTGGCCGGTACAGGCGGCCGCACCGTAGCGATTGTCGGCATAGTTACCCGCAGCGATGATCGGGGAATCGCCGAGGCGACCGGGGTATTTCCACGACCAGCCACTCGTGCTCACGCCGCAGGCGATATTGCCGTCGCGGTCCTGCGCGATGAAGTTGACCGTTCCGGTCGGGCGCTCCGGGTCGGCGGCGAGACGCGAGAGTTCGGACATCCGCTCGCGGAACTTCGCCTCACCTGGCGTGAGATCGGTATCGCGCGCCAGCCCCTGCTGCCAGATCGCCCGCGCTTCCTCGGTGAGCAGATCACGCTTGGGGAAGCCCATCTCCTCCGCGAATCGCTCCGCGCCTGCGCCGACGATCAGGACGTGCGGCAACTCTTCCAGTACCTTCTGCGCCACCTCGATCGGGTGCTCGTAGTTGCGGATCGCGCCGACACACCCGGCAGCTAGCGTCTTACCGTCCATCAACGAGGCATCGAGCTCCACCTCACCGATCAGATTCGGCAGACCGGAGTACCCGACGCTGTGATCGTCCGGGTTACTCTCCACGAACTTGATCCCGGCCACGATCGCCTCGATCGCGCTTCCCCCGGCTCGCAACACCTCCATCGACTGCCGGATTCCTACATCGCCATTGCTACTCGCGACGACAATCATCCCGGTTTCCCCTTCCCACATCGTAGGTCTTCGCGATCCAACTCCATCGTCAGCGCCGTATTATACTGAGAGTAGCAGCAGCATGTTGACTCGCCACGATCGCCGAATGGAACTCCGATGCCGCTCGAACTCTTCATGGACGATATCGTCCAACTCCGCAAAGCGCACCCCTGCGGCAGCGACCAGTGGCGTATCGTACGCCTCGGGGCCGATATCGGGCTGCGCTGCCTCGGCTGCGAGCGCAAAGTCCTCTTGTCGCGCCGCGACTTGGAAAAGCGACTGAAAAAGTTCGTCAGTCGCGGCACGCCCACGCCAGCCCCCACCGCAGCCCCGACCATGCGGGCAGAATGAGCCAGGAAGCCGAAGATATGTCAGCAAGCCCGAACCGCGCGCCCAGCGGGCGCAGCGGGATCATCAGCGTGTTGGCGAATCAGGCGTTCTTGCGCCTCTGGATGGCGCAAGCCCTCTCCCAGACCGCGCAGCAGACGATCAACTTCACCCTGCTGATCCAAGTGCGGCGGATCATCGAGGAGCGCGGGATCGGCGGCGGCAATACTGCGGTCGCTATCCTGATCCTCACCTTCGCGACCCCGCCGATCTTCTTCAGCGCCCTCGCCGGGGTCGTGGTCGATCGATCGGAGAAACGCCTGATCATGGCGCTGGTCAATTTCGGGCGCGCGGGCTGTATCGCGGGGTATCTCTTCCTCCGCACCGATTGGCCGTTGCTCACGGCGCTCCTCTATATCTATGCCCTCTGCTTCACCTTTTCCTCGATCGGCCAGTTCTTCGGCCCCGCCGAAGGTTCGACGATCCCGATCCTCGTCTCGCGGGAGCAGTTGATCAGCGCCAACGCGCTATTCAGCCTGACCTTCATCGGTTCGCAACTCCTCGGCTTCGTGATCCTCGGGCCGCTCCTGACCCATTTGCTCGGCCTACGCACGGTCTACATCATCGTTGTCGTCCTCTATTGTTTCTGCGGTGCCCTAATCTTCTCGCTGCCGCGCTTACCGCGCGCCCAACGGGGGGAGCGCAGCGCGGAGCAACGCACGATCCGCAGCGATCTGCGCGAGGTCGTGCAGTATCTGGCTCGCGATCCCCTGTTGCGGAAAGCAATCGCCTATCTGACGATCGCCAACTCGGCCTTCCTGATGCTTTCCTCACTCGCGCCCGACTATGTCTCCAGTGTCCTGAAGCTGCCGTCGGAGCGGTTGATCGCGATCATCGGCCCGGCGGGCTTCGGGATGATCGTCGGCGTGGTCGCGGTCGGGCGTCTCGGGCGGCGGCGCAGTCGCGAGATGCTCGTCGATCGCGCCCTGATCGGCAGCAGCACCCTCCTCCTTTTCTTCGCCACCGTGCCGCCGTTTCTGGCGGGGCGCTCGCTCGACCCCGCTGGCATCCTCCTGACCCCACCGGTCATCGTGGCGATGGTGCTGGCGGTCGGGCTGGGGGTGGCAAACGCCTTCATCATCGTGCCCAGCCAGACGATGCTGCAAGAACGGTCGACTGAGCAGATCCGCGCCCGTGTCCTGTCGGCGTTCTTCACCACGTCCAACGCGGTCGCCCTGATCCCGATCCTGTTCGCCGGGGTGCTGGGGGATCTCTTCGGCGTCGAGCGCGTACTGATCGTGATCGCGCTCCTCGCCTTGAGCGGGGGGCTGATCGCCGATCGGTCGCGACGGCGGCACTTGCAGCGCGCCGCGCACCACTGAGGTGTAATCAAGCGTACGGGAAGGGGCGGCACCGGATCGCATTGTGCTACCGTTTATATTGGTGTACAAGAGAGCCAGCACCGGGGCCGAACAGGCGAGACGTGCAGGGGAGATGAACGGGTGATAGGATCAGAGAAGCGCGCGACAAGTGACGCGATCTTCGTTGTGGAAGATGACCTGCAAATTGCCGCCCTACTTACCGATTTTTTGGAAGACGAAGGGTATCGGGTGCGTACCGGCGTCAATGGGAGCGCCCTGACCGCGGCGCTCGCCGAGCCACCGGCGCTGGTGATCCTCGACGTGATGATGCCCGGTATCGACGGGATCGAGTTTTGCCGCCAGTTCAAGGCCAATCCCGCCACCGCCCATGTCCCGGTCGTCTTCATCACGGCAGCACCGCCGGATATCCTCGCCACCCGCCTGAACACCGTGCGCTACGAGCAACTGATTCGCAAGCCATTCACCCTCGACGAAATCCTGACCACGGTTCATCGGTATATCGCCAGCTAAAGAGCGCCCATCTGCTACAATCGGCAGCAGGTAACGACAGGCTATTGTTGGCCTGTGAAGCACAATGGAGGGTGGCATGGCGACGTTCGAGGAGCTGGAGCAGGTGAACCCCGATATCCGCAATCAGTACGATTGGTGGCGCGGTGCCCGCCAGGAGAAGGGTGAAGACCCGGTCGATTGGGACGCCTTCCGCAAGCATATCGTCGATATCGGGCAGCCCGATCCCGGCAATCGCCCGCCCGATGACTGGGTGGGCGACGATTACAAGCAGGCGAATGCCGACTGGTGGGCCAATTACACGAATCGTGCTTAACCCAGCCTGACGGTTCGCCGCACCAATCGCCGCACCAATCGCCGCACCAATGAGGAGGCCCGCCAGCTGGCGGGCCTCCTGCGTTATTAGACCAGCATATGCAGATCGAACTATGCCGCAGGCTCGGGTGTCGCCGCTTCTTTTTGGCTGGTCGTCTCGGCACGCCAGAAAGCCAAGGCCAGCAAGGCTACGCCAATGCAGATACACGAATCGGCGACGTTGAAGACATACCAGCGCAACTGATCGCTGAGACGGAGATCGACGAAATCGACCACATAGCCGAGCCGCGCCCGATCGATGACGTTGCCGAGCGCCCCGCCGATGATCAGCCCGAAGGCGAGCTGCTGCATCAGCCGTGCGCCGTGCAAAGACCGCACCCACAACCAGGCAACCACCCCCACGGCTAGCAAGACCGGCAGCCAGACGAAGGCCGAATTCTCGAACCGGCTGAAGGCTGTCCCGCTGTTACAGACATAGGAAAATCCAGCAAAACGGCCCAGCACCGGCGTGAACGTGGGGTTGCCGCACGGGCCATAACGCGCGGTGATCCAGCTTTTCGTCAGTTGATCGGCGACGAGGATCACGGCGACGAGCGCGAGGACGAGCGACACAGCCTGGCCGGCACTGAGAAACCGCGCTTGCTCTCCAGGAAGATGGTCCGACGGACTGCTATTGCCCGGCGAGCGTGTTACTGTCTCTGGCCCTGCCTGCATCTGC
>JAABUN010003323.1_pt1 | contig 25233 bp, 22 predicted proteins | sample 5559311 | NCBI WGS metagenome assembly JAABUN01 (sample SAMN10711877, study PRJNA513370) | rock metagenome | isolation source: Antarctica rocks | place: Antarctica: Victoria Land, Siegfried Peak sud
GGATAAAGTATTTTTCCAATTGCGCAGTGGTCAGGTCGTGAACAGATTTCTTTTTAGTAGCCATAATACTGAGAGTTAGTCTATTATAGAACATAATTTTCTCCTAAAAAAGTTTAAATCTCTTCTTCAACTAATCAGTCAATACGTTACCAGATACACGTCCAGGTCGCGGCCATCGCTAGCCACGGCCGTAAGCAGGTCATGTGTGACGCCGCCACGGCTGAGCTGCTGCCACAGGCCCTTCTCGCGGGTGATGCCGCACACGAGCAGCGTGGCGCTTTTTTCCTGCGCCACCCGCCGGATGGCGGCCACGATGTCGTCATCCTTTACCCGCAAAATCTGCGCGCCCAGCTCTGCAGCAAGCTGCAGATTATTAAGCAAATACCGTTGCGTGGCCAGCCCGATGCGGTCGGCACTTTCGCGGCCGGTCTGCACGTAGAGCACGTACCAGGCGGCCGCCCCGAAGCGGTCGGCCAGGCGCGAGGTTTTGCGGATTATCTCCTTGGCCGCTTCAGCGTTGGAGTTGATGCAGGCCAGCAGGCGGTCGTCGTTGCGGCGCTGGGGCACCACAGCCAGCGCGCCGCCGGCGTCAGTTTCGACCTGCCGGCCCAGCAGCTGCGCCACCTCCCGCACGGCCAGGCGGCGCAGCTGGAGCAGGTTTTCGGGCTGAAAGAAATTGGCCAGCGCGGTGGGCACCTTGGCCGCATCGTAGATTTTGCCTTCTTCGAGGCGGCCGCGCAGCTCGCCCACGGTCAGGTCCACGTTCACCACCTCGTCGGCCTCGCGCAGTAGCTGGTCCGGGATGCGCTCGGTCACGTCGGTACCCGTTATTTTCAGCACCTGGTCGTGCAGGCTTTCCAGGTGCTGCACGTTCACGGCGGTTATCACCGAAATGCCGTTTTTCACCAGCTCCTCCACGTCCTGCCAGCGCTTGGCGTGGCGCGAGCCGGGCACGTTGGAGTGGGCCAGCTCGTCGATAATGACCACCTGCGGGCGGCGCTTTTCGATGGCGTCAAGGTCCATTTCCTCTACCGCGTGGCCTTTATAGAATACTTGCTTGCGGGCCAGCAGCGGCACGTCGTGCAGTTGCGCCACGGTGCCGGCCCGGCCGTGGGTTTCGACGTAGCCGAGCAGCACGTCCACGCCGTGCTGGTGCAGGTCGTGGGCTTCTTGCAGCAGGCGGCAGGTCTTCCCTACCCCCGCCGCCAGGCCCAGGTACACCTTAAGCGTGCCGCGCCGCTTCTGCTGCACCAGGCGCAGAAAGCGTTCGGCCGACTGGTCGCGCAGGTCATCGGCGGGAGACATGGGTAATGGATAATGGGAGTAATGAGGGTAATGAGAATGCTGGGAAATAATCGGCTGTCCTTGCGAGCCTGCGAGGCAGTCGCACCGGAACGATGGGCGAACGACCCTGGCAGCGCGGGTGTCGTGCGGCTGTCCTTGCTTCGCTGCGCTCGCAAGGACAGCCGGTTATTTCCCAGCACCCATTCAAAAAGTCAGGCCGAGCAGCGTGGTCACGGCCGCGTCGGTGCGCTTGAAGGCTCTATCCTTGACGTACACGTTGTTTTGGTCCACAAATTCCTTGAGTTCGGCGCGCAAAATCACGCGGGGCACGGGCAGGTAGTCGAAGCCCAGCGAGTAGCCGGTGGTGCGCAGGCCGCCCACGCGCGTGGTGGCCAGCACGCCGCTGGGGTCGTGGTAATACTCGACGCGGCCCACCAGGCCGGCGCGCGCCCACAGGCGGCGGCGCACGATGAGCGCACCACCCTGCCAGTTGTCGTAGCCACCTTTGCCATCGAGCTTTTCCTGCCAGCCCGTGTCGAAGGCACCGGCTATTTTCCACTTTGGCGTGGGGTCGTAGGTGACGTAGAAATCGTGGAAGTAGCGTAGGCGCACACCCAGCGAGTCGGGCACATTGCGGCCCTCCCCAATGAAGGTGCTGGAGTTGAGCAGCCACTTTGAGCTGGGCCGAAACTGCACCTGCGTGCCCACCGCCTCGTTCTGGTTGCGGTCGCGAATTACCTGCCAGCCGTTGATGGCCAGCACCGAAAACAGCCACTTCTGGCCCTTGTCGTAGGTGAGCTTGGCGCCGGCCTCGTAGTAGGGCGAGTTTTCGGCCATGATGGAGCGCGTCAGCGTGAGGTCATCGCGCGAGTTTGGCCCTTCCAAGCCAATGTGCGAGAGAAAGATACCCGCGTCGAGCCAGAGATTTTTGGCCACCCGCACGCCGCCCCAGGCCTCGTAGATGTTCTTGAAAATACCCGGCTCGGCGGCGTAGTTGGCATCGGGGTAGGTACCGGTCTGGATGGCGAAGGTGCCGCGCAGGCGGTCCGAATTATACCGCGCCCCGAGCAGAGCAATATTTATCGCAATCTGATTGTGCAGGTTCTCAGAATAAATGAAGCCCGGCCTCGCGAGGCTGACGGGGTTATTAAAATCGTAGCCGTAGTACACGCCTACGTAGCCAAAAAATTCGGGCTTGGGGTCGGCCTTGGCGGTATCGGCGCTGGCGGCGGCAGTGGGCGCGGCGGCAGTGGCCGTGGGCGCGGCGGGCGGCGCGGTGGTGGTAGTACTGGTGGGCGCGGGCGGCGGGGCCGTTTGGGCCAGGGCCAGGCCGGGCAGCAGGCCAGAAGCCAGAAGCAGGGGTAGGGAGTGATGCATAGCGTAAAACTTAGGTGAGGGGGCGGAGCAGGCGCTAGTCGCGGGTAAGGTGCAGCTCGGGCCGCTCGGGCGTGAGCAGCGGTACATTTTCGATGGTTATGGAAGAGTTGTCGAGGCCAAAGCTTTGCTGCTGGCTAGCCCCCAGCCAGCGCAAGCCGCCCGACACCCGCGCTACCAGCCGCTGCCAGCCGCTTAGCGACTGGGCATAGGGCAGGGTGCGGTTGAGAATTACGAACTGAAAATCGCCCGTCACGTCTTCGCCCCGCAGCGACTCGTAGCGCGAGGTGATGTCGATTTCCTGGTTCTTAACCAGGTCCGTGACGACCTGGCGAAACATATAGTTGATGGCGTGGTCGACGCGGAAGCCCAGCTTAAAGTCGATGCGCACCAGGTCGTCTTCGAGCAGCGTGGTGGCGTGGTAGGTTTTGGTATAAGGCTCGTCGGTGGTGGTGACGTGCAACAGGTAGTAGATGTCGGCCCGCTTGGGGCTCTTGCGGAAGATGCTGTGAATGACCGAGTTCTCAATCAGCTTGGGGTTATCCGAGTCGGTGAGGTACACGAGGTGGGTGGCAAACTTGGCCACCGAGGTATCGTCGCTCAGCTTTTTGAGCAGAGGCAGCCAGTCGGCCAGCGGCACGTACTTGGCCAGGTCCTGGCGCAGGCGGCGGCCCTGAATCCAGCTCACCATCACGAGCAGCAGCACCGCGCCCAGCAGCACGCTCAGCCAGCCGCCCTGGGCGAATTTGCGCAGGTTGGCAATCAGAAACGAGCCTTCGACAGTAAAATACACCGCCAGCAGCAGGCCCACCCAGACCAGGCCCACGCGGCGCAGGCGCAGGTAGTAGGCCAGCAAAATGGTGGTCATGAGCATGGTCACGGTTACGGCCAGGCCGAAGGCGGCCTCCATGCGGCTGCTCTCGCGGAAGTAGAGCACCACGCCCACGCAGCCGGCGCACAGCAGCCAGTTGAGCGAGGGCACGTAGCCCTGGCCGCGCAACTCGGTGGGGTACGACACCTTGACCTTGGGCCAGAAATTGAGTCGCAACGCCTCAATAATGAGCGTGTAAGAGCCCGAAATGAGCGCCTGCGAGGCGATGATGGTGGCCAGCGTGCACAGCCCGATGGCCGGCAGCAAGCCCCAGGCCGGTATCATCTCAAAGAACAGGTTGCGCTCGCCGAGCGGCGCGCCCAGGTGGCGCAGCAGCCACGCGCCCTGGCCCAAGTAATTGAGCACCAGGCATATCTTCACAAAAGTCCACGACAGGTAGATGTTGCGCCGGCCCACGTGGCCCATGTCGGCATACAGGGCCTCGGCCCCGGTGCTGCACAAGAAAATCGACCCTAGCAGCCAGAACGCACCGGGGTTGGCCGTGAGCATGTGCAGGGCATAATACGGGTTCAGGGCCCGCAAAATGCTCCACTCCTGGCTCAGGTGCGTGAGGCCCAGCACGGCCAGCATCGAGAAAAACACGAACATTACCGGCCCGAAGAGCTTGCCAATGATGGCCGTACCAAACTGCTGAAACGCAAATAGCCCCACCAGAATAACCAGCACGATAGGCACCGTATTCAGGTCGGGCTTCACTATTTGCAGCCCCTCGATGGCCGAGGATACCGAGATAGGTGGCGTGATGATGCTATCGGCCAGCAGCGCCGCCGCCCCAATGATGGCTGGCAGGTACAGCCACTTCAGCTTGAGCCGGCGCAGCAGGGCGTAGAGCGACAAAATGCCGCCCTCGCCGTGGTTGTCGGCCTTCATGGCAATGAAGACGTACTTGATGGTGGTGAGCAGGGTAAGCGTCCAGATAATGGCCGACACGGTACCCAGCACCACGGCCTCCGTCACGGGCCGCGCCACAAACACGCCGCGCACGGTGTAGAGCGGCGAGGTGCCGATGTCGCCGTACACGATGCCCAGGGCAATGAGCGAGCCGGCCGCCGTAATGCGGGTGTGCACCGCAGCGTGGCCACCTAGCTCGGACGTGGGGATAGAAATGGTAGCTGCGGCGGCCGATGACATAGCGAATGCGGAGAAATTAAACAAAAGCCCGGTCTTCGCTGGCTGGGCTTCGTACGGCAGCCAGAGCGGAAGTTGATTACAAAAATGAGGCGGGTTTCGTGGTCATACGAGGCTAGCGGGCTGATTAGCGAAACCAGCTTGCTCAGCCTGCCTACCCCGTAAAAACCAGCAAAACGGCCGGCCGCGCCGGGCCGGCCGTTTGAAGCAGTTCTTTATTAGCGTCGTAACACCTACTGCTGCAAGTGGATTAGAAGCGGAAGATGGTTGAGAAAATCAGGCGGTTTTCGTCCTTCACCAAGTCGGCAACGTAGCCGGTAGGGTCGCCGATGGGCGGGTTCCAGCCATTAGGCGAGGTTACGCCGCCGTGCCCGCTGAAGTAAGGCACCGATGCGTGGCGCGTTACGTACTCTATGCCGAAGGTCAGGTAGTCGTTGGGCATATACTGCATGTTGGCCGAAGCGTCCCAGCCCTTGAATTGGTCGCCAGGATTTTGCGTGAGTACGCCGGTGCCGGTGGGCAACAGGGCCAGGTAGCGGCCGGGGTTCGAGATAACGCCGCCCCCGAAGGTAGTGGCAAAGTGCTGCTTCGGGCCGTACCAGAAACGGTTGTAGAACATGGCGCTTAAGAAGTTTTGCTCCGGAATACCGGGCCTGTTGCCGAAGCCCCTCACCTGCCCGTCGCCGCCCTCGAAGCCCAGGTCGCCGGTCAGCGAGAAGGCCGCTTTGGTGATGCCACGGCCACCGGGGGCGTTGTAATAGCGGGCCACAACGGAGTTGTCGGTGTGAAAGCGGTAGCGGTTGGGGTCGAGGGCCGTGTCGTGGCCGTAGTACGACGAAGCCAGCACCGAAAGCCACTCCTTCGGGCGGTATTGTATTTGGAAGCCCACGCCCGGCGATTCGTTGAACATCCCGTAGGTCTGCCAGCCGTTCACCAGCCACAACTCCACTTTCAGCTTATCGGTGGGGAAAAGCTGCACCCGCGAGCCGGTAAAAAACCACGGCGTATTGTCGGAGGTATAAGAAGGCTGGTAGTTCCAGTTCTCGAAGTTGTTGTAAGACAGCAGGCCCACATACGACTTGAAGATACCAAAGTCGATGTTGATGCCGTGCATCTTGTTGAGGTGAATGCCCGCGTAGCCTTCGGTCACGAAGCGCAGGGCCGTGTACAGGTCAAACTGGCCGCGCAAGGGCGTATTGTCGTTGCGCGGAATGCCGGTGGCCCGGGTGCCGAACTGCAAAAACAGCTTGGCCCGTGCTCCCGTCTTGGGGTCGTGAAACTCGCCGCCCGCCTCGATATACGAGATGTTAAATTCGTTTGAGCGGAACGTGGCCGTCGAGCCGGAGTTAGTGTGGTCGATGGGCCGGGCAAACGAGTAGTTGTAGTTGCAGTCGATGGTGGTGCCGCCGGTGAAGTACTTCGTGTCGAGCAGCGCCTTCTTCTGGCGGTTAGCGCCCTGCACCCAAGTAAAGTCGCCCCAGGCAAACGGCTCGGAGGCGGCCGAGGTGTCGGTTTTGGTCACCGTGAGGTCATTAGAGATAACGTGGGTCGTGGCCTGGCGGGCGGCGCTGTCGCGCATTTCCTGCCGGAGCTGGCTGATAATGGCCTGACGGTCGGCCGGAGACAACGTAATCTGGGTTTGAGCCGTCGCGTGCAACGCACAAAGACAGCCCGTAACCGCTAGGGCAGCGGTAAATTGATTTTTCATAAAAAAAGGGCGGGAATTAAAGCCTTACCGGCGGCCGACGCAGGCCGCTCAAGGAAGGCATTGAAAAGCAGGGGAAAGGAGAAGAGCAGGAAAGTTGAAAAACAAAATCAAAACCGCACGATAAGGTCCATCGCGCCCGTAAACTGGTCGCGCTTCTGCCCGTTGTTATAAGGTGTCACGCCGTCGGCGTAAGCGCGCTCGTAGCGCACCTCGGGCCGCAGGCGCAGCAGCGGGCTGAAATTGTGAATGACGCCGATGGTGTGGCTGGAGTAGCTGGTGGCGTAGGAGGTGCGGTTGCCCTGCGGGTCTACCAGCAGGTCATTGCGCACCGAGAGGTAGTCCTTGGCCCCCAGCGCCACCTGGAAGTAGTTGACGGCGCCCACCGCGTTGGAGCGGCCGGGGTGCAGGGTGCCCGCCCCGGTATTCTCATAAAAGCGCTGGCCCGGCCCGTCGATAACGGTGCCGCCCGTCAGGGCATCGTACTGCCAGAGGTAGTAGCCCTCCGTCATCATGTGCACCGTGGGGCTGAAGCGGTGGCCCCAGGTAGCCACGGCCATTTGCAGGTTGTCGTGCTCGTGGCTATACTCGCCGCTGCCGATGGAGTTGATGCCCGCATAAACCGAGTTGGCATTGTTGCGCGCTACCCAGCGAAACATCGCCAGCCCGTTGAGGTGAGCCGAGTTGCTCCACAGGGCCACGTCATTGCCCCCGTGCAGGCCCAGCTCAATCTGCCAGTACGGGCTGAGCCGGATGGTAGCCTGCGCCCCGCTGAAGGTGTAGGGGTCCACGGCAAACATGAGCGAGTGCGAGTACAGGTAATTATCGGGCGCCCATTGGGCCTCAATGTCGGCCGGCGAGATAAAGCGGCCCACTTTCAGCAGCACGCCCTGCGCAATTTTGGGCAGGTAAAGCATGGCATATACCTGGGTAGGGTCGTAGCCGTAGAGATTATTTTTTTTCAGGAGCTGGTCGCTGAAAATACCCTCGGCGATGGTGTAGCGGTAATCGATGCCGTAGATGTTATCGACCAGAAAGCCCCAGTCGGCGTGGTCGGTCTGCACGGTATTGGGCTGGCGCTCCAGGCGCAGTATCACCTGGTCGAGTACCACGCGGTTGGGCACGATGTTGTAGGCCGTGGGCCCGTTCGAGTCGTGCGAGGTACTCAGGTTGCCCCCGATGCTGGCCCAGCCGTAGACCTTAAACCGGCTCTTGGCCAGGCCCAACGCCTTTTGCAGGGGGTAGGCGGGCGCCTCGGCCGGCAGGCCCACCACGGGCGCACCATCCCACTCCGACACCGGAAATGGCCCCGTGATGGGCGACGGCAGGCCGCGGCCATTCGAGCCATCCACGGTGGGTAGGCGGTGGCGCGTGGTATCAACGGGCACCTGGGCCCAGCTAGCCAGGGGTAGCACCCCCAGGGCAGCCAGCAAATAAGAAGGCAAACGCATGACTACAAAGGAGATGAAAGAATAAGTAGCGGTAGGTTAACGGCCCCGTAGCGCGTCGAGCGCCAGGTTGAGCGCCAGCACATTCACCTTGCTGGGACCCAGCAAACTGGTTTCGGTGTGCTGCTGCACGAGGCTGGCCACCTGGGCGGGGGGTAGGGCGCGCACCCGCGCCACCCGCGCCACCTGCACCGCCGCGCCCTGGGGCGACAGGTCGGGGTCGAGGCCCGAGCCGCTGGCCGTGATGAGTTCGGCGGGCACGTCGGCGCGCTTTACGCCGGGGTTGTGCACCAGAAAAGTATCGAGCCGAGCCCGCACCTCTTTTAGATAATCGGGATTGCCAGGCCCCTTATTCGAGCCGCTGGAGCCGTCGGCATGGTAGCTGGCCGCCGAGGGCCGCGAGCTGAAATACCCGGGTTTATCGAAGCGCTGGCCCACGTTGGCGAAGCCCACGAGGCGGCCGTTTTGGTGCACCTGCACGCCCTCGCCGTGGCCGGGGGCCAGCTGGGCGGCGGCCCAGACAAGGGCCGGGTAAATGCCGCAGCACAGCACCATCATTACGAGGGTCAGGCGCAGGGCGGGAAGGAATTGGGATTTCATAAGTAGGATGCGGGGCTTGTTCCCGCCCGTCGTTGAACAATAATACCCGACAGCAATGGGCGTTGAATAGTAATTGGAATGACCTGGTTACGTGTCGTTCAATTGGCAAGGGCGGGGGCAAGCCCCGCCCCTACTACAAAAACACCCCCACTACCAGGTCAATGACTTTGATGCCGATAAAGGGCACCACTACCCCACCCAGGCCATAAATGAGCAGGTTGCGGCGCAACAGGGCCGACGCGCCCACCGGCGTGTAGGCTACCCCCTTCAGGGCCAGCGGCACCAGCGCCGGAATGATGAGGGCGTTGAAAATCACGGCGCTCAGGATGGCCGACTGCGGCGACTTCAGCCCCATGACATTCAGCGCGCCCAGCGCCGGAATGGCCACCATGAACAAGGCCGGCACGATGGCGAAGTACTTGGCCACGTCGTTGGCGATGGAGAAGGTGGTGAGCGTGCCGCGCGTCATGAGCAATTGCTTGCCGATTTCGACCACTTCGATGAGCTTGGTGGGGTCGTTGTCGAGGTCCACCATGTTGCCGGCTTCCTTGGCGGCCTGGGTGCCCGAGTTCATGGCTACCCCCACGTCGGCCTGGGCCAGGGCGGGCGCGTCGTTGGTGCCGTCGCCCATCATGGCCACCAGCTTACCGGCCTGCTGCTCGGCGCGGATGTACTTCATCTTGTCCTCCGGCTTGGCCTCGGCAATGTAGTCGTCCACGCCGGCTTTTTCGGCGATAAACTTGGCGGTGAGGGGGTTGTCACCGGTCACCATCACGGTTTTGATGCCCATGCGGCGCAGGCGCTCGAAGCGCTCCTGGATGCCGGGCTTGATGATGTCCTGCAGCTCGACTACCCCCAGGATGCGGTCGTTCTGGCTCACTACCAGCGGCGTGCCGCCGTTGTTGGCCACCGCAGCCACCTGCTGGGTCGTCTCGTTCGGAAATTCCTGGCTGGCGGCATTGGCCAGCAGGCGAATGGCATCCGAAGCGCCCTTGCGGATGCGCACGCCGTCGGCCAGGGTGACGCCGCTGCTGCGGGTTTCGGCCGTGAACTTGATGGCCTCGCTGCCCAGGGCGCGCCGCTGGAGGTCGGCCGCGTCGGTGCGGCGCACCTGCTGGGCCAGCTCCACGATGCTCTTGCCCTCGGGGGTTTCGTCGTGCAAGGAACTGAGGGTAGCAGCCTCCACCAGCTCGCGCTCGCTCACGCCGGGCGCGGGCCAGAAGTGAGTAGCCTTGCGGTTGCCGATGGTGATGGTGCCCGTTTTATCGAGCAATAAAACGTCGATGTCGCCGGCCGTTTCCACGGCCTTGCCGCTCTTGGTGATAACGTTGGCCCGCAGCGCGCGGTCCATGCCCGCGATGCCGATGGCCGAGAGCAGGCCGCCAATGGTGGTCGGAATCAAACACACGAACAGGGCGATAAACGAGGCCACCGCGATGGGCGTGTTGGCGTAGCGCGAAAAGGGCTGCAAGGTGACGCACACAATGACGAACACCAGCGTAAACCCGGCCAGTAGGATGGTGAGGGCAATTTCGTTGGGCGTTTTCTGGCGCGAGGCGCCTTCCACCAGCGCAATCATCTTATCGAGAAACGACTCGCCGGGGGCCGTGGTCACCAGCACCACGATGCGGTCGGAGAGCACTTTGGTGCCGCCCGTGACGGACGACTTATCGCCACCCGACTCGCGGATAACCGGGGCCGACTCGCCGGTAATGGCCGACTCGTCGATGGTGGCCAGGCCCTCGATAATCTCGCCGTCGGTGGGGATAATTTCGCCGGCCTCCACCACGAACACCTGCCCTTTTTGGAGCTGCGCCGAGTTGACGCTGGTGAACGTGCCGTCGGGCTGGCGCACTTTGGCGGGCGTGTCCTGGCGGGTTTTGCGCAGCGAGTCAGCTTGCGCCTTACCGCGCGCCTCGGCGATGGCCTCGGCAAAATTGGCGAATAAGAGGGTAAGAAAAAGGACGATAAACACCGTCAGGTTGTAGCCGAAGCTACCCTGGCTGGCATCGGGCCGCACGAGCTGGCCGATGGTTACCAGCAGCATCACCACCGTGCCCAGTTCCACGGTGAACATCACCGGGTTGCGGAACATGATGCGCGGGTCGAGCTTCACGAAGGCTTGCTTCGTGGCTTCGGCCACCAGCGCGGGCTGAAATAAGGATTGGGATTGCGTAGCCATTGGTAAATGGGAAAGTCGGGGAAGAGCTGGCGAGGCGGGCTGCCCGCCAAAGGGGGCGCGGTGCCTTCTGGAGGGAGTTGGCTGCCCTCGGAGGGAAGCCCGGTGGGCTTTTAAGGAAGCTGGCTGCCTTTGGAGGGCAGCTGGCTCCCCTTTTAAGGAGCCGCGGTGACCTTTTAAGGAGCCGCGGTGACCTTTTAAGGAAGCTGGCTGCCCTTGGAGGGGAGTGCAGCTCCCTTTTAGGGAAGCCGAGTGCCCTTTTTAGGCACCGAAGTGCCCTCGGAGGGAGCCCGAGTGCCCTCGGAGGGAGCCTGGGTTAGCGGCTAATACAGCGTGAAGTGCTCGGCCAGCGGCCCCAGGGCCAGGGCCGGGAAGAAGGCCAGCGCGGCGATAATCCAAATCACGAAGAAGACCATCACGCCGAAGGTGCCGGTGTCGGTGCGCAGGGTGCCGGCGCTTTCGGGCACGAACTTCTTGCGGGCCAGGATACCGGCGATGGCCACCGGCCCGATGATGGGCAGGTAGCGGGCCAGCAGCAGCACCACGCCGGTCGAGATATTCCACCAGGGCGTGTTGTCGCCGAGGCCCTCGAAGCCCGAGCCGTTGTTGGCGGCCGAGGAGGTGTACTCGTAGAGCATTTCGGAGAAGCCGTGGTAGCCGGGGTTGTTCAGCCAGCCGGCGTAGGCGGTGGGGTTGCCGGTGTAGAGGTGCGCGGCCAGCGCGGTGCCCGTGAGGATGAGCAGCGGGTGCAGCAGCGCGATGAGCACGGCGATTTTCATCTCGCGGGCCTCAATCTTCTTGCCCAGGAATTCGGGCGTGCGCCCCACCATCAGCCCCGAAATAAACACGGCCACGATGATGAATACGAAGAAGTTGAGGAAGCCCACCCCTACCCCCCCGTAGAAGGCGTTGGTCATCATACCCAGCAGCGTGTTCATGCCCGAAAGCGGCGTGAGCGAGTCGTGCATGGCATTGACCGAGCCGTTCGAGGTGACGGTGGTTTGGATGGCCCAGAGTGCCGAGGCGGGCGCACCAAAGCGCATTTCCTTGCCTTCGAGCGAGCCCAGGCTTTGGTCCACGCCCATGTGGGTAATGGCAGGGTTGCCGTGCATTTCGAGGTACACGGTGGGCACTTGCAGCAGCAGGTAGCCGGCCGTCATCACCCCAAACACCATCCAGCCCAGCCGGGGCCGGCGCAGGTAGTAGCCAAAGGCCAGCGCCATCGCAATGGGGATGAGCACGATAGCGCCGTTCTCCACGGCATTGGTGAGGAAGGTCGGGTTTTCGAGCGGGTGCGCCGAGTTGACGCCGTAGTAGCCGCCGCCGTTAGTACCCACTTGCTTGATGCCAATCATGGCGGCGGCCGGGCCGCGGCTCACGAAGGTGCTGTCGCCCTGCACGGTAATCACCGGGGCCTTACCCTGCCACGTCATGGGCGTGCCCTGAAAGACCACCACCAGCGCCACCACCAGCGAGAGGGGTAGCAGCACCCGCGTGATGCTGCGCACGAAGTACACGTAGAAGTTGCCGAGCTTCTCGCCGGCGCCTTCGCGCAGGGCGTTGAAGACGACTACGCAGGCGGCCATGCCAGTAGCGGCCGTCACAAACTGCAAGAACATCAGGCAGAATACCTGCGAAAAGTAGGTAGCGCCCGACTCGCCCGAGTAGTGCTGCAGGTTGCAGTTTACCAGAAACGAGATGGCCGTGTTAAACGCCTGGTCGGGCGACATCGAGGGGTTGTGGTCGGGGTTGAGGGGTAGGCTGCCCTGGGTGCAGAGCACCAGCATGGCCCAGCCAAACCACACGATGTTGATGGCCAGCAGCGCCAGCAGGTGCTGCTGCCAGGTCATCTCGCGCTCGGGGCGCACGCCGCCCAGGCGGTAGAGCAGGCGCTCGAAGGGCAGCAGAAAATCGGACCAGCTTTTGTCGCCCCGGTAAATGGTAGCCAGGTAGCGGCCGAGCGGCACGGCCAGCAGCACCGTCGCCAGGAATATAACGCCGATGCCGAGTAGTTCTTTGTTCATGGTAATAAGGGTATCCAAACGTCATGCTTCGCTACGCGCAGCATGATGTTCTAAATCAGAATTTCTCCGGCTTCAGCAGCACGTAGGCGAGGTAGCCGAACGTGGCGAGGGAGAGCAGCAGCAGAGCGAGCATCATGGCAGCAGCGGCTTAGATATTGTCGAAAAAGTCAACCGACTTATAGCAGAGCCAGAAGAGGCCAATACCAGCAGAAGCAAGCAGCGGGGCAAGAATGACAGCAGACATGGTAGCAAGAAAATGAATGGTGAATGGATGTGCCCTACTCTTGGCAAACCCCGGCCCCGCCTACCCCCTGCCCGCACAGCGAAGTGCCAACTAGCTCACTGCCAATTGCTAAATTTTTACCCGCGTTGTTTTTGGTGAGGCGCAGGACCCGGCCGGCACTAGCGTTTCGCTAGGGCGCTTTGTAAAACGCTAGTCTGGCGCAGCCTTAGCGCTAGGGTAGCCTAGTGGTATGGGGGCGGCAGTAGGCCTGGTATAGGGAGGCCGGCATGAGCTGGCTAATCAGGTGCGCATTGGTGGCGTTGCCGTCGAGGTGCAGGCCGTGCAGGTACACCTTGTTAATCGCGTTGGAGAGGTAGTGGTCGGCGTGGCGCAGCAGGTTATCGGCTACGGCAAAGCAGTGACGCAGCACTTCAAGCCGCCCAGCGGCAAAGGCGCGGCGGGTGAACGCGGCAAAGCAATCGAGCTGGCGATACACGCTACCCAGCATGTTGGGCGCGTGCAGGTCGAGGGCCAGCTCGGGAAACTCAGCCGTAAGCAAGTTGGCCGTTTCGAGGGGAGTCATGGGGGGTAGGGATTGGGTAGTGGCCAGCAGCTGGCCCGGCCTACCGGCAGCAAGGCGGGAGCCAGGACATGCAGGGCGGGGCGGCACTTCATCCAGCTATCTTCCTGATAAGCACTTACCTTTTTTATCCACCACGCTATCAAATCCGGCACGGCCGCGCCCGGCTAGCGTTTTACTAGGGTGCTGTGCAAAGTGCTAGGGCACCCACCGACTGCCAAGGCCGCTACGGGGATGCCAGACGGGTTTTGAGCCGGTTGGCCCCATACTGGCAGGGCATATGGAGCCCCTTCCCTAGCCGGGGCCTCCTGTTCCATGTCCGATTTGCTCACCGAAATCACCCACGCCGCCAAGGCGTACTACTCCCAAACCAACAACTTTCCCCTCACGGCAACCGACTTCTACGACTGGCTGAGGGCGCTGCCCGCCGCCCGACAAGCCGATGTGCTGGAGCGCGGCTTCATCACCAGCCAGTCGGAACCCGATTTTCTGCGCTACTGCCTCGAATGCCGGGGCTACGCCATGCGCTCCTTCATGGCCGAGCGCCTCTCGGTCGACGCCTACGTGCTGTGGGCTGCCCACGGCGAATTCAACGGCGACCTGCCAGTGCACGCCGTGCAGCGGTAGCCATTGGAGGAGTTAAAACGGAGTGGCACTCCGCTTTACAGCCCATACTCCTGAATTTTTCGGTACAGCGTAGTGTGGGCAATGCCCAGCACCCGCGCCGCCTCGGCCTTGTTGCCGCCCACTTCCCGCAAAATGCGCCGGATGTGCTGCATTTCGGCGTTGCGCAGGCTGCGCTCGTCTTCGAGGGCCAGGCTGGCGGGGCCGGGCGCGGCGGCCAGCTGCACTTCGAGGGGTAAGCCGGCTATTTCTACCGGCTGGCCGGGCGGCGTGAGGATGGCGGCGCGCTCCAGCACGTTGCGCAGCTCGCGCACGTTGCCGGGCCAGGGGTAGGCTTGCAGGGCGGCCAGGGCCTCGGGGGCCAGGGCCAGCGGCGGCCTTTTCAGCTTGGCGGCGAAGTAGCTGAGGTAGAAGCCGGCCAGCTCCGGCACGTCGGCGCGGCGGGCGCTGAGCGGCGGCACCGGCACCACGAACACCGAGAGGCGGTAGTACAAATCGGGACGAAAATGGCCCTCGGCGGCCTCCTGGCGCAGGTTGCGGTTGGTGGCCGCCACGAGGCGCACGTTGGCACGGGTAGGCCGCGTGTCGCCCACCTTGATAAATTCCTGGCTTTCGAGCACCCGCAGCAGCTTAGCCTGTAGGTTCAGTTCCAGCTCGCCGATTTCGTCCAGAAACAAGGTGCCGCCGCTGGCTTCCTCAATCAGTCCCTTCTTATCGGCCACTGCCCCGGTAAAGGCACCTTTCTTGTAGCCAAACAGCTCCGATTCGAGCAGGTCTTTGGCAAAGGCACTGCAATTGACGGCCACGAAGGACTTGGCGCGCCGCGCGCTGGCCTCGTGAATGGCCTCGGCAAACAGCTCCTTGCCCGAGCCGGTGGGGCCTTCGAGTAGCACGGTAGCCTCGGTGGGCGCCACCTGCCGGGCCAGGTGCTTGGCCGCTTCCAGGGCCGGCGCGTGGCCCAGTATCGTGTCGAAGGTGTGGCGCTGGCCCACTTGCTTTTCCAGCTCGGCCACCCGGCGCTGGAGGCGCGCCTTGACCACGGCGCGGTCTACCACCACCACCAGCTGGTCGTCGGAGTCGCCCTTGGTGAGGTAGTCGAAGGCGCCGGCCTTGATGGCGCGCACGCTGTCGGGCACGGTGCCGTAGGCGGTCAGCAGCACTACTTCGGCCAGCGGGGCCTTGGCCTTGAAGCGCGGCAGCAGCTCCACGCCGTTCGCGTCGGGCAGCTTCACATCGCAGAGAATGAGGATAATATCATCGGCGTGCGCGGCCAGCAGGGCCAGGCCGCGGTAGGCGTCGGGGGCTTGCAGCACGGCGTAGCCCTCCAGCTCCAGCAGCCGCGCCGTGATGCCGCGCAGCTGGTTCTCATCATCAATGAGCAGGATGGTTTCGGGGCTGGCAGCGTACGGCATGGGCGCAAAGGTCGGGCAGTAGCGCGAAGCTTCCGCTTCGTGCGCGAGCGTAGCGAGCAGCTGGCGTGCGGGCCAGGCAGCGCGGTTATGCCTGCTCGCTGGCGCTCGCGCACGAAGTAGAAACTTCGCGCTACGCCCCGGCTGGGCCGTACCTTTGCGTGGCCACTCGTGCGCGGGCCAGCGGCTGATTTCCGCCCTACCCCCCGCTGCACGCTTCACTTGCTTTTATAGTGGCCCCTGCCGGCCCCGCCATGATTTCCATTTCTGACCTCGACTTCCATTTCGGCTCGCGTGCCCTCTACGACGGTGCCAGCCTGCACATCAAACCCAAGGATAAAATCGGCCTGATTGGGCTGAACGGCACCGGCAAATCGACGCTGCTGCGCCTGCTGGTGGGCGAGTACAAGGCCGACGGCGGCTCGATTTCGATGAGCAAGGAAGTCTCGCTGGGCTTCCTCAACCAGGACTTGCTCAGCTACGACACCCACGAGTCTATCCTCAACGTGGCCCTGCAAGCCTTCGCGGAGGCGCTGGAATTGCAGAAGAAAATTGACGCCATCCTCAGCGAGTTCGAAACCAACTACACCGACGACCTGGTCGGGAAGCTGGCCGACTTGCAGGAGCGCTTCGAGGCGCTGGGCGGCTACACCATGCAGTCCAAAGCGGAGGAAATCCTCGAAGGCCTGGGCTTCACCACCGAGGAGCTGCAAAAGCCGCTCAAGTCGTTTTCGGGCGGCTGGCGGATGCGCGTGATGCTGGCTAAAATCCTGCTGCAACAGCCCTCGCTGCTGCTGCTTGACGAACCCACCAACCACCTGGACCTGCCCAGTATCAAGTGGATAGAAAACTACCTGGCCGACTACGAGGGCGCCGTCATTATCGTGAGCCACGACCGCGCGTTCCTCGACCGCACCACCAATACCACCGTGGAGGTGCTGGGCGGTAAGCTCGTGCCCTACGCCGGCAACTATTCCTATTATCTGGAAGAAAAAGTAGAGCGCAATCTCATCCAGAAAGGTGCTTTCGAGAACCAGCAGGCCCAGATTCGGCAGGCCGAGAAATTCATTGAGCGCTTCAAGGCCAAGGCCAGCAAAGCCAAGCAGGCCCAGAGCCGCGTGAAGGCCCTCGACAAAATGGAGCGCATCGAGGACGTGGCCCAGGACGCGGCCAAAATCAACATAAAGTTCACCTTCAAGGTGGAGCCCGGCCGCCACGTGCTGCGCATGGAGCACGTGACCAAGAAGTACGACCAGAAGCTCATTTTCCGCGATACCAACGTGCACATCGAGCGCGGCGACAAAATCGCGCTCATCGGGGCCAACGGCAAAGGCAAATCGACGCTCATGCGCCTGGTGGCCGGCACCGAAAACCCCACCGAGGGCAAGCACCAGCTTGGCCACAACGTCATTATGTCGTTCTACGCCCAGCACCAGCTCGAATCGCTGACGCTTGATAATGAGATACTTCAGGAAATGAGCGAGGCCGGTTCCAAGCGCAACGACATGGAATTGCGCTCGGTGCTCGGCTCGTTCCTCTTCACCGGCGAGGAAGTGTTCAAGAAAATCAAGGTGCTCAGCGGCGGCGAGAAAAGCCGCGTGGCGCTGGCCAAAACCCTGATTTCGGAAGCCAATTTCCTGCTGCTCGACGAACCCACCAACCACCTGGATATGGTGTCGGTGAACATTCTCATTCAGGCCCTGGAGCAGTACGAGGGCACGTTTATCGTCATCAGCCACGACCGCTATTTCGTGGAAAACGTGGCCACCAAAATCTGGTTTATCGAAGACTACCAGCTCAAAGAATACCCCGGTACCTACGCCGAGTACGAGCTCTGGCAGGAGGACCGCGAGAAAGCCGCCAAAAAAGCCGGCCTACCCAGCCCCTCCGCCTCGAAGCCCGCCCCCAAAACGGAACCCAAGGCTGACCCTACCCCCCCTAAAACGCCATCGCCCGACCAGAAAAAAGCCCTGCGCGAGCTGGCCGAGGTAGAAACCAAAATCGACACGCTGGAAAAGGAGCTGGCCGTGTATGAAAAGCAGTTGGCCGACCCCAAGATTTACGACAACGCCGCGCAGTTGAAGGATGCCACGCTAAAATTCGAGAAGGTCAAGAAAGAGCTGGCCCAGCTGAACGACCGGTGGGAAATGCTGGCCGAGATGTAGAAAAACAAATAATGAAGAAAGCCTCACTGGAAGCAGGGTGCTTCTGGTGAGGCTTTCTTCATGTTTAATGTTTTGGATATTGCCGAAGGCGGGGATTTTAGTATGGGATGGTCCAGTAAAAACAGACAGTGAGGTAAGGCAGGTTGATTTTCAGGTCGTGTTCAAATTGGTGGGGCGAGCGGTAGTCGGGAGCGGAGTGGCGGCGGTCGGGGTTAAAGTAGACGTCGAGGTACCAGGCGATTTCCAGGCGGGCTTCTTCCAGCGAGGCAAAGGGGGCGTTACCGGGTAAGAGTTCGGTTTTGAGGGTGCTCCAGCCGGCTTCGGCCTGGGCATTGTCATAGGAGTTGCCGGGTCGGCTGAAGCTGGGCAAGGCTCCCGCCTGGTCGATGCGGGCGCGGCAGGCGGCACTGGTGTACTGGCTGCCGCGGTCGGCGTGACTAAGCAAGCCCGGCGCGGGCTGGCGCAGCGTCAGGGCCTGTTCCAGGGCCAGCAGCACGAGTTCAGTGGGCATCTGCGCGGCCAGCCGACCACCCGGCGCGAGCAGGTGTCGCGCCAGGTGGCCAGGTAGCACCAGCGCCCGCCTACCAGGAGCAACTACGTGCTGTCGCCGACCCACACCTGGTCGGGGGCGGTGGGCGCGGGCTGGCCGAGTAGCCGGTTTTCGGCCACTGTGGCGGCCGGGTCGGCCACCGTCGTCCGGGGGCGTTGCGGGTGGGTACTCAGGGCCCGTAGGCCGTGCCGGTGCAGCCATGAACGTCACGCGTAGCGCCCCACGGCGTGGCCTTCGGCGCGTAATTCGGCTCGCAACCGGCGCGTGCCATATCGGCGGGCGTGACGTGTGAAAGCGGCTTGTGCGGCTGCCTGCCACACCGCCGCCGGCCGTTCCGGGCGCTGCCGCCACTGGTAGTAGCCGGCCGGACTCACCGCTAACAGGCGGCAGAGCAACTGCACCAGCCAGGGCTCGGTACAAGCTCGGCTAAACGCGTAGTGGCTCATGACTGAGGCGGTTGCGCGAAGATGGTCACGACTTTTTTTAACATATCGCGCGCCATTTCCACGCGCTTGAGCTCGACCCGTAACCGCTTGATTTCGTCGCGCTCCGCGCTGCTGGGCACGGCCTGTTCCAGCGCGGGACGCTGCCAACGGCCGAGCAAGGCGGGCGAAATACCTTGGGCACGAGCCACGTCGGTTTGTCAGGCACCGGCCGCCACCTGGCGCACGCATTCAGCTTTGAAAGCCGGCGTGTATTTCTTGCGAGTGGCGGGCAAGCCGCCAGGATTCAGTTTCTCAGTCATGGGCAGTGGAAGTTAAGACTTCGCACTGTCTGTTTTAGCTAGACCACCTCAGTAAACTGCCGCCGACAGCTACGTCTTTGCCAAATTGAAAAGCAAAATTTGGGCCTTTGGCCAACAGCTCTGCTTATGCCAAATCCATATTAGCTGTGATGCTTGCTCGGTGGAAGCTTTGCGGTTTTGAGCATCTCGTTTGCCTTTGCCAACTTTTCGGGAAAAAGGTTTTGTTCCTTCAGTTTGTCTAACGAAGGGTCAATAGTCACAAATGGGACCTTTTTGTTTTTGATGTCTTCTATTGTTTTCATAATACTGCGATTTAATCAAATTTTCGTTTGGCAAGAAATCCATCGTATTCTTTTCCCAATTCAAATTCTGGAAAATCGTCGCCAATCTGTCCGTAGAGGGAAAAGTCATTTCTTACTGCGTCGTAAAGCCGGGTTATACCTATGCGATACAATCTTGTACGTGCTGCGGTGCTGCCTGTGGCATATACGAAAGCGTCTGGATAGCGCTCGCAGAAAGCATATAGGGCAGCTGCTACGGTAGCAAGTACTTTGTCTGTATCGCCGTTGTTCGAAACTGCCATGTCGTTTACGCCGCCGGTCAGGGGGTCACGGTCGCCAAACGCAAGGTTATAAAGATTGGGTTCCGTGGTCGTTTGAAAGAGAATTATTTTTCGGATGGCTCCTTTCGTCCCTTCACTAATAAACTCAAAAACTGTCTGGTCTCGTCCGGCTTTTAGCGCGTACTTGTCAAGTTTCATGTTTGTAACTGGTCGGACGAGGGCAAGTTTTTCTGTCTGTCTGTGTATAGAAAAAGGCTGAAAGCATCGCCTGGCGTATCGCTCCGAGGCGGCCTTAGCCCACGTGCTACAATGCCGCTACCACTACGCTGCCTGAACGACCGTTGGGGAATGCTGGCTAAGATACAAGGAATTTCCGCCGAAACAAAAGCCTCGTCAGAAGCAACTGACGGGGCTTTTTTAGTTCGGTAACGGACGACAACGAGCAGGGCTTTGTCAGGTGGGGCATTATAATTCCGTCCGCCTGTAACCGCTGCTAATTGAAAAACAAATGTACAAGTTAAGTTTTAAAAGTTCAGCGACGTTTGTCAAGCCCGAATCACAGCTTGGATTTGTAAAAATGTTGATTGTACTTCTATCAAGCCCCACTTGCACAAAACCTAATGTTAGCAATTCGTTGTTTGTCTTTTTTATAGTATGTATTCATTTCTGTGTTTAATATTTAAAATGATTTTTGATAAACAGAAAGCGTTTCGTTTTTCTCTATTATTTCGTTTACATACTCTAATCCTAATTTTTTATAAGTAAAATTGATGGAATATTTTCAGGAAGTGTAATTGCGACAATTTTATTACAAATGTTTTTTGTCGCTATTATTTTCATAAATTTTTTACTTGCTTCGTAGACATATCCTTTTTTTTCAAATTCGGGCAAAATTGCAAATCCAACGTCGTAATCTTACAAATAATCTCTTTTGATTAGTGTAATAAGTCCTAATGCTTTTTGATTTTCTTTGTGCTTAAAAACTAGATAAGTATAATTCGGATTATTTACAATTTTTTCAATATCAGTGGTTGCATCTTCTTTTGTATTTATTTTTCGGTCGCCAGTATTTTTTTTCCACCCCTCGGTATTGAGAATTTGAAAAATAAAAGCAGTGTCCTCGTTTTTCATAGGTTCTATAAACAACCTTTTTGTTTCAAATTTTATATCAAGCATTATTATAATTTCTTAATTTAAAATAGATATTTGTCTCATCTTCTAAATTAATGTTTTTTATATATTTGCGCAAATTCTATTTGTTCATTCTTAATCGGTGTCGTTTTACAATGACCGCTAACATTTGGCTTGCCGCAACTCAACGGCCCCGCAAGTTGCGGCAAGCCATCTTTGTAGTACGCAAATAAGTTGCGGGAAGTACACCGAATGAGTATGCTTCCCCCAACTCGCCAGTTATAGGCCGAGACTATTCAGGGGAGTAAGGAGGGCGAGTACGGTGGGCAACGTGGGTGTAGATTTCGGTAGTTTTGATACTACTGTGGCCCAGCAAATCCTGGATGATGTGGCTTCGTTGCCGGCTTCGAGCAAGTGCGTGGCGTAGGAGTGGCGCAATATAATATACAGCACTACGAGCACGCTGATTTTCGGGTCTTTGCCCAATTTGCCAGTAAAGCCGCGCTTTGCCAAGGCCACGCATAGCCGCGTAAGGTAGCGGCCGGCCGTACTTTCGCTCCATGCGCTTTCGCCTCCTCTCCTACCCGCTGGTGCTGCTCACGGCGGCCTGCGTGCCCCTGGGCACCCCCATCACCAACCCCAACGCGCCCGTGAGCCAGCAGAAGCCGGCCGAGTACTACGCCGACCGCACGCTGCGCTACCTCGACTACATCTACGACCCCAGCGTGCGCAGCGTGCAGTGCTACGTGCCCACGGGCCAAGCCAACGATATTTTCAACCCGCCCATCGTGCCCTTGAGCCAGGAGCAGCCCGTGACGCTGGAGTTTGACGTGCTGGGCGAGCAGGCGCCGCGCCTCACGGCCAGGCTCATTCACTGCGACCTGAACTGGACGCCCTCGCAAATCACGGACATGCAGTTTTTGAGCGAGATAAACGAGTTTACGCTCACCAACTACCAGACTTCGGTCAATACCAAAGTGCCTTACTACCACTACGCCTTGCAGGTGCCGCGCGTGAAGCTCAGCGGCAACTACCTGCTGGTGGTGCAGAACCAGGCGGGTGTGCCGCTGCTCTCGCGCCGGATGCTGGTGTATGAGAGCCAGGTAATCGCGACGCTGCAACAGGGTATTCTGGCCGGTGGCATCGACGCGCGCTACGCCTACCAGCAACTCAATTTCAACATCAACTACAGCGCCGTGGAGCTGGTGAACCCGGCCGCCGAGGTGAAGGTGGTGCTGCGCCAGAATTTCCGCTGGGACAACGCGCACTACAACCTTACCCCCACCTTCGTGCGCGACGCCGAGCGCGTGCTCCAGTACCAGTACATCAACTACGAAAACGCCTTTCCGGGCCTCAGCGAGTACCGCTATTTTGACGCCCGCTCGTTGCAGGCCAACGGGCTGGGCGTGGCGCGCCTGCTGCGCCAAACCAGCCCTACCCAGGTGGAGCTGCTCGAAGAAACTACCCGCAACGGCCTGGCCTACAACCAGTACGTAGATGCCGACGGCCAGCGCGTGTTCCAGAACCGCGAGTATGGCAACGGCGCCTACAACGGCGACTATGCCCAGGTTACCTTCAACCTGAAGGCCGCGCAGCCCGCGCCCGGCCCGGTGTACGTGTTCGGCGCGCTCAGCGACTGGCAGCTCAAGGACGAGTTTCGGCTGACGTACGACTCGTTGCAGCAGCGCTACACCGGCCACGCGCTGCTCAAGCAGGGCTACTACAACTACGACTACGCCGTGGCCCCCAGGCGCGCCGGCGCCGCGCCCGACGAAATCTACTTCGAGGGCACCCACCAGGAGACCGAAAACCAATACGACCTGCTGGTGTACTACCGCCCGCCCGGCACCCGCACCGACCTGCTCATCGCCTACCAGGCGCTGGATTTGAACAAGCGCTGAGCAGCGCCGCGCCACGCTAAAAAAACCGTGCTGTCCTTGAATCTGGTCGGCACGGTTTTCGCGTAAATAGGCCGTGAGGCTAACAATTGTTAGCCAATGATAGTAGCAACTCACGACACACCTCAACACGCACCTGATTCATTTTGTTTTCACCTAGTTAGCGCGCCTGAATGGGAGATTTTACGCCGGATTATTTTTGCCAAAATTTTTAGTTTATACAAATTTTTCGTATCTTTGGTCATGCGTAAGACACAGCTCCCTACCCCCCTCCCCGTGCAGCAATTCGCCCGCTGCATCGACGACACGGCCCGCCCCACGGGCTACGTCGGCGACTGGCCCACGGCCGGCCGCGTGTACCCGGTGCGCGTGCTACCCCACGCCCAAACCGGCAAAGCCCACGTGCACGTGCTGGGCTTTTATGCCGAGCGCCCCTACGGCGCCTTCGCGGCCCACCGCTTCGAGCCAGTGGCCACGCTCTGGATGAATTGATAAGACTTCGGCGCGCTATTTCGCGTTGTTACGTTTCATAGCACGTCATGCTGAACAAAGTGAAGCATCTTGGCTGAGTCGTTGGGGTTGGTGCTCCAATGACCTGACCAAGATGCTTCACTTTGTTCAGCATGACGTTTTTTAGCCTCCTCCCCTTTACTCAATCACCTGCGCGGCTACGTCGAAGGTAGCGGCGGGCGGCTGGGGGTTCATCTCGGCCAGGGCCGCCACTACGATTTCGGCAATGGCCAGGTCGCGGGCGCGCTTGTCATTGGCCGGGATAACGTACCACGGGCACTCGGCCGTGGAAGTGGCGGCCAGGGCCTCCTGGTAGGCCGTCTGGTAGGCCTCCCACAGCTGGCGCTCCCTGAGGTCGCCGGGCTCGTATTTCCAGCGCTTGTCGGGGTTGTCGAGGCGGGCTTGCAGGCGCTTGGCTTGCTCTTCCTTGGAAATGTGCAGAAAGAATTTGATAATCCGCGTGCCGTTGCGGGTCAGCAGTTGCTCGAAGTTCACGATATCCTGGTAGCGCTGCTGCCAGGTAAAGGGCTGAATAAGGCCGTGCACGCGCGTCACGAGCACATCCTCGTAGTGCGAGCGGTTGAACACCCCGATGTGGCCCCTACCCGGCGTGTGCTGGTGAACGCGCCACAGAAAATCATGATTCAGCTCCTCGGCACTGGGTTGCTTGAAGGCTGACACCTCCACACCCGCCGGATTAATGCCCGTGAGCAACACCCGGATAGTACTGTCCTTACCCCCCGTGTCCATAGCCTGAAACACCAGTAACAGGCTCTGGCGGTGCTCGGCATACAGGTTTTCCTGGAATTTGCTGAGCTGGTGATGCAGCTCATGCAGGCGCTTCTCATCCTTTTTCTTGTGGGTAAACGGCTCATTGTTAGCCGGGTCGATATCGGCGAGGCGCAGCGGAGTGCCGGGCTGCACGCGCACGGCGGGCGTAGTAGCGGTGGTGGCAGATGCCATAGGAAGAACACTTAAAAAACGGCCAGCAGCGGCCGTGGATTTATTAAACGAAAAAGGCGGGCGGTAACGTTGTGTTAATAAGCTTTTGCTCGCCGCCGGTCGTGTTTCTGGCGTCGAAATAGCCTTCTTCAGCCGTCTCTCTTCCCGCTTTTCGCCATGACTGTTCTTCCCCGGTTTTTTCGTCGGCTGGCTGCTGTTATGGGCCTGCCGGCGCTGCTGCTCGGTCCGGCCATCGTGCCCGCTCGTGCCCAGACTACCCCCACCGATATGCCCGCCAGCCAGGCGGCCGGCATCATCCGCGAAATCACCGACGCCGTGGGCTTGCAGCCGCGCTTCGAGCTGCGCGCCACCGACCAGGTCGATAACGCCGCGGCCGTGGTGTACGGCGGCAAGCGCTACCTGCTCTATAACCCGCGGTTTCTGGCGGCCGTGAACCGCGCCGGCCACACCGACTGGGCGGGCATCAGCATTCTGGCGCACGAGATGGGCCACCACCTCAACGGCCACACCCTGCGCGGCGGCTCGCAGCCGCAGGATGAGCTGGAGGCCGACGAGTTTTCGGGCTTCGTGCTGCGCCGGCTGGGTGCCAGCCTGGCCCAGGCACAGGCCGCGCTAGCTGCCGTATCGCCCGACGAAGGCTCGGCCACTCACCCCGGCCGGGCACCGCGCCTGGCCGCCATCAGCCGCGGCTGGAACCGCGCCACGGCCCAGATTGTGGCCAGCAACCAGGCGGGCGGTGCCCAGCCCTCGGCCCAGCCGATAGCGCTGGCTCCGCGCCCTACCCCCCGCCCCGCGGCCGAAGCCACTTACGCTACGCTGAATCGCCGCGCCAGCGCGGCGCCCGTGCGCCTGGTGGGCCAACTCACTTTCCGCGATAACCCCGACGTGCCCTTCTACCTCACCAGCACCCTGAACGTGGTGCGCCTGACCGACAAAAGCAGCGCCGATGACGACGAGGCCGTGCGCGACGCCGAAGTAGTGGGCCACCTGCGCCGCACCGGCAACGCGGCGTTTCCCTTCGTGCTCGAAGATGGCCAGCAGCGCCCGCTGTTCGTGACGCCGCGCGGCGACGTATATGACCAGGCCGGCCAGCGCGTAGCCAAACTACACGATTAGGTTAATTAGAGTTACTATGAGCTGGTTATCAGAGCATTACAGGAATTAAGTAATTCCAGATTATTGCGCCTATTTTACATTTCCGCTATTTCAGTACGGCTGAGCCTTTTCTGAGCACTTTTT